>Ga0209407_1000059_pt1 | contig 147117 bp, 132 predicted proteins | sample AD_JPNHG3_MetaG_FD_184410 | JGI IMG/M metagenome (GOLD analysis project Ga0209407, IMG submission 184410) | Active sludge microbial communities of municipal wastewater-treating anaerobic digesters from Japan - AD_JPNHG3_MetaG (SPAdes) (version 2) | ecosystem: Engineered > Bioreactor >... | reverse complement strand
AAGGAATTCGTCATTCGCAACACCTATTATCAGAGCCACAGCGAACTCAAAACCTCGCTGGACAGATATGTCACGTACCGCAACAAACAAACCCAGCAAAGTAAAACTCATTAAATTGAAACGGCAATAGTATGCACAAGCAACATCTCATCGTAAACCTCAGCAAGTCACCCATAAAACTCTCCACCTTCTGCCACAGCCGTCTACCGTCTTATCTTCCATTCCTTCTGCTGTGTCATCCACTGGCGGGCCAACTCGATTTCCTCAGTTTTGTAATTCCTCGCATCCCTTGCCTGTATAGGAAAACCCTCGAGGCACGGGATCAAAAGATGCAAAACCCATTGGGCATATGGTATCCTTATCCCGTCTATTGGCGGCAACGTCTTGTCACTTCGGAGATACTCCCATAGAAACTCAATTGCCTCGGGCTGTCGGATGTACGCAATATGCGGCAAAATCCGAAGCACGCGCTGGGCTTCATCCTCTTCGGAACGAGCCGGCGAAAGCACCTTGTCCCCATCGATACCCAAGAAGCAATCGCAAGACCGCTGCTAATCGGCGTTAGCGCCCTTTGTTGCTTGCTTTTCATTCGTCTTTTCCAGACGCTCCAAGGCGTCCAGCGCGGCCTCCTTAATCACGCCGTACTTGGTGCTCTTTTCCGAGGCAACAGCCACGATCATTCGTGCAAGTTCTTCGTCGGAATCCGCAATTCGTGCCAGCATGTCGATCTCATCCCCCTCCATTAAGCTTTCCAAGAAGATCTTTGTGTACGCGACTGAGAATGCACGTAGTTCGCGCGCAATGTACAAAGGATCGGCTCTCGCCGAAAACCGCACAAAGTATGGCGTATTCTCAAAAAGATAATTCAAATAGCTTTCGGAAAGATGGTGTTTGTGTATCGCCCTGACAAGATCAATATAGTTAAGGGCTATGATTTGCGAAAACTCCGCTGCGTCCGGCTGCAACGCTTCTGCCAAGGCAGACACCTGTTCGTCAAAAGAACGGGCCACTACGTGCGAAAGCAATTTAGGGAAATTATTGTCGTAGACTTCTGCGAACATTGCGATCCGCGTCTTGAAGTACTGGCAAGTCGCTATAAGATAGCCAATCTTGTCTGTCTGCAAGTACAGAAGCAAGCCCGCTCGACCTCGTAGCTGGTAATCATTGCATGTGTTTGCATAAACGTTCTGAAGGAAATCGGATTCACCGAGTGATATCCGCTTGTCTTGGTACACGTGTTCGCAGAGAAGTGTGTCAAGGTGCAAGAGCGTGTCCGCGAACACATCGGCCGCAGCCGCATCTGCGGGAAGTGAACCTATTGCTTGCATGAATTTCATGCTGGAACTTTTGAATGCTTCGGGCTCAGTAAGACACCTTGAATAGTAAGCTTTTGGGCCCGGGGCGGCATAATATGCACGCAACTCGTTTCTGTTGAATTCAGCCCGCGCGATGCGTGTGCACGGGTAAACTGTAATAACAATGCTGCATAGTAGCGTGTAATTTACTAGCTTCTGCATTGTCCGGCTTCTCCTTCTACATAAGGAATGTTCAGGGTAGCGTGGCACAGCACGCTCCATGCTTTTCAAACGCGCCACCGGCCAGATTCACGTAGAGTTCGTGGATTGGCTCTGCTGGAGGCTCGGAATCAATCCATGGGCCCCAGCACTCCAAGTAAGTGTCCCAATGGCGCATCTGCCAGACGCCGCGATGGTCCTTCACATCCCAGCGAGGGACGTGTAAACCAACCCTAAACCTACGTTTTTCGTCACCAGGTAGCGATATGGTCTCAGAGAAAGTTCCGGTCATTCCGAATGACAACACGATTCCGTATTTTGCGAATCCTCCTGTCAGGCCATATGAGTATTCAAAGGTTTCCTCGACCTCAGTTCCCGGCCCACACGCACTTTGAACCAATGCCCAGCCAGTCCAAACGACATCTGGATGAGAGCAGAGCGTCCCTCCCTTTGTCAGAACACTTGACTGCTGACCAATCTCAGGGGTGCCTACTCCGTGATGCCGATGAGATGTTACAGTATCAGCGCATAATGTCAAGAAAAAATAAAAAAACGAGCCAGATTTTTTCCAGAGGGCTCATAAACGCTTTTCGGGACCATAGTTATGGCAGAACTGAATTGTCAGGAAAGGTCGCGGAGGAGCCGGGGACGGTAGAGTCGGGCGGCGGGCGTTTTGAATTCGGGCGTGATTGTGTTAGCATGAAGTCTTGGGGAGAGATGGCGGTTGATTGTAAAGCTGATATTTGCAGAGTGGATCTGGTATGGGAGGCGACTATGCGGCGGGATGTGAGGCACCTGGTTGTCGGGATGATTGCCGTCTGGGGTATTGGGGCTGCGAGGGCGGTGGAGTTTTCGGTTCCGGCGGAGTGGGAGTATTCGCGGCCGCTGATTGAGCCGGAGGATCGGGCGGAGAATCGCAGTCATGCGCAGAAGGACCCAACGGTGGTGTTTTACGGGGGGCGGTGGCACGTGTTTATGACGGCGAAGCTGGAGGGGCGGTCGGTGATCGAGTATTGTTCGTTCGAGAACTGGGACCGGGCGAACGAGGCGAAGCGGACGATACTCGAGGTGAGCGACAGCAATTACTACTGTGCGCCGCAGGTGTTTTATTCTCGGCCGCACGGGAAGTGGTACCTGATCTACCAGATGGATCGGCCGGGCGGCGGCAAGATGATGTGGGTGGCGTATTCGACGACGACGGATATCACCAGGCCGGAGTCGTGGACGAAGGCGCGGCCGATCCTGGACGGCGGGCCGGACGATCCGCGAGAGGTTGGGGGGCTGGACTACTGGATTATCTGCGACGATGAGCGTGCGTATCTGTTTCTGACGAGTCTGGACGGGAGGATGTGGCGGCTGTGGACGGAGCTTGAGAAGTTTCCGCACGGGTTCGGGCATTGCGAGCTGGCGCTGCAGGCGCATATTTTCGAGGCAAGCCATACGTACAGGCTGAAGTCGGGGGACGGGTATCTGACGATCATCGAGGAGAACGGCAGGCGGTATTACAAGGCGTATGTGTCGGATCGGCTGGATGGGGTGTGGAGGCCGATTGCGGATACGGCGGACAGGCCGTTTGAGGGGTGGAAGAATGTGCGGCCGGCGGCGGGAGTGGAGGCGTGGACGGATAATGTGAGTCATGGGGAACTGATTCGCGACGGCTATGATGAGACGCTGACGGTGGATGAGAAGAATCTGCGGTTTGTGTTTCAGGGGATGTGGGAGAAGGACAAGGGGGGCAAGGGTTACGGGCAGTTTCAGTGGCGGATCGGGATGCTGACGCCGGTGGGCAGCGGCGGAGAGTTGACTGACTGGCGGCCATGAGCAGAGCCACGAATGCACACTGCATGAGCGCAAGCAGAGCCACGAATGCACACGAATTGTAATCATCATTACCAGTGCTGCCTTTAGCCGGGAGCACGAATGCACACTGCACAGTGCAGGTGCAAGCAGGTATATCACAGGTGCGCGCTTGACGACAGCACCCAAGAGAAGGCGTCTTTTTTTTCGACAGACTCACTGTCCCTTTTGTTTTGCCCTGGCGATTTCGGTTATGAACATGAGCGGGTAGATGATCCTTGCGTTGTCGGGTGTGACGTAGGCGGTTTCATAGAGCAGTGTCATGATTTCCTCGGGGGTGAGGGCGGGATTCACCTGCCAGCCGAGGGCAAGGACGCCGGCACAGTATGGGATCGACCATGCGGAGTCGCCGCGGCCGCAGAATGCATAATCGTGGTGATTGCCAATGCTTTCAGGGACGGTGCGCGGGGAGGTCGGGGCGTAGAGGTTGTTGGGTGAGGCGATGGGGGTTTTGTCGGGTGCGCCGGGGATGCAGCGGGTGATGTCGTCGGGGGCGGAGGCGTCGTAGGAGCACTGGCGGATGAAGCCGTGGCGGTGGGCGCCGTCGATGATGAGCATGCCGGCCTGTTCGGCGGCGATGCAGGCGTCCTGCCATGTTTCCTGGCCCGGACCGGACTGGTGGAGGCCGCCGTCGGGGGCCACGGGGACGCAGACGAGACGGATTTTCCTGTCTGCGGCGAGGGACTTGTTGAGTTCCATGAGACGGGCGAGGGCTTCCACGTAGTCCGTTTCGGAGGCACCGATCCTGACGGCGCAGTAGTAGAGGTCGGCCTGGGGGGCGATGCCGCAGTTTGCGCCGGCGAGGAGGCCGGCGATGGCTGTGCCGGGTCGGCGGAAGTCAGGCGTTGCGGCGAGGTCGAGGTGCCATGCGATGCGGCCGGCAAACTCGGGGTGGGCGGTGTTCAGCGGCGCGGCGATGACGCCGATGGCGACGCCCTTGCCGGTGATGCCCTGTTCGTGCAGGGTGCGGATTTCAAGGCCGGGGTTCATGGCCGCATCGATCCAAGCCTGGGGGTCGAAGTCTTCGGGGAGTTTGTCGGGCGCGGGCCATTGTGTGCGGGCGTTGAAGCTGAGCGTGGCGATCGTGGCGATCTTTTCGGACAGGTCGGTATTACGGAGGTCCAGGTGCCGGATGTCGTCGAAGTCTCTGACTTGGCGCGGCTTGATACCATCCTGTCCACCACGGAACAGGTATATGCCGCTTACCTCGCCGTTCCAGAAGAAGATGCGGACGTCGCGGTCTGCGAAGCAGTAGTAGGCGGCTCCGGGAACCCAATCGCGATAGAAAACGCGGTCTCGCATGCCGGGAGGCTGCTTGTCAAGGACGATGCCGGGCGGGCCCAGTTCTTCGAAGACGTCCTCCAACGAAGACCCTATGCGGATACCCCGGCCGAAGACGTACCACGGGGGACCAGCCTCAAAGCGGATTTCGTCGACTTCTCCCCGCACAATCAGAATGTTAATGTTTTCCGGATATTTCATGATGTAGACTTCGGGGAGACTGTCCCTGGTAAAAGTCTGGTTTCCCCAGATGTACTGCAGGGGCTCGCCGAGCAGGGCGAAGACCTCGTCGGCGGTGGTGGAGTAGACGTCAACCCTGGCGATGAGGTCGCGGATTTCGGCTGCGGGGGCGTTTTGAGGGGTTGCGGCGAGTGTGCAGAACGCGACCACCAGAAACCAAAACACGGGGTATTGCTTCTTCGCACCGGTCATGAGAGGTCCTCCAAATATCGTTCTACCCATCCAAGTTCACAACGAACCGCTATAAGGACGTACAAAGCCCGACTTTTGTTGCACAAAAATCAAATTTTTGTCCGTCCACGGCCAAAACTCAGCTTTTTCGTTGGGGAGGCTATCCGGCGTCAACAAGGTGTCTGGCGTGATGGTTTTGCCGTTGCGGATGCCGGCAAGGTACCGTCGGCGCTGCCCTGCGACGTGCCATTTTCAGGGTTGCGGCTCGTAGGTGCGGCATTGGCACCTCCCTTTTGAGCTTGGCGCCTAAGGATAATCTAAACCGGAATGGGGAGAGAATCAACTTTTTTTGAAAATAATCGGTTGTGGGCCGTGGAAAGGGAAATGACTAATCGGTGAAGATTTGCGAGCACGGGCCGAAAATTATAGAGTGCGGCGTTTTTTTCCTTGAAAATCGCAGGGGACGGCCTAAAATACGCGGCTCAAAGGGGTCGGTGCCCGAGTGGCTAAAGGGAACGGACTGTAAATCCGTTGGCGAGAGCCTACGTTGGTTCGAATCCAACCCGGCCCATTGCTGTCCTGCCCTCTTTCTGCTCTGAGAATCCGCATGTTTCGCCCGGCAACGTGTTTTCGTGATTCGTCTGTGTACCGGCGCTTGTCCTATAGCTACAACGGAACATCACGGGGAAACGAAGTGACCGCCAGGGGGCAGAGGGCAACTTTTCATATTTTCCAGCGGGATGGTTATGGCTGCAGGCGGTAGCCGCGGCCGTGGACCGTCTTGATGATGTCCCTGCCGACGCCCAGTTTTTTGCGGAGCGATGCGATGTGCACGTCCACCACGCGGGCCCTCTCCGCCTTGCTGCCCCCCGAAAGCTCCATGAGTTCGGCCCTGTCCAGGACCTTGCCGCCGGCCTGGACCAGTCCTACCAGGATGCGGTACTCCCCTTCCGTCAGCTCGACCGGTCGGCCCTCCACGAACACCTCCCGCGATGCGGGCCTGATCCGCACGGGCCCCACTGCGAGAATCTCGCAAAAATCCTCCGCCCTGCCTCGCCGCAAGACCGCCTCGATGCGGGCCTGCAAGACCGCCATGCTGAACGGCTTGGTCACATAGTCGTCCGCCCCCACCTTAAGTCCAACCACGACATCGGTTTCGGTATCCCTTGCAGTCAGCATGATAATAGGAATGCCGGCCGTCTCGGCCGTATTCTTGAGCCGCCCCGCCAGCTCCACCCCCGAGACATCGCCCAGCATGACATCCAGCAGGATCAGGTCCGGCCGGTCGGTCCGGATCGCACTCATCGCCTCGGTGCCGTTGGCGGCCGTGCGAACCACATACCCGGCCGCCCCCAGGTTCATGCTCAAGAGTTCCAGCAAGTCCTTCTGGTCGTCAACAACAAGGATTTTCGCGCTCATGCGTCACTGTCCCGCTAACAAGTCGCCGGCCCTGGCCGAAAACGTCCGGATCGCATCTCTTTACAGCGCAAAGAATTATAAACGCGGCCCGGCGCCCTGTCTACATGAAATTGACAAACGCTTCACACACCCTTAATATCGGCGGCCCCCGCTGCGTTTTTGGCGTTCAATGGTTGCGGCTGTGCGCCAGCGTTTCGTCAACCACCGTGCCAAGCCTGCCGACACCGTGTTTCGGCAGTACAAAGCAGAATTTGCACCCCTCGCCCAAGGTGCTCTCCACCCAGATCCGCCCATTGTGCAGTTCCACCAACTGCTTTGTGATCGTCAGGCCCAGGCCCGTGCCGTGCTCGCCCGGCCCTTTGAGCTGGTGAATCTGCACGAAACGATCGAAGATTCGCGACATCTCCTCCTCGCTGAGGCCCGGGCCGTCGTCCTTGACCGAAAACTTCACCTCCTCGCCGGCGTCTTCCACCGCAACCTGGATATGCCCCCGTACCGGAATGAACTTGATCGCGTTGCCGATCAGGTTCGTGAGAATCTGAACCAGGCGGTCCTCGTCGGCCACGATCTTCAAATCGTCGCTGCACAGAGCAAGGCTCACCTCGATATTCTTCGCCTGCGCCAGCGTTTCCATCGAGGCAACGACGTCCTCCACCACCGCCTGCGCATCCAGAATGGTCTGGTTCAGCTCCATCGTGCCCGCTTCGATCTTTGAGATGTCCAGGAAATTGGAAACGATCCGCGAGAGACGATCCACGTTGGCATCGGCCGTCTTGAGGCTCTCGTAGAGCTTGCCGCTGACCTTGCCCATTACCCCCGCCATCGCATTGCTCAGGATATTCTTGAAGATGCACAGCGGCGTCCGCAGTTCGTGTGAGACCGTCGATACGAATTCGCTCTTGAGCCGGTCATGCTCTCTGAGCAATTCATTGGCGCGAATCAGTTCCCGTTCACCGCGTTTGGCCTCCGTCACGTCGCGCGCATACAGATTCACGTAATCCGCTTTTTCAATCGACGCAAAAACAATCGAATAGACGCGATCCTTGCAATCAACCTCCACGCATTCATGGCTGCCAGATCCCCAAATCCTTGAAATTATCCCAAACAGGTTTTCAGGAAGCGGTTCTCCAACCTTTCGATCCCATCGATTCAAGAGCGGTGCACTGGCCTTGTTGGCATAAACAATCACGCCATTGGCGCCGACGCGCATTACCGGGCTCGGATCTTCGCTGGGGAAACGCGCCAGTTGTTCGCGTTCCTGCTCCATGCGCTTGGTGTCAGTGATGTCCATGAGGATACCGTCCCAGACGATATCTCCGGTGCTGAGCCGTTCGGGGCGGTAGACGGCGTAAAACCACCGCTCTTCGCCCTTGAACGTTCCGCAGCCGCGCCATTCGCCCGGAGTGAGCTTTTCGGCGGAAACGGCAATAAGGTGATACAAGTCGCCGCGGTTTCGCGGGTTGAGCCGATCCATCAGGACGCTGCTGTCTTCCATGATCTGCGATGGTTCGAGGCCGAACAGATCGCGGCAACTGTCACTCAAGAACAGAAACTTGATTTCGCCGTCATCGGAAAGTGTAAACTGCAAAACCAGACCGGGCAGATTGGCCACCATGCGATGATAGCGGGCCTCGCTTTGCTGGAGGGCCTGCTCCATTGTGTTGTGATCGGTAATGTCCTCCACCAGACCTTCGATGCGGCAGACGCGGCCTTCTTCGTCGCAATGCACAATCGCGGTATCGCGCAGCCAGCGGAGGCTGCCGTCTTTTCTGCGAATTTGAAATTCGATAGGACTGGCTTCCTGTTTTCTGGAAGCAAGCCGCTGAATGTTCTCGCGCACCATGTTGCGGTGTTCGGGCACCACCATGGAAAAATGGAGCAGATTGTCGCCCATGAAATCGGTAGGCGCATAGCCGGTGACGACGCGGCAGCCGTCGCTGCGTTCGGTGTACGTCGGCCGCCCGTCCTCGACATGGGTCACGTAGGTATACACCGAGGCGGCCATGAGGCGACGATGCTGTTCAAGGCACTCGTTGAGCGTCCGCGTGAGCGTTTCAGGCGGGCAGGGTTTGGTAAGGAATCGGAAAATGATGCCTTCATTGACGGCATCGACGGCGAGATTCAGATCGGCAAAGCCGGTGAGGATGACGCAAATGGTGTCGGGATGATTCTGGCGGACGCGCCGCAGAAATTCGAGCCCGTTCATATCCTGCATTTTGAAATCGCTGACGACAACGGCAAAGGGGCCGGCTTTTTCGATCTTTTCGAGGGCCTGCTCGCCGCCGGAGGCGGTTTCGATCCTGAACTGCCTGTGGAACTGGCGCTTGATTGCGTTGAGGACGTTGACTTCATCGTCCACAAACAGGATTCTTCTGTCGTTATCCGACATACTCGTGTTCCTCGGCCTCAAGGCGAAGATGAATGCTTCTCCATTGATCGATCCTGTCAGCGACGCCGAACGATTCGACCAAAGCTGTATCCAGCGGAGGTGTGTATCCGTCGGCGAGGCCGCAGCACAGTTCGTGGTCAATCATATTGGCCAGCCGCACCGCCGAGATGACGGAAAAACCGTCGTGCAGGCTTTCGGGGAATTCGTGGTGATAGGTTGCGGCTTCGATGATCGTATTGGGCAGTCCCCACAGGTCGAGTAATCCGCCGCCGAGTTCGGCGTGCGTGACTTCGAGGAGTTCGCGCTCCACCGTGTAGAGCGGCACCTGGCGCTGGCGCGACTGCTGAATGGCCTCCGCCCATTCCCGGGGGAAGCGCGCGATGAGAACGATCTTGCCTGTATCGTGCAGGATTCCCGCCATGGATGCGATATCCATTTCATCCTGACTCATCTGGAGAGACTTGCAGATCGCCTTGGCCAGTGTGCCGGTGCGCACACAATGCTCCTGCAGCGCGTCGACTGAGAACTCCTTGATGCGGCGTTCGGGCAGTTTGGAGAAGATTCCGCTGGTGAGCACGAGCGCTTCGACCGTCTTGAGACCGAGGTAGACGACGGCGTGCACGGGGTCGGCAATTTTGCTTCCGGAGCCGTAAAAGGCGGAGTTAACAAGCTGCAGGATCTTGGCGGACATGCCGATGTCGCGGGCGATCATCTTGCCGACCTTGCGCGGGCTGCAATCGGGTGAACTCAGAGCGTCGATGACTTCCTTGTACGTGTCGGACATGACGGGCAAGGAGCTGAGATTCGAGAGGACCTTGGCGGCCTCCTTGGAGCGCAGGCGGTCGTTGAGCTGGAAGGCCCGGTGGATAAGGCTTTGGAGCTGGTCGGCGTCACAGGGCTTGGAGACGAACTGATGGACGCACCTGGCGGCCTGGCCCCGGAGCGGCTGATCGGAGTATCCGCTGAGCATGAAGCGGATGGCGTCCGGATAGCGCTGTCGGACCTTTTCAAGCAGTTCGACGCCGTTCATGTCCGGCATTCGCAGGTCGCTGACGACAATGTTGTACGGGGTCTGCTTGAGCGCCTGCAGGGCCTCGGCACCGGAGGTGACAAATTCCATCTCCCATTGCTGGCGCATCTTGTGAAGCATGCGGCGCAAGCCGTTGAGCACGTTTACATCGTCGTCCACGAACAGGATTCTAATCACTCGGTTCATCGTTCCCTCTTCTGGCCCGTGTCCACGGGTAAACGAACTGTAAATGTGGTCCCCACGCCTACCTCGCTGTCGAGGGAGATCGTTCCGTTGTGCTTGTCCCTGACAATCGACAAGACGGTCGCCAGTCCCTGGCCGGTGCCTTTGCGGTCCTTGCCTTTGGTGGTGAAGAACCGTTCGAAGATTTTTTCGCGGATATTTTCGGGGATGCCCATGCCGGTGTCGGAAATGGACACCACGACGTGGTCGCCATCCTGGTACGTTCGGACGCGGATAAGGCCTCGCTTGTAGCGGCCCGCCTGAATGGCCTCTTCGATGCTGTGGCAGGCGTTGATCAGGAGGTTCATGAACACCTGGTTGAGATCGTCGACACAGCAGAACACCTCGGGCAGGTTGGGATCCAGTTCTTTCTCGACGTCGGCGGCGTACTTGAGGTTGTTGCGGAGGATGATGATGGTGCTGTTCAAGGCCCTGTTGATATTGGCGGGCGCCTTGCGACGTTCGTCGATGTGCGAAAAGTCCCTCATGGCGGAGACGATGGCGGAAACGAGTTTTACGCCTTCGAGGCTCTGCTGAATCGCCTGCGGGATTTCTTCGCGCAGAAACTCAAAATCGATTTCCTCTTCTTTGGCAGCGACGGCTTCGACGGATTGGCGGGCTTCCTCGAGTCGGGCGATCTGCTGCTGCACCTGGCGGTAGCTGTCGATGAGATCGACGAGCTGGCGAAACCCGTCCTGGAGAAAACGCATGTTGTCGCCGAGGAACTGAATCGGGGTGTTGATCTCGTGGGCGATGCCGGCGCTGAGTTTTCCGATGCTTTGAAGCATCTGTGACCGCTCCAGCTCACGACGGGTGCGGGCCTGCTCCGTTACGTTGACAATCATGCCGTGCACGGCGATTACGTTTTCTGATGCATCCGTGACGGGGATGGCCCGATCCAGCACATCGTATGTCGATCCATCCCGGGCGCAGATGCGGTACTGGAGCTTGTGCGCCTGTCCGGCCTGGCAGCAGCGTTTGAGGCTTTCGGCGTACCTGGCGCGGTCGTCGAGATGCACGATCTGCTCCCAGTCGGGCGAATGCGCTGCGATTTCGTCGGCGCTGTAGCCGGTGAGCGTTTCGACGGCGCCATTGAGGCAGTGCAGGCGCGGCGGGTCATCGAGCAGCACTTCATAGAGTATTTCGTCGAGGCTGTTGAGGACGCTGCACGTCACTGCCTCGGCAGTTGCGGGTCTGTTCTCTTCCATCGCGTTCTGCATGCCATGCCCGTCCAAGCAGGTGTCATGAAGTTTTTCGGTTCGCGGCGCCTTTTCATCGGCGCGTTTTGATCGTCATTTCATCGGCACAAATGAAAACCCGTTTTGCGCTGTATAATTGCAGTTTTTATAACCGGGCAGAAACTCAACAACCGATAATGATGATGCGGCAGTTATTGCGGCGGCGGCGAGGCTTTTGTGTGCGCGGGGCGTTTTTTGCGGGGCTTTAAAAATCACCGCACGCGCATCGCCGGCGCGGCAGCAACAACAGCATTCATTCCTGTGAAGAAACAGAAAGGCGCGCCCGTGAATCTACGCGGTGATGGCGCGCCAGCCCTGATTGAGTTCTTCAAGGATGGTGATGACCTCGCGCACCATCTGGGGGTCACACTTGATATTTGCCTGCGTAAGGTGGCGGGTCATGAAATTGTAGAGGGATCGCAGATTGGCGGCGATTTCACCGCCGTCTTCCATGTTCAGAACGGTGTTGAGTTCGTAGATGATGTCGAGGGCCTTCTGGATGTTGCGTCCCTTGCCCATGTAGTCGCGGGCTTCCATGTCGCGGATGGCCTGCTTGAGGAATTTGATGGCGCCTTCGTAGAGCATCACGATGAGGCGGCCTTTGCTCTGCGTGACGACGGTGGTTTCCCGGTAAACGTCGAGTCCCTTCATAGTATTGCTCCGTCAGAGTCCCCTGCGTCGGCGTGTATGGTTAGGGTCCGTTCGCTCGGCTGTGGTTTGTACTACGCTACAGCGTATGGGAGATGGCCGCACCACCGCTGTGCAGCCATCTCCCCATATCTAAGCAACGTCACGATCAGGCGGAAATTACCGCAGCAGCGACAGGGCCATCTGCGGCATCGTGTTTGCCTGAGCCAGCATGGAAATGCCGGCCTGTGACAACACCTGGTTCCGTGTCAGCGAAGCCATTTCCGTGGCTACGTCCACATCGGAAATACGCGACTCCGAAGCCATCAGGTTTTCAGCCTGGATGTTAAGCACTGCGTTGGTGCTCTCCAGGCGGTTCATCATGTAACCGAAGCTTGCCCGGGCACTGTCCTTGCGGGTGATTGCGGTAGTGACCGCATCGAGGGCCTGGGCGGCCGCCTGGGTACTCGTCAGCGAAGACGAGGCAATGCCGAGGGCCGACGCCGTGACATTCACGGACGTGATCGGAATATAAGAGCCTACGCCAAAGTGGATGGTGGCGTTGTTCGTTGCGTGGCCGCTGTCCAACAGATGGATGCTGTTGAATTTCGTGTCGCGGGCAATACGGCTGATTTCCTCGGCCATCTGCCGGAACTCGTTATTCATGATGTTCCGCTGGCCCTCGGAATACGAACCCGTCGCGGCCTGCTCGGCCAGTTCCTTCATGCGAACCAGGGCCTCGTCGATTGTGGCCATTGCACCTTCCATAGTCTGCAGCATGCTGATGCCGTCGGCGGCATTGCGTGCACCCTGCTTGATGACGGCGATGTCTGCACGCATCAATTCGCGAACCGCCAGGCCGGCAGCATCGTCCTTGGCGCTGTTGATGCGGAGACCGGACGAAAGCCTCTCGACCGACTTGGCCAACGCATCGTAGTTGCGTCCCAGGTGCCGCGCGGCATTGTCCGCCATGATGTTGCTCTTGATTGCTAACATGTTCCTAACTCCTTAACACAAGAATGAAATTGCCCCTGTCAGACCAGATTCGGGTTCCATCACATGACGCAACGGCACGGACGCCGCCGATCTGCGTCAACCTGCATTATCGTCGCGAGGGGCGCGTACTAAAGGGGGTTTGTTGTGTTAAAGCAGGCAAGGCGGGGCCACGCCCGATAGTGTTTCTGCGGGCGCGGTTAAGAAGTTAGAAAATGTCAGCAAAAAAAATTTTGCGATCCGTAGTTTTTTTGCTGCCGCGGCGGCGTCGGCCGGGGCTGCAACCCGGCGGGGGCGGCACTTGCGCGGCGGCGAGCTTACGTTATGGGATCCTTCAGATCAGGATGCTATGGCCTTCCAGCCCTTGTTGAGCTCCTCAAGGAGGTCGATGACTTTTTGTATCATGTTCGGATCTTTGCGGAGATTGGCCTGGTTGAGGTGTCTCCACATGAAGAGGTAAAGCTGCCGCAGATTGACGGCGATTTCGCGGCCGGCGTCCATGTCCAGCGCGCTGTTGAGTTCCATAATAATGTCCTGGGCTTTGCTGATGGCGCGGCCTTTTCCCACGTAGTCGCCCTGCTCCAGCGAGCGGATCGCCTGGCGCAGGAAGCGAATTGCCCCGTCGTAGAGCATAACGATGATGCGTCCGCGGTCCTGGGTGACCACCGCTGTCTCCTGGTATGCTTTCACACTCATCTTTGTGCCTTTCATATGGTTGGCGGCCGGGGGCCTTCAGAACGGTGGGCGGCTGTTCGGGACCGAACAGCCACCCGGTCAATTATGGTAAGAAGCTCGTATTATCCACGCAAAAGCGTCAGCGCCATCTGGGGCATGGAGTTGGCCTGAGCGAGCATCGCCACACCGGCCTGCGACAAGACCTGGTTGCGCGTCAAGGCGGCCATCTCCGTGGCGACATCGACATCGGAGATTCGCGATTCGGAGGCCATGAGGTTCTCGGCCTGGATGTCGAGCACTTTGCTGGTGCTTTCCAGGCGGTTCATCATGTAACCGAAACTGGCGCGGGCGCTGTCTTTTCGGGTGATGGCTGTGGTCAACAGGTCCATCGCAATCATGGCATCGGCAGCGGTCATCAAGGATGCCGATCCGAGGCCCAGCGCCGATGCGGTCACGTCGACCGAGTTGATATCGATGCTGGAGCCGAGGCCGAAATGTATGGTGGACCGGTTGGAGAGGCTGGCGCTGTCGAGGAGATGAATGCTGTTGAACTTGGTATCGCGCGCGACGCGCGTGATCTCGGTCCGCATCTGGTCGAACTCTGCATGCATGATGGTTCGCTGGCTTTGCGAATAGGAGCCGGTGGCGGCCTGTTCGGCCAGTTCCTTCATGCGGATGAGGGCGTCATCGATGGCGGCCATGGCACCTTCCATGGTCTGCAGCATGCTGATGCCGTCGCTGGCGTTGCGCGAGCCCTGCTTGATGACAGCGATGTCGGCGCGCATCAGTTCGCGAACGGCCAGGCCGGCGGCATCGTCCTTGGCGCCATTGATTCGGAGGCCTGATGAGAGTCTTTCCACGGATCGGGCCAGGGCGTCATAGCTGGTACCGACGTGCCGAGCAGCGTTTTCTGCCATCAAGTTGTTTTTAATAGCTAACATCCTTTGATCTCCTTACCAAAGGACCCTTGCACTAACCAAAGGTTTTGGACTTCGCAGTGCCCATAAAACCGATCGTGAGCAATCATGTCGCTTTACATTATCGGAGGTAGGGACGCACTCTTTAGCACTTTTTGGCCTGAGGAAGGCAAATAATCGATAAAAACGCGGGTGCGGGGAGCGATCAGCCTATTTTATGGGGCACGACGGTTATCAGACGTGGATCGGGCGGCTTGACAGAGGAAGGTCCGTTCAAGGGCGGGGTCGCGCGGCAGGTGGTGCCCAAAAAGACGAATGGCCGCCACTGGACGGGCAGCCATTTGTCCTATCACAAGGGTTTATTGGTGAGGCGTATGTTATCTGAGCAGCGACAGGGCCATCTGCGGCATCGTGTTCGCCTGAGCCAGCATGGAGATGCCGGCCTGGGAGAGCACCTGGTTGCGCGTGAGGGAGGCCATTTCGGTGGCGACGTCGACATCGGAGATTCGTGATTCGGAGGCCATGAGGTTCTCGGCCTGGATGTCGAGCACTTTGCTGGTGCTTTCGAGACGATTCATCATGTAGCCGAAGCTGGCGCGGGCGCTGTCTTTGTGTGTAATCGCGAGAGTGACGGCATCCAGCGCATTCTGGGCATCCAACGTTGTCGCAAGCGAGGCTGAGGCGACCCCAAGGGCCGAGGCGGTCACGTCAACGGACGTGATCGGGATGTACGATCCAATGCCGAAGTGAATTGTGGCGTTGTTGCTGGCACTGTTCTGGTCGAGCAGGTGAATGCTGTTGAACTTGGTATCGCCGGCGATACGGGTGATTTCCAGGGCCATCTGGCGGAACTCGTTGTTCATGATGGTTCGCTGGCTGGGAGAATAGGAGCCTGTGGCGGCCTGTTCGGCGAGTTCCTTCATACGAACGAGGGCTTCGTCGATTGTGGCCATGGCGCCTTCCATTGTCTGGAGCATGCTGATTCCGTCGTTGGCGTTTCTGGAACCCTGCTTGATGACTGCAATGTCGGCACGCATGAGTTCACGAACAGCCAGGCCGGCTGCATCGTCCTTGGCACCATTGATGCGGAGACCGGACGAAAGCCTTTCGACGGATTGGGCCAGGGCATCATAATTACGGCCGAGGTGACGTGCGGCGTTCCATGCCATCAGGTTATTCTTGATTACCAACATTCCGGGTTCTCCTTAACTCGTGAAAAGTGTGCTGCCTTGCAGCCGGGACCTTTGACCTACAAGGGTCAGGGCGACAAGAGGCGATAAAATTACTTCGCCCTCGGCGTCTTACCTCGTATTATCGGAGCGGGTTTCGGCACCTTAAGCGTTTGCTGGGGGAGAATACCCATGGAAGGTCAGATAAAATCCCGATTGGGATGTTTTCTTAGACGCGTCTTATAATATAAGCTGCGAACTGGGGCTGATCTCCGGGTTTATAGGACACAAAAGGCAGAGGTCAGGGCTAAAAAAATTGTACGCGCACCTATTTTTTTGTTTTATGGCGGCGGCGCGGGTTTGCCTAAGCATGAGAAGCGGTCGGGTCAGGGTGGTCGCTCATCATTGGAGTGAGGTGAAAAGGGAACGGCAGTTACCGTAGGCGGTCAGATGCCGAAGGCGAGGAGGTTTACGGCGGCGGCTTGGATGTTCTCGGGGGTGTCAAGGATGTCCTGTTCGATGGCCTTTCGGGCGGCCTCGACGGCGGCAGAACCTTCTTCCTCAATCCGGAGGGCTTTTCGGATGACGTCGGCGTAGTCGGCTCGCAGGGCCAGGTCGACGGCTTCGGGCATCTTGGGCCGGTGGGCGGCCTTTTGAGTCCGCATCCATTCGCCGTCCGGGCCGCCGAAGAAGATTGTGTCTATGCCGTTGGTGCTCACGTCAATTCCTATCATTGCAAACTTCGCCTTTCTCCGGCATTATTGTCGCTGGCGCGGCGGCCAACTTTAGGGTTTTTTCAAGTTTTCAGTGCTGGTAAGCCGAATCGGTAAGTTTTCGCTCAAAGCGAGAGGGTTTTCGGACGCCGAGTCGATTCTGTGCAGGGCCGGGGGGCCAGGGAGGGTGCGGGCGACCTCGGCGGCGACGAATTTGTCGAAGGCCCGCGGGCTTGCGAGGAAGACCTGCCAGTTCAACGGTTCGTATCCACTTCGCATCTGCGTTTCGAAGTAGCGCTTCAGCCGCAGTTCCACCGTTTTGTCGGAACTGTCCCAGACCTGCTCCATGGCCCAGATGACCCTGCCGTGCCGCAGATCGACCATTCTGAGGTGCAGGCCGGTCAGGAGGTGGGGATAAGGCTGGTATTGCTGGATGGCGCCGAAGACTACGGCGTCGGCGTTGAGCTGCTCTCGAATAGCCGCCAGTTCCTCGAGCGAATAGGCGCTGGTGCGGCTCAGATCGAGGTTTTGCCAGTCCGCATCGTCGGGGCCGATCGTGCGCAGGGTGAAGAGGTGGCGTTTGCGGAAGGCCTGGCCGAGGGCATCGGTCAGGAGCGGGCCGACCTCCGGGTGGACGGACAGGTTGTCCAGCTCGAAGACGACCACGCGGGCAATGTGGGTGAAGTCAGTGGCGGGATCGACATAGTAGTGGCCGCTTTCGAGCAGGACGGAACGGTTGATGTACGTACAGGAGGTCGATGCCAGGGCTAGTAGTACAAGGACAATGGAAGGTGTGTGTTTGATTGTGTTCATTGTTGAACGGTCTCCGGGGTGGTCATGGCGATCGGCTCGGTGGTTTCGGCGCCGAGGAGCTTGAGGATCTTGGCGAGAGCCTGGAGTTGGGCACTCTGGGCTGTGCGGATTTCGTCGCGGAAACCCAGGACGTCGCCTTTCCACTGTGTAAGCTCGGCGTGCATCTCATGCAGGAAGGCGTTGGCGTCGTCGAGTTCCTGGCGGGTGCGCTTCAGGTCGGCCTCCAGCACGAGCAGGTTTTTCTTGAGATCGCTGTTTTCCTTGACCAGCGCCATGTTTTCCTCAGTGAGGGTTTTGTATTTCTCAGCCAGTTCTTTGTATTTCTCCGACCACATCACGGCGCTTTCGACAGCGTCGGGGGCGTCATCTTTCGTCTCGGTGAAGCGTTTGGCGACGGCTGCATCGGTGGGCTGGACAACCGCAGGCGGGGCCGTATAGGTCTGGGCCGGGCGGGCCGGTATGGTGTCGAGCACGATGGGTTCATCCACATAATTGCAGCCTGCAATAATCAGCAGGGCCGCGGCGATCAGGCAAGTAATGGCTGTCTGGGCGTAACGCTGCATTGTGTTTTCTCCTTTTATCCACGGATTAAGCAGGTCGTTTCTCATTTTTCAGAGGACAAGGCATCCTGCCTTATATCATGCTTTGGTCATGGCGGCGTAATTGCATTGAATGTGGCTTTTGGCGCCGCAGGAGCAGGTTACCTCGATGATTGCGTATTCGTCATTGCTCTCGAGAATGCGTGCCTGCTGCGGGGCGGGGCGGTGGTCTGCCTGGGCCGAAGCTTTCGGCTTGACAGGGGCCAATCCCACGCGTCCGGGAGTTGCTTGCAATCCCAGACAGACGCTGCCGCCCATGCGTACCTGATCACTTTTGAGCACCGTGACCTTCTGTTTCATGTACTGTGTCCCCTCGGCCTGGGGCGAAGGCTGATTCCTTTTCGGCTGTGTCAAAGTCTCTGTATCCTTTGTTATCTGTGTCGCGGATTCACATTCAGGAAGAGGCGTTTGAACTTTCAGATTGTATTCAAACGTAGAGCTCCTTTCCATGTACATCTGCTCAGGCGCGGAAATCAATGTGCCTGTCATCGGCGACAACGTCCGGACCTGAATTGGCGTCAAGCGGTTTTTCGGTTTCGTTCTGTTGGTTTTCGTACTGCCGCTGCTTGCGCTGTTGACGGCGGCGCTGCTCTTCCTTGCGGCGGGCAACGCGATCGCTGAGCGAGACAAGTCCCTCGACCTGGCGGAACGGATCAAGCGGCGTCAGATTGTGATCGCTGTAATCCTGCATTGGTTTTCAATCCGAAGCTCCAATCTCGCAAGACGAAATTCAAAACTCCGATAACCGCAATTCGAAATTCAAGCATCAGGTTTCGCTGAAGCTCCTGAGTTTGGCCGAGAGGCGAAAGAGCGCTGCGGCATGCAGTTGGCTGATGCGCGACTCGGTGACGTGCAGGACTTCGGCGATCTGCTTCATGGTGAGTTCCTTGCCGTAGTATAGGATAATGATCTGGCGCTGGCGTTTGGGCAGTTCGGTAATGGCCCGGGTGACCTGGTCGAGCAACTCGCGCCGCTGGAGGCGGTCTTCGGGACGAGGCTGGCCGGCGGCAGTCAGTGCCTCGGCCAGGGCGGGGGCCTCGCCGCTGAGGGCGTGGATCGACAGGAAGTGGCGTGCGCGGGCGTTTTCAAACATGCGATACATCTTGTCGATGGGCATGTCGAGCTGTCGTGCAAGTTCTTCGTCAGACGGGGCTGAGCCGGTGTGCTCGGCGGCTCGGCGGACGATCTCGCGGGCCTGGTCGAACTGCCGCTGCAACTGCGGCGGGGCAAAGGACCAGCCGCGGAGCTCATCGATGACGGCGCCGCGTATGCGGATGTAGGCGTAGGTTTTGAATTCTGTCTGCTGTGCAGGGTCGTAATCGCGGGCGGCCTTGACCAGGCCAATGGTGCCGGCACTGATGAGGTCCTCACGGCTCAGCGGCGGATGCAGGTAAGAGGCGATCTGGCCGACGATTTTGTGGACCAAAGGCAGGTATTGCACAACCAGGTCGTTCTGGCGCGTCTGGCGGGCCTGATGCGAATAAGCTCGAATGGCCGCGGGCCGAAGATGCCCATTGCCTTCATGGCGGGAGGCAAACTCTTCGGCGGCGATGGATGCCGTATCCGCTGACGGGGCATGGCTGGTCTGTGCGTCCGGGCGATCCGGCGACTGTCCAATTTCTGAATCTGCCGTGAATGATAATTCGGTGTCGGGCATATTGGTCCGCTGATTTATGACTTAGATGTAAACACTTATAGCTTCGTCAGTTATGCGATTTTCACGTGTGCGGTCGGATGTTGTGTGGTTCGAGGTCGAGGCTGTCGGGGTTTCGAAGTCTTTCTCGGCATCAGAGTATTCGCTGTCAGGATGCGCCTGGCCAAAGCGGCCGTGATCGGTTTGGGCAAAGTCGGCGTTGTGGGAATTCTCGTTGTGCTGGCCGGGCTGCTGATTGAGAACAACATCGACGCGTTGAATCTGGACGCCGTTCTGCTGGAGCGAGGCAATGATCTGAGGCAATTCCTTTTCGATTTCGTAGCGCGTCTGGGCCCTGTCGACGAAGAGAGTGCCGTGGACCTGGCCGTCGGCGTGCTGAAATCTCATCCGCACCATGCCGAGTTCGGAGGGGTGCAGGCGGATATCCATTTCCTGCTGGGGGCCGCGGGCGTTGAGACGAATGCTTTGGATGATCTGCTCGGCAGGGCTTTCAGCAGGTGCGATGAAGGCGTTCTGTCTGGCGGCGGCGGGGGCAGAGGCCGCTGACGATTGTGCAGCCGTTTGCGGGCGGTCTGCGGCTTCGACCTGCGTCGTTTGCCGGACTGCCTTTAACGATTGGGCGATTTCGGCCTGTGCCTCCGGGTTGGAGGGAGCGGTCTGTTTTGCGACTGAAGTTCGTGCATCGTCGCGGTCTTTGCGATCAAGAGTCCCGGCGGCCATGCGGTCTGCGAATCCGGATTTTTTCGGGCTTTCGGAGGCGGGCGCCTTGTTCGAGGTCGTGGCCTGCGCCGGCCCGGCTATTCTCAAGTTATCCGCGGGCTGCCCGTTCGAGTGAAGAGCGGCCGGATGGCGATTGGCGGCAGAGATTCGGCTTTCTGCAGGGGCACGCAGGGCCGGGGCGTTTTGGTCGCCGGCGGCTCGGGCCTGTCCGGCCTGGCGGGCGACAACCGCTTTTTCAACAGTGTTTCTCGTGTTTTTATCGGGCGAAAAGGGCTTTTCGGCGATCGGTTCGGCCTGCAATGTCTGTCTTGCAGTGTTTGGCTGTCTTTGCGTGGAGAGGCTTTCCGCGGCGGCCAGTTTCTCAGGAGGGGTGGTCTTCTGGTGCGGCGTCGCGGCTTTGACTGCTGTTTTCGCGGCGTGTCTGTCTGGCAGTACCTGCAACGGGGCCCTTGGCTTGTCAGGTCGAGCGCGCTGCTGCTGAGTGGAAATGAGCACGCGGTCCTTAACAAGCGATTCAATGACATTGTCAGCAATCGCGTTGAGGAAGCCGGCCAACTCGAGTCTGGGTTCGGGCTTGCCTTTGTCCGCAACCTCAGCAGTGTCGGTGTCGGCCTGCTTGCGGTCACGGACGGTTTTGATACGATCCTGCAAGACCTTGCGAAAGACCCTTTCCCCTCGCGGCATCGTGTTGAGGATTGTCTCCGGTTGGTCGGCAACCTTGCGGGAGGAATCTCGGGGAGCCGGGGCTGAAGTTTCGTCGGGAGCGGGCTGTGCGGATGCACGGGTTTTGCCAGCGCTTGGACCATCCGTGCGGTCGCTGCGGGCAAGGTCGGGCCGGGCGTGCGGTGAACGGGCGGTCCGCACTTGCGGCGGCGTACTCTGGATCAGTGACGTCAGCATGTCAGTCATGTCTATTTGTCCTCGTGCGCACGATTTCTTCCGCGGTCGAGAAGACATCACATGCAAGTTTTGTGCCATGAAGTGTCATCCGTTTTCGATCTCACAAACGTAAGCTCATCAGCTTCACAGAGTTACGCGAAGCGGACACGAAGGAAATTGTATGACGAGAGGGTGTGGGGCGTGTGGCAAGATGGGTAAAATGCGCGAGGGCGGCCGGAGAATAGTTCCGGCCGGTTCGCGTTTTCAGAGGTCTAAAACGGCGATCGCGGGCTGGAACGTGACGCACGGGTGAAATCGCCGCATGTGTATAGAAACCGTACGCGGCACATGAGGCTGTAAGATCGCCGGGGGGTTCAAAACCGGTGATAGGGCGGCTGTGCCGGCGAAAACCGCACCTGATGTCGGTCTGGCACGATGATTGCAAGAGGTTGCGTGAATGATTATGCAGTCAGGAGACGGTTTATGCCAAACAACATAACCATGATCGACCTTCTCGAGGCGGGCATACGCGCTGAGGCGGCACGCCAGACGGCGATCGCCAGCAATATTGCCAACATGAACGCACCGGGTTACCGGCGCGGCGATGTGCGCTTCGAGGAGATTCTGAGCAAGGCTCTCGAGCGGAACGAGGAGATCGATGCGACGGACCTGGAGCCGGAGTTTTACCAGCCGATGAACACAGCGGTCAACGCCAACGGTAATGACGTGTCTCTCGACGCTGAAATCGGCGAGATGGTTAAGAATTCACTGCGTCACCGCGCTTACATGTCTCTTCTGAAGGTCAAGTACAATCAGATGAAGCAGGCGATACAGGTCTGAGCAGTGACCTTCATTTAGGGTAAGGCAAGAGGAATGGCCATGGAAATCAAGACCAGCATGTTTGACGCAATCGACATCGCCGTGTCGGGTCTGCGTGCGTACGGCAAGCACATGGAGGTGATCAGCTCCAACGTCGCCAATGCACGGACGACCAACGCGGACGGCACCGGGCAGCCTTATCGGCGACTGGACGTCGAATTCAAATCGAACGCGGAAGGCATCGGCGAAGTCGAAATCGGGGACATATTCGAGGATATGAGCCCGTTCGAGAAGATACCGGCCAGCCCGGGCGATCCGCGAGCGGACGCCGACGGCAACATTACGCTGCCGAACGTGAACATGCCGGTGGAATTGATCAATCTGAATCTGGCAAGCCGTGCTTACCAGGCCAACGCGGCCATGCTGCGGCGTTACCAGCGGATGGTTGAGACAAGCCTGGAACTCATCAAGGCGTGACGGTTGTTAACGAAAGAGAAGTTAACGGGCAGGATGCCCGCATCACTGATCAGGTGAGGACAGACGATGGCAATTAATTTCGACCCGAGAATCAGCCCACTGTCGCCCGGAGCAATCGGGCGTCCCGAGCAGTTACCGCGGACGGACGGGATCTCGAAGTTTTCGGAGATGATCGGCGATTCGCTGAAGCGCGTCGACGACAAGCAGCAGGATGCCAACACATCGATTGTGGATCTGTTGGCGGGCAAGAACGAGGACATTAATTCGGTTGTCGCGTCGGTGGCGAAGGCGGACATGAGCTTCAAGCTGCTCGTGGGCGTACGCAACAAGCTTGTCGAGGCATATAAAGAAACGATGAGGATGCCGATCTGAGCGATGAGTGCATGGGCGGGGGTGACGGTATAAGACGAAAACGGTAACCAAGGCGCAATGGGTCTGTTGCAGAAGATCAACGCGGTCTGGCAGAAAATCGGCGTGGTGCAGCGTGCGCTTCTGGTGGCGATAGTCATGGCGTGTGCGATTACCGCGGCGCTGTTGACCAAGTGGGCTTCGGCGCCGGAGATGACGCTGCTGTACGGAGACCTGCCGCTGGAAGAGGTCGACCAGATCGTCGGCAAGCTGCAAGACCAGGACGTGCCTTACGAACTCCGCAGAGGCGGGCGAAGCATATACGTGCCGGCGGAGAAGGTTCTGGAACTGCGGGCACGCCTGGCGGGCGAGGGGCTGCCGGCAGGCGGTGAAGCGGGATACAAGCTTTTCGACAACGAGAAGATCGGGGTGAGCCCGTTAGTTCAACAGATGAACTACACGCGTGCGATACAGGACGAACTGGCCCGGACGATTCAAATGATCGAGGGCGTTCTGGCGGCGCGTGTACACATTGTGCGGCCGGAGCAGACGATATTTACGAGCACCGCGAAGGAGGCGACTGCATCGGTGACGCTTCGGCTCAAGCCGGGCTGGCGAATGACCAACGCCAGTATTGCGGCAATTACCAACCTGGTGGCGAACGCCACGGACGGGCTGAAGCCGGAGAATGTCACGATCGTGGATACGCAGGGGCGTTTGCTGAGCAGCAATGCATCGGCCAGCGGCACGATCCACGGGGCGAACACCTTCATGGATTACAAGCAGCGGGTGGAGAGCGAGATCGCGGCCAAGGTGCAGGAAATGTTGGACCTGGTGTTGGGACCAGGGCGGGCGTCGATCAAGGTCAGCGCAAAGCTGGACATGACCAGTCAGACGGTACAGATGACCACGTACGAGAAGGGCCACCCCGTGGAGGAGGTCATCAATACGACTTCGACGATCAAGGAGGGCGGCACCACTGCGGATGGGAAGCCTGCGTCGCCGGCAAGCACGGACAAGCAGGAAACGACGGAGCTGACTTACAAGCTGCCGGAGACGATCACGCAGAGGACGGATGTGCCGGGCAAGATCGTTTCGGTAAGCGTGGCGGCGGTTGTGGACCTGAGCGCCGAACCGGCGGGCGACAGCGGAACGGAGGGGACGTCGACGGAGCCGACGGCGAGCAGGAAGCTGATGACGGTGGAGGACGTTGAGGAGATAATTCGCAATGCGGTCGGGCCGGATCTTCTGGTTGATGAAAAGGCACTGACGGTCAAGGATGTGCCCTTCCACAGGCCGATTGTGCCGGCGACCGAAGCGGATATGCGTTACGAGAAGCTTTCACGCTACATTGAGATTGCACGGCAGTCGTCAATGGGCGTTCTGGCGGTCTGTGCACTGATTGCGCTGAAGATCTTTACCGGGGCGAGGCGGAAGCTGAGTGTGGAGGCGGCGGCGCTGGCGCCGGCGGGCGGAGGTGAGGGCTGGCCCATGCTGCCAGGCGGCCAGGCCGATATGAGTCCGCAGGCGACGGTGCGCAACCAGATTACCGCGGCGCTTCAAAAGAATCCCGAACAGGTCAAACAGTTGTTCGCGAGTTGGCTTGCGGAGGATAAATAGGCATGGGGATCAGCGGAAAGCGCAAGGCGGCCATGCTGCTGTTAAGCCTGGATGCGGCGACTGCTTCGGAACTGCTGAAGGGGCAGCCGCAGGAGGTCGTCCAGGAGATCGCCATGGAGCTGTCGCACCTGGACGCGTCCGGACAGGCAGATGAGGATTCAATCAGAGCGGTAGCCAACGAGTTTTCGATGGCGCTGCAAAAGGCGTCGGGCGGGCTGCACGTCAAGAGCTTCGTCAACAGTATTCTGAAAGGTACGGCGGGCAAGGAAAAGGCCGCCGAGCTGCAGGCGCAGATGCACAAGGCTATCCGCGACAAGGACCCGTTTCTGGCCATTACATCCGCACCGCCGGCGCAGATTGCCGCGGCGCTGGAGGGCGAACCCCCGCAGGCGATCGCGCTGGTGCTGTCGCAGTTGCCGTCGAAACTCGGGACCGAGGTTCTCAGCCGACTCGATGACAAGACGGGGCTGGCGACCGTGTGGCGGATGACGCGGCCGAATGAAGTGAGCGGGCGCACGATGCGGCGGATAGGCGAGATGGTATGCAAACGTTTGATGGAACTGACCAGTGAGGAGCATCGGCCGGTTCAGGAGACGCCAACGACAGAGACGCTGCGAAAGGTTGCGCTGGTGCTGAGCGGACTGGAGAAAGAGCGGCGCGACGCGCTGCTGGAGGTGATCGAGCAGAACGACGATGAGGTTGCACGGACCGTGCGGGCGCTGATGGTGACATGGGAGGATATTACAAAGATCGCGGACCGGTCGCTGCAGGAATACCTGCGAAAGGTGGATGCGAGCGTTCTGGCCAAGGCGCTGTTCGGGGCGGAAAGCAACATCCGGGAGAAGATCCTCTCCAATATTTCGCAGCGCGTCAGGGAACTGGTTGATGAAGAAACCTCGCTGATGGGTGAGCCGCGCAAGAAGGATATTCTGGTGGCACGTGAAGAAGTGGTCAAACCGCTTCGTGAAGCGAACGAGGCGGAGGCCCTGGTGTTTATAGAGGAGGATTAAGGGTGGCGACGGATACGCTGCAGATCAGTCTGGATGTTCCGATTCGCTCGGTGGGCATGGTGGCCGGCGAAGCGGGGGAAGCGCAGGCGGCCTTGAAGAAACAGGAGGCGGAACTGAAGCGGCAGCGGGAGCAGGTAAGCCGCCTTTGCGCGGTGCTGGAGACCGCCGGGCGGCGGCTGGAGTCGTTCTATCGGGATACTGTCTGCAGTCAGGCGGAATGCGTCGCGCGGCTGAGCGTTCGGATTGCGGAGAGGATCCTGCAGCGAGAAATTACAGCGGGCAACTACGATATTGCTGCGGTTGTGGCGGAGGTGCTGAAGGCGGCGCCGACACAAAAGGACGTGCTGGTTCGGCTGAATCCGCAGGATATGGAACTGTACACGCAGATTACTGAGCAGCACAAGATCAAGCCCCCAACCGGCGTGCAGTTCACCGCGGATCCGACGATCGGGCGGGCGGAATGTGTCGTTGAGACAGGGCAAGGCACCGTCGAATACCTTATTGACGAACATCTTCGGCAGATCGGCGAGGCACTGGAGGCCGTGCGATAATCGATGAGCAGGCAAGGAACCGTTTCAGGCGTGGTTGATTTCGAGCAGATGGCGTCCATGGTGGACAATATAGACCTGCCGCAGTGCAAGGGTTCGATTGTGCAGGTGTCCGGCCTTCGGATCGAAAGCAACGGGCCTTCGGTGGGCCTGGGGAGACTGTGCCGTATCCATCTCAGCGACGGGCGGAGCACCCTGGCGGAGGTGGTAGGGTTCAAGGACAACAATATTGTTCTGCTCGGGCTGGAACACGTGGACGGGATACGGCCGGGCGATAAGGTCATCGCGCTTAACCGGCCCCGGTACATCCCGTTGGGTGACGGCATCATGGGCCGGGTGCTGGACGGGCTGGGTCGAGCGATCGACGATAAAGGCCCGCTCATCGGGGATGAACAGCGGTCACTGGACAACATGGGGCCGCCCCCCCTGACCAGAGAGATGATTACGGAGCCGCTGGCGCTGGGCATTCGGTCCATTGACGGGATTCTGACATGCGGCAAGGGCCAGCGGATGGGTATTTTTGCGGGCAGCGGCGTCGGTAAGAGCGTTCTGTTGGGCGAGATCGCCAACAGCAGTGATGCAGAGGTCAACGTCGTGGCGCTTGTCGGCGAGCGAGGCCGGGAAGTACGCGAGTTTCTGGAGAAGGACCTGGGTGCGGCGGGGCTGGCTCGCAGCGTGGTGGTGGTGGCGACATCGGATTCGGCCGCCATTCAGCGGGTAAAAGCCGGCTTTGTCGCAGCGACCATCGCCGAGTACTTCCGCGACAAGGGCATGGATGTTCTGTTCATGATGGATTCGTTGACGCGTTTCGCCCAGGCCCAGCGCGAGATCGGCCTGGCCGCGGGTGAACCGCCGACGTCGAAGGGTTACTGCCCGAGCGTTTTCGGGCTGCTGGCACGGCTGGTGGAACGGTTGGGCTGCAGCAGCCGCGGGAGCATCACGGGCATTCTGACGGTCCTGGCCGAGGGCGACGACATGGGGGATCCGGTTGCCGACAGTGCCCGGTCGCTCCTGGACGGGCATATTGTGCTCAGCCGCAAGTTAGCGGATCACGGACACTATCCGGCGGTGGATATTTTGCAGAGTGTCAGCCGGCTGATGAACACCGTGACGCGTCCGGAACATGCCAGGGCGGCACAGAAATTTCGCGAGATCTATGCCACGTATACCGATGCCGAGGATCTCATCAGCATCGGGGCGTTTGCGCCGGGCAGCAACAAGCGTATTGACGGTTCGGTCGCATTGATCGATCGCATACAGAACTTTCTCATTCAGCGGCCGCGGGAACGTACGCGTTTCGACGAAACTGTCGGTGCAGTAATGGATATCGCCAAAGCGTGGGACAATCTGCTCAGTCCGGCTCGTGAAACGGGTGCAAAACAGCAGAAAGAGCAGTTGAAGGCCGGCACGGTGCATGGGGCGCGGGCATGAGAGAACCTTGCAGGTAAAGAAAGTGACAAGAGCAAGGACAATGCATGAAACGGTTTGCATGGCGACTGCAGCGGGTGCTCGACCTCAAGATCAAGGAGGAAGAAGTCAAACGCGAAGCGCTTATGGCGGTTACAGAACAGGCGGCGGCGGTCAGGGGTCGCATACTGATGGAACGGGCGGCCTTTCGGCGAACACTGTCGGAGCTGCGGGGACGGGATGGCTGGCTTCGGTTGACCGAACAGGAAATGCTCCTGCAATACGGTCATGTATTCGAGGCGCGGATGCGGCAGTTGGAGAGTCGTCTGGCCGAACTGGAGGAACAGCGGCGGGCGAAGATCGCCGAGGTGCTTGAGGTACGGAAGTTCAGAAAGGGACTTGAGAAACTAAGAGAAAAGGCGCGAGCGGAGTTTATGAAGAACGGACAGAAGCTGGAGCAGAATGAAATGGATGAACATACGACCATTCGCTTCGCTCGGGCCCTGATGGAGCAGTCTTGAAGTGAGATGCTGCCGCGGCTTTCCGCGGCGGCACATCTGGAGTCGGCGCTATGCGAAAGATGCAGATCATCATCATAACGGCGGCCGGGCTGGCCAGCTTCGCCGGCGCGTTCGGCTTTACATGGTTTTTGAAACAGCAATCAGCCGCAGCGGCGGCAGCGGCAACACCTGTCGAGCCGTCGCCCGCGGCCCCGATGGACATATCCGGATCGGACAGAGCCGTCGATTCGTTCAGGCCGGACGCCGACGCGGCCCTGAAAACGACGATGCGCGAGGAGGAACTGAAGGGTTTGATCTTCGAGATACGCGAGAAGATGAAGGAGTACAAGGCAAAGGAGCGTTTTCTTGCCGAGGAAGAACAGCGGATTCTGTCGGCCCGAAAGACACTGGAGGAGGACATAACGCGGCTGAGCGAACTCCACGACGCCCTGAATGTCGTGGTCGGCCGGCTCAAACAGCAGGAAGAAAACCTGAAAAACCGCATCCTGGAAATTTCGGCCGTGGAGAAAGGCAACTTGCAGCGGATCGCGGCTACATACGACAAGATGGACGTAACGCAGTCAAGCAAGATCATCATTAACATGGCCTCCACCAAACAACTGGAAGACGCGGTCAAGATCATTCATTTGATGAGTGAACGAACAGCAGCCAAGCTGTTAGGTGAGATCAGCACAACGAAGCCGGATCTGGCGTCGCTGCTGAGCACGGAGTTAAAACGAGTAAAGGAAGGCGAGTGAGATTTATGGACATTGCCACCATTATCGGCTTCGTCTGCGGCGTAGCGGTGATTGCCTGGTCGATTGCGACCGGGGGTGGAGCGATGACCTTCATCCATGTTCCGTCGTTTGTGATGGTTGTGGGCGGCATGTTATGCGGAGCGATGATCCATTTTTCAATGAGCCAGTTTCTCAGCATATTCTCCGTTATCAAAAAAGCCGTCATGGTCAAAGTGCCATCTCCGCCGGAGATAATTCAACATATGGTGAACTTTGCGGCAATCAGCCGGCGGGACGGGGCGATGGCGCTGGAAGAGCAAATCCACAAGACCGAAAACGCATTTCTGGCCAAAGGCCTTCAGATGCTCGTTGACGGGCAGGACGAAGAGGCGATCCGGTACATGATGGGCCTGGAGGTTCAATACCTGGAGGAACGTCATAAGACAGGCAAGAAGATACTGGAGTACATGGGCTCGGCGGCGCCGGCGTTCGGGATGATAGGGACGCTGGTGGGGCTGGTGCAAATGCTTAGGAACATGACTTCGCCGGATGACATCGGGGCAGGCATGGCGATCGCCCTGATCACGACTTTTTACGGATCCTTCCTGGCTAACCTTATATTCATACCCCTTGCGGGGAAATTAGGCATTTATTCCAGCGCGGAGATTCTGGCGATGGAGATGACAATCGAGGGCATCTGCACGATTTCGCGGGGCGAGAATCCCACGGTAGTCCGCGAAAAGATGCAATCATTCATATCGCCAAAACGCCGCGAAGACGTGAAGGCGAGTGTTTAGAAATGAGCAGAAGAAGAAAATCGGATGACATAACGCCGGGCGCACCCGAGTGGCTGCTGACCTACAGCGACTGCATGACACTTCTTCTGACGTTTTTCGTGCTTCTTATCACTTTTGCCAGTTTTCGCAACCAGGAATTGGAGCAACTGAGTTCGTCGTTCTCCCAGGCCCTTCCATCGGTGGGGTTGTCCTTGGCCGGCCCGAAGGGTGCGGTCTGGCCGCGACCTGATGTCACAGAGACCGAGCGACTAACGAAAGGCTCGGAGACTCCGACGCAGGACAAGAGCGGCAGCGACAATTTCATGGTCGAGCGGCGGCCGCTGGATTTCCGTAATCTGAGGGTGTTTACTATTCCTTCCGACGGTTTTTTCTTAGGGCGGGGTGTCGTCATAACGCAGGAGGGGCGTTTGATCCTGGACAGGCTGGCCGACTTTTTGATTGCACAGCGCGGCCGGGTCGTGGTGAGTGAAAACGGCCCGGGCGAAACACCCGAGGCGGGGCTTGAGCGGGCGTGGGCCGTGGTGGAGTACCTGTCGGCGCGGGAAGGATTGGACAAAAACATGTTCAGCATCACGGCCTCAACCATGGTACGGGGGAGGCAGAGACAAGGCCGCATGCTGGAGATAACCTTGCTTGAGCGAGACATTTACGAATGAGCCGCAAGCGAAAACCTGAAGATCCGCCGCCATCTGCGCCAGAATGGATTGTGACGTATTCGGATATGGTGACGCTGCTGCTGACGTTTTTCGTGCTGCTTTTGACCATGGCCAAGGAGAAGGATGCGAACTTTCACGCCGCCCACGCCTCCTACCAGCGGGCGACTGCAAACTTCGGATTACCGGGGGCTTTGTTCGGCCGAGAAGTTGGAAGTTATTTCGAACATCCGAGGATTCTGTACAAGGTCGACAAGGGGGAAAAAGAGGCCACTGAAGACCGCTCGATGGATCTGGCGACGGAGACCTACCGGCGGATCATCCAAGAGATCGAGCAGGTGATGAAGATCATGCCGTCACAGATCACCTGTACGGAGAAGACATTTCACGTCACGGACATTGCCTTTGCCAAAGGCGATTGGACGCTGGATGCGAAAGCCAAATCTTATCTCGATAACTACATAAAACAATTGCGGGAAAGCTACGCAGGGGAAAGGCCGGCTTTGTACGTGGTGGGGCTTGCAGCGGAGGAACCGACACCCAGGGAACAGTGGCTGGTTTCGGCCCGCAGGGCACAGGCGGTTGTGGACTACATCAAGCGCGCATTGGAAAATGACGCGCGCTGGACATTTTTCAGTTGGGGGGCCGGGGCCGGCGGGGTGTGGACGGGACAGCGAGGCATTTTCAGCACGAAGATGCACATTGCCATAGCGGTGCTGACGGAGAACAAGGGCGGAAACTGACCACACGTGCCGCTGGAGGGCGGTGAGGGGGCAATGTGAAATGCGCCTCAAAATTGAACTTGGGGTTCGTGTTCTTGCGATAATGTGGTGAACCCTCGCTGACTGACTGTTTTTGCTGTCCACGGAGAAAGACTACGCCATTTAGCCTAAGTGACTCTGCCAACAGGGGTTACGTTCAGGTGCATTCATATCTATTACCAGGTTCGGGCCGCTTACGATCAGGACGTGTTTGATCGCAGCTTCGGTACGGAATTTGCACAATACTGATGCGTGCAAATGCATGTCCGTGAGAGAACAGCGGCCGCAAGAATGACCAAAACGAAACTGATCGTTATAAGTGTACTGTTGGGCGTATGTCTTGTTCTGAACGTTCTGCTATCCGGCCGGATTGATCGAACGAACGCTTACACAGCAGCCCAGACAGAGCCCAATGTTGCGAGCAGGCAGGCATTGCCCACGTTGAGCGGCTTGGAGTTGGGGAATGTCGCCGAGGGTAACCGCTTTGATCTCATCAAGCATTTCGTTTATGCGATAGTATTGGTGGGATTGTTGGGCGCGGGCGCATGGTACGTGTCGCGCAAACTCATGCCGCGACTGGCAACGGCACGCGGCCGAAATGTCGCGGTGATCGAGAACATACCGTTGGGGCCGAACAAGATGCTGCACCTGATCGAGGTGGGATCGGGTCGTCGACTGCTTGTGGGCAGCACCAGCCAGTCGGTCAGTTTTCTGGCGGACGTAACGGCGTGCCTGGCCGAGACCCCGGATGCAGGCGATGAGCAGGAGAATGCGGCGCCATGAAACGATCAAGCTGTGTACAGATGGCCTTCTGGGCGGTGCTGATCGTGAGCGGCGCGTGTACGGCTCAGACGAATAATGCCGCCGAAAAGCCCCAGGGCGTCATGCCGACACTGCCGCAGATCGTTCAGGTGATCGACAAGGCCAGTTCGGGCGAGTCAACGGATGAGCCGGCCGAATGGAGCACGCCGGTGAAGCTTGTGGCGATTTTCACACTGCTGGCGATTCTGCCGAGCGTGCTGGCGATGATGACTTCGTTTACGCGAATCACGATTGTGCTGAGCTTTGTGCGGCGGGCGCTCAGTACGCAAACGATCCCGCCGAACATCGCCATGATGGGGCTGGCGATCTTTTTGACGCTGTACACGATGGCGCCGACGTTTTACAAGATGAACGAACAGGCGATTCAACCGTACATCGCCGGCGAGATGGATTCGACACAGGCGAGCCTGACGGCCTCCCGAATTATCAAGGAGTTCATGCTTCGACAGACGCGGCAGACGGATCTGGCGAGATTCGTCCAGATCGCAAAGATAGAACCGCCGCAGTCGGTGACGGACCTGCCGCTGCATATCGTCATTCCATCGTTTATCATCAGTGAATTCCGTACGGCATTCGAGATCGGGTGCCTGATGTTCATTCCGTTTCTGCTACTGGACCTGGTGATCGCCAGCGTGCTTCTGACGGCCGGCATGATGATGCTGCCGCCGGTGATGATTTCACTGCCGTTCAAGATTATCCTGTTCATTCTGATCGACGGATGGGGCATTCTGGCGCAGAGTTTGAGTTTAAGTTTTCGGTGACGCCGGCCTGCGGCGATCGGGAGGCATACTTATGGACGCGAGCTACATTCTTTACCTGGGGCGGCATACGTTAGAGACGGCGCTGATAGTGTCGTCGCCTATTCTGCTGGTGAGCATCATTTCGGGCCTTGTGATTTCGCTTTTTCAGGCGGTGACAGCGCTGAAGGACATGACGCTGACACTGGTGCCCAAACTGTTAGCGATCGGGATTACGACACTTGTGTTTGCGAACTGGATGATGCAGGTGATCGTGAAGTTCACACTGGAAATCTTTAATCAGATTCAGTCGTACGGCCGCTGATGGATCTGCTGGAGCCGAATATCCTTTGCTTTTTGCTGGTCCTGACGCGTGTGGGGGCGTTCTTTTTTGCGGCGCCGATCTTCAGTTGGCAATCCATTCCGGCGACGATCAAGCTGACACTGACGGTTTTCGTGTCGGTTTTTCTGGCAAGCATACTTGCGAATCCCGGAATCGAGCGACCGTATTCGGCGGCTGAGGCGGGGCTGATGCTGAGCGGCGAGGTCATCTACGGGCTAGCGCTGGGGATGGTGGCGTCGTACCTGTTTGCGGCGGTGAAGATCGGTGCACAGCTCTGCGAACGCGAGATGGGGTTGTCCATGGCAAACATCCTCGACCCGATGACCGAGGAGAGCGGCGAACCCCTCAGCATCCTGATGGAAATGGTTTTCATTCTGCTGTTTCTGGCGGCAGACGGGCATCACGTTCTTTTGATCGCCCTGGCTCGCAGTTACGAGACGTTCCCGATAGGGTCGCTTCCGGCAATCGACAAGCTGACGGCCAGCATTACCGAGGCGGGCAGCACAATGCTGATTCTGGGCCTGCGGATGTCAGCACCCATCCTTGCGGCGTTTCTGCTTATGATGGTCGTACTGGCATTTCTGGCAAGGGTGGCGCCGGAGACGAATATCCTGTTCCTGAGCCTGCCGCTGAAGGTCGGAATGGGTCTGTTGATGGTCGGTATTTTCCTGCCGTTCATCGGGAATTTTGTGTCGGAATTTGTGCACTGGCTCAACAAGCTGATACCTTTGTAGTCCGTGGTGATTCCGCAGGGTATACAAGCGGAAAAGCGCAGCAGGGAATGAATCATGGAAGAGAGCGCCGCCGAAAGGACCGAACAACCCACCTCGCGTCGGCTGTCCAAGGCGCATGAACGGGGTCACGCGCCGTACAGTCAGGAGATGGTTTCGGCGGTGTCGCTGATTGCACTTCTGGCGGCGACGGTGCTGATGGGGCCGAGGTTTGTGACGTGGGCGTGCGCGGAAATCAGAGAGGCGATGGCGTGCGATTACTCGCATTTCGCCACGCAACAGGCGGTTATCAGTTATCTCAGTTCAAAAATGATCGGGGCGGCCATTATTATGGCGCCGTTTCTGCTCACGCTGGCCGTCTTTACGACGGGGACGAACATCCTGATCAGCGGGCTTCGGTGGTGCCCGGCGGCCCTGGCCCTGCGATTCGATCTGATCCAGCCGATGAACGGGGTGAAGCAACTGATATCGCCGACCTCGTTAGTGAAGCTCCTGCTTTCGATACTCAAGCTGATCTTTATCGGCGCGATCGTGTACTTTTATCTGCGCGGGAAACTAAACTACCTGGCGACATTCCAGTGGGCATGGACGTCGCAACTGCTGGCAGTTATTTCAAAGCTGATTCTGGGCCTGGTGATGCGGCTGTGCCTGGGGCTGCTTGTGATCGGCGCCATTGACCTGATCTATCAGAAGTACAAGTTCATCAGGGACCTCATGATGACCAAGCAGGAGGTCAAGGAGGAGCGGCGGGATACCGAGTCGCCTCCGGAGGTGCAGCGCCGGATTCGCCAGAAGCAATACGAGTTGGCGACGCGCCGCATGCTGCAGGAGGTACCCAAGGCCAATGTGGTGATTGTGAATCCGACGCACGTGGCGGTGGCGCTGCGTTATGATCCGGACAAGATGCCTGCGCCGGTGGTTGTGGCCAAGGGCGGGGATCACCTGTGCGAGAAGATCAAGGAGATCGCCCGGGCGTACGGCGTGCCGATTATCCGTCGGCCGGCAATCGCACGATCCTTGTACGGGTCGGTGGATGTGGGCAAGGTGATTCCGGATCATCTGTTTGTGGCTGTGGCGGAGATTCTGGCGCTGGTCTACCGGCTGCGTCAGCGCAGATAGGGCTTGCAGGGGCAACGTCATGACGTATACTGCGGGCACTCTGTGCGTGAGAATTATGTCCAACGAACGGCCTGATTGTCAGCAGAAGCCCCGCGGCGTCCTGGTTGCCCGCAGCGATTTCATTGCGGTCGCGGCGGCGGTGTCGGTGTTGGGCGGGGCCTTTCTTCCGGCTCCGGCGTGGCTGCTGGACATCTTGTGGGGCTGCAGTCTGTGCCTGTCGGCGGCCCTGGTGTTGATTGGCCTGACCGGCAAGGACCCCCTTGAACTTGCCGGCTTCGGTCCGTTGATGGTGTTGGGGGCATTGCTGCGGATGGGGCTGAGCACGGCTACGGCGGGACTGGTTTTTCGAGGTGAGACAGCCGGCACGCTGATCGAAACGGCGGGGAGTGCACTATGCGGCGCGGGCGCCGTGACGGTGCTGCTGGCGATGCCGCTGGCGAGTGGGTTGTTCGCCTCTCTTGTATTCAGATCGACCGGACGGATTATTGCGACGGCGGTGACGTGCCTCACCGAGACGATTCCGGAGCAGGAGGCCGCGGTCGCCCTTGATGAGCAGGCCGGACTGGTCAGGCCCCAACGGGCCGGAGAGTTGAAGGAACGGCTGTTCGGTCAGACCGGCTTCTACCTCAACATGGGAGGCGTGGCGAGGCTGCTGCGGTGCGAAGTGGTGATTGGGGCGGGAGCCGTGATGACGATCATCGTAGGACAACTGACCGTCTTCACATTGCGTGATGCGATGAACGCGGCGGCGCTGCAGGAAATTGCCAAAGCCGCGGCCGGGGGCGGAATACTGATGCTCGTGCCCATGTGGCTGGTCTGCGGCGGGGCGGCACGTCTTGTTGTGCGCAGCCGCAATTACCTGAGTCTGCCCGATGACAGCGGCGACCGGCAGCGCGGCGAGGTCATCGAGATCATTTCCCAAGAGACGGGCCGGGCAGAGCAGGTAGAGCTTTTGAACCCCGATTTTGTGGAGGTATCCGCAAGGGCCGGTGGGTCGGAAGGCACTGCCGAGCAGATTGTTGATCTGGAGCCGTGCACGAACGAAGAAGATGCGCAGGCGGGAACTCAGGCATCGATTTGTGCAGATGATTATTACGAATGCCTGGCGGCGCATGTGGCCGACCTGCAACAGGGAAAGACGTCCGTGTTGTTTGCGGCCAGAACGAGCGAGGAGCTTCCCGTGACGGTGGTGGTGAATGTCGGCATTCGCCTGGCCGGGCGGGGTCTGCGGACGCTGCTGATCGATGCTGACGCGGAGCGCGAGGCTGTGGCGGCCGTATTCGAAGCCGATATCGAAAGCATGGATCAGGGGCCCGTCGCCACCTGTGTGCAGAATCTGGCAGTGTGGGGAGTGGGAGGGATTGCCCGGGCGGGCGTGGCAGTCGACACCGCGACACAAGAGACGGCTGGGGATTACGATCGCGTGATCCTTTATGCTCCCAACCTGATGCAGCACGAGCGCCGCAGGCACATCGCAGATGCGGCAACGAGCGCGATTGTCTTTGCACGCGAGGGCCGCGACCGTGACCTTGAGACGTTTCTCCAACAGGCCGGCTGCACGACGATTGAAACGCGATACGCTTTGCGTCGAGATGGGCGGGGCTTATCCGAGCATGGTTAACGCACCCATCTGCTGCTGGATGAGGGACAATGTTTTTTCCAAACGTGAGAATTGATCGATCAGGCGTTTTTCGACACCCGCAAGGCGCGTCTCTTCCCGCTCGATCCTATCCTTGACGTTTTTGATCTGCGTGTCAATACTGTTGAGACTGATTGGCACGCGCCCGCGTGAGGAGTGCAGCAGGGTGTCGAGTGTCTCCTTCAGCGCGCCGGCGAAACCGTGTTTTACAGTGATGACTGCGGTGGGATTGCTTGCTGTCTTGGACAGATCGACGGTGAACTGCAGGCTGTTTTCGGGGTAGAGCGGATTACCGTTCTTATCAAAGGCGGAATTACCAGTGACCACGTTGCCTTCCCACGTGGCGTCTCTCCATTCGCCGCCGACTTCGCGAATGCGGGCCGAGGTGATCTGGCTGCCGTCGCCGAAGACCTGAACCTCAAATTGGCCGGCGGTGGTGTACTTGTTGGCCCCGTAAAACTTGATGTCGGCACTGTCGCTGCTGCCGGTCTTCAGTGCGCCCAAAAGCGAGAGTACGCCAAGGTAATCGTCGACGACGGCTTCGTCAAAGGTGTTGGCGTCGAACTCAAGCATGCCGTCGGCTCCAAGGGTAATCCCGATGTCACTGGGCCTGATGAATGAGTCGTCGCCGCCGAATCCGCTTGCCGACTGGGTCCAGGGCTGTTTGATCTGGGCCCATATGGTGGTCACCGAGTAGTCGTTGGCGAGGATACCTGATTTGCGCTCTTTGGCGTCATATTTGGTCTTTTCCTGAATGAACATAACAGCCGTGTTATAGGCGGTGACCATCTCCTCGATTTTTTTCTTGAGGGCTTCAGTATCACGCGTGAGATTGACATCTATGCTGTTGTAGCCGCCCTGGCCGTCCTCGGTGGTATCATGCAGCTTAAGTGTGACGCCTGTAAGCACGTCGTCGATGGTGTTGGTGCTGCGGGCAATCCAGCCATCCTGACCCTGCGTCTGGGTGGAGGTCACATGTGCTCCCGGCATGAGTGAACTGTCAATTATGATGCGGTCGACGTTGCCGGCGGTTTCGAGAAAGGTGAACGTCATTGGCGAGCTGCTGTCGGAAGGCGGGGTGCCGCCGACCGTGACGCCGCCGACCGCCTGCACGGACCGAAGGCTGTTCAGGGCCGCCTCTACGGTGGCTATATCGTCATTGTAATTAAGGGCAACGGTCGTCTCGCCGTTGAAGGTCAAGGTGTAGGTGCCCGAAGTGGCGTTTGCGCTGCTGGTGAGAAGCTGGACCTCGGCGGCGGTCTGCGTCTGCGGATAGCCGTCAACGCGCACCTTGCCGTCCTGAGCGGACTGGGTTTCGAGGAATGTAGATGCGTCGAGCGAGGCAATGGTGGCCAGCTTGGATCCGCCCTGGACGCTCTGCACTATGTTCGGCAGCGTCAGGGCGGCGCTTGAACCGGTGCCCGGAACAAACGTCAGCGAAATGCCCATGTTGCTGGCGCCGCAAGTGGTGTCAGTGACCTTGATGACGCCTTCCGAAAGCGTGGCGACGGCGCTTCCGTCGTATGCGCTGTTGATCTGGCCGATCACGTCTTCGAGTGTGGTATAGCGAGTGACATCGAAGTAGACATCTATACTGTTGCCGTCGTGGTCCGTGCCGACGATGTGGATGCGATCGCCGGTTATCCCGCTCTCCATCTCCCCGGCGAAGGTACTGAGGTCGGTCAGCTTGGTGGTGAGCACGGCGTTCTTGTTATTGCGGTCCTTGAGTGTGGTGTCGGCCGCGTGCAATTCGGTGTTGCTGGTGTTGATTTTGATCTGGTAATCCGAGCCGCTGTCCTTGCCGCCGAGTACGAGGTGGTAGACGCCGCCGCTGCCATTATCGTATTTAAGTATGCTGGCGGTGACGCCGGGGTTATCCTGATCGTTGTTAATCAGTCCAACGAGATCCTGGAGGGTGGTTTCGGCGGTGGTCTGGACCACGAGTTCTCTGTTGTTATACGTGAAGATGAAATTGCCCTCGCCCACGTAAGACGTGGCGTATGCAAAACCCTGGTGGACCCAGCGGTCAGAGGTGGCGAGTTGTTTGATCTGTATGGAGTGGTTGCCTTCAAGTGCGTTGGAGTTGGCTTCGGCGGTGACAAAGTCCGCGTCGCTGGTGGTGGCCTTGAAAGAGCGAAGCTGGCTGCTGTCGGACAACGCGCTGGCGGCGGACCGCAAAGCGTTGAGTTTACTCTGGAGTTCACTGACGGCGCTGCGCCGCTCTTCATGCTTGGTGACATCCTGTTCCATCAGCTTGAGCCGCCGGCGATTGACCTCCATCAATTGCTCGATGATCTTCTGTGTGTCAATGCCGGTTGAAAGTCCTGAAAGCCTGAGTTCGGCCATATCAACCTCTCTAAATACTGCCTGTAAGCGATCCGGCGGACGGCCGGTCCTGTAAGATTTCGAGTTGCGTGCGGTAATGGTCTCCGTATCGGCGAAAATACTCACCGAACTTAACTGCGTCGGCGTGCCTGTAGAAGACTTCCTTCAGGTAGACACAGCAGAGACGTTTCCTCATCTCCATATCAGGGACATCCGCCAGCTTCGGACAGATCAGTTCCGGGGGATAATATGAGACCATTTCATGAAGCAGGCGGGCGGTATTACAGTCCCTGGCGTGAGCCTTGCGGGAAAGACTGTGATTCAGCCGCCTGTAGAAATAGCGTGCATGCCGGTCAACGCGAGCAAAACGTATCTTCAAAGCATTGCGGCACAGGAAGGCGAAATCCGCCACATTCGGCAGTTCTTCGTACGTGCCCGTTCTTTCGAACATCGACATGCGTCTCAGGCTGCCGGGATACGGGATCGGCGAATTGCCCCTCTCAAAGAGGACGTGAGGCAGAATGCGGTTGTCCGAAAAGTCATCGTAGCACCAGCGAACGCCTGTGTGGCAGTTGTTCTCGTCAACCAGATACAGCTCCGCAGGATAAAAGAAATCCACGTCAGGGTACTGTACGGCCGCGGCGACCATTCTCTCAATGTAGTTCGGCGCGATGTAGTCATCAGAATCGACCGCTATAATGAACGACCCCTTCGCCTCGGAAATCACCCGGTTCGTCTGTGCCCAGCGCCCCTTGTGTTCCGCACGCACGTATCGCAGTCTGTGATCATTGAAGGATGCCACAATGTCCGGGGTGCCATCGGCGCCGCCGTCGTCGAGGACGATAACCTCGATATTGGTATAGGTTTGTGCCAGGACGGATGCGATTGCCTTGCGGATGAAGCGTTCACAGTTATACGTGACGATTTCCACGGTGACCAGCGGCAGATCGGGCGGCGTCTGTTCGTCGCTGCGGCGGAAAGAGAGTTCCATATCCTGATGACAGCCGCACGGGATCAAGCCGTTGTATTGCGCGACGTCGATACGGTAACCGTCATCAAACAAGGCGGCAAGGTTCGAGGCCGAATAGCGACTGTCGCCCCCGGTCCGGTTGATGCAAACGGTCTGCACCATGTTGAGCGGATTGCAGAACGCGACACTGAGGTCGAAACACAAGAGGTACGGCCGCCGGGCCGCATACAGGCGGGCATTGGCGGCCATGAGACCTTCGAGGAGGTTCGGGTTGGCGAAGTCAAGCTGTTCGAGCAGCGGCAGGACATCGGTCGTGCGATAGATTGAACTGGAGATTTCCAGTGGATAGCCGAAGTCGTGCTGCTGCCGTGTCCAGTTGTATTTAAGCATCCCGCTGCCTGCCTCTGTGAAGTCCGGCAGCGTCATGCGAACGTCGCGGCTGTAGTTGTGCACCGTGTTGCGGCCCAGGCGCAGCGAAAAACCAATGGCGTCGGGATGGTTGGAAAGAGCATCTACGGCCGCTGCAAGTGTAAAGTCCCTGACAAACAGATTATCGTCAACGAGAAAGAGGATGTGGTCGGCGGAGGCGACAATCTCGAGAGTCTGGCGTTTAAAGCTGCGCTCTTCGACAAAGCACACATCGTCAAATTGCCTGCTCAAGGCTTCATACTGCCGTCGGTTTGCGGCATCGGAGACCCGGTACAGGACGTACAGTCTGATCCTGTCGTGATCACGGCAACGCGCGAAGAACGCCTCAAGGGCGGCGCACAACTGCATCGCCCTGTCCTTGCTGAAGACAAGGCCGACAAGCCTGTCGGCTGAAGCGCCAGCTTTGTCTTGAGCATTTGTCTTCTGCATCAGGTGTCTCTCCTCTGCCCCTGTAAGGCGAAGTCGGATTCCCTTTCCGGCGTCAGCAACTCTCGAAGCTGCTGACGCCATACCTGCCAGGTTTCTCGCTCTTTTTCGGCCACCGTACTTTCCCACAGGAGGCGATCAGCGGCATTAAGCTGCTGCTCGATTTCAAGGTCGGCCGCTTTAACAGCCACTACTTCGACATTTGAAAGGTAAGGTTCATGCGGCCATGCGCTGGTGCGCGTACTGACGGTTGCAAAACCAAGACTCTTGAGGGTATGTTCGAACCGTTCGGCAAACCAGTGGTCGGCATGATAGCCCCATTTGGCCGCCTGGTCGCCGGCAAGATGACGGACGACACCCATTTTTGTTTTCCAGGAGGCTTCGGAAAGAAGCGTGCGGGCGCTGCCGATGAGGTCGGGCGCTTCGATGTGAAGCCTTCCCCCGGGCTTCAGCCATCGATGCCAGCGGATCAGCATGGCCAGTGACGTTACGCGGCTGAAATGCTCGAAAACGTGGTGGAGCCGAATTTCGTCTACGCTGTGGTCCGGGAACCGAAGCTGCGTGATGTCCGCGTGATAATCGGCGCCGAGACGCTTGACTACCGTGTGCTCCTGAAGCGGGTAGTCTATGTTGATGTAGCCGTCAAAGTGCCATTTGCCGCAGCCGAGATGCAGGCGCAGCGGCGTGCCAGGTTGCCACAGTCCCTGCTGCTGCAACTCTTGTAGTATGCTCGATTCGTTCGCCATGTCTTCATCCTGGAAGAGAGCGGTGCTGCCCGTCGGCGGGTCATCCGGCGACGCTGTCGGGAGATCACCTGTTCTACTCTTGGTTCGATTTTCCACAAACTCCCGGGCGATCGAGGAGGCCTGCTGAGGGCGTTCCGGACCGGCACATTTCTGTCTGGACTGCTGGAGAAACCAGCGTACCAGGTCGTGGTCGAATTGGCTGGCGATGGCTCTCTCGAAGCACGTTTGCGCCTCTTTGAAAAGGCCGTATTGAAAACATGCCAGGCCATGCCAGTAGTATTCAACTCCGGGGCTTAATCTGTCCAGACGGTTGGGCAGGCTAAATGCTTCGATGTAGTCTTCGTGCCACAGCAATCTTCGCGGATGCGGCGGATCCGTGGAAACGAAGTGCTTCCAGTTCTCCTTGTACAGGGCAATGTCCGCATGACTGGCGTCGGCGTGTTCCTGCTTGTGTATGTCGAGCACATTGTTATGAACGATAAAGCACTCGGGCAGCACGACGAACTGTTTGCCGGTCGAATAGTACCTGTAGCACATGTCGCCATCGGCACAGTAGAAGCGATACTGTTCGTTGAGGCCGCCCACCTGTCGGAGGTAGTCAAGCCTGAAGAGGCCGTAATTCATGAGCAGCTTCTGCCCATAGGTGAAATCAATGCCGAAGCGATCCCAATCCGGACGCCCATACGCATTCTTGTAGAAGAACAGTCCGCCGGCCACTTCGGGGCCCTGCCGGTTGAGTATTTGCACGGCTTCTGCAAGACAGTCTTTGCTGTAGAGGATGTCGTCGCTTCCATACATGGCCCATTTGCCGCGGGCCCTGGAGAATCCCAAGTTGCAGACCTGTGCCCAACTGTGGCGGCCGGGACCAAGGCACTGGGCCTCGCTGTAAACTTTTTTGATGCCGTGCTCCTGCACTACTTGCAGAGTATTGTCGGTCGAGTCGCCATCGATGATGATGACTTCGCAGCGGATGTTCCCCACGGCCGCCTCAAGGCTGGTCAGCATCTGATCGAGCAATCGGGCGCGGTTTTTTGTGCCCACAACGATGCTGACGTCGTATTCAGGCTGCCGGCTGATTACGGCCGGCACCGCCGACGGCCGCCGGGCGGCGATACCGCTCTCGACAACAATCGCCTCAATATTTTCCGTTTTGGCCACTTCGTCCAGCGGCCTCCAGCGGCGAGTCGTGTCATCGGCCCTCCATAAGGAACTGCCCTGTACGAAAACCCTGCTCTTAGTTGAAGACGGTTTCTCCCAGGTCCGGCGGATGGCCTCGGCGATAACCTCCGGAGAAACGTCATGAACACAACAAAACGTTTCATCTTTGCACTTCCAACTGCAGCCGTAACAGTCCAGGGGCAGACAAACAATCGATGTCAGGGGCGAATAGGGCATGAAGCGGCCGAAGTGTGCGCCGCCAAGCAGCACCACATTTGGGGTGCCGGCGGCACAGGCAATGTGAGCCAGCCCCGTATCGGCGCCGACGGCGAGTCTGCAGCGGCGAATGATGGCGGCCGCCTGGAGGATTCTCGTCCTGCCGGTAAGATTGAGCGTGTTTGTGCCGATGGCATCGAGATTGCGCTGGTTGATGGCCTCATCGCCGCGGCCGCCGAGAGCGACCGCGCTGATTTGCTGCGATTCACACAACTGCGACAGTGCCCGACCGTAATGTTCATAGAAGTGCTCCTTGCGCTGTGTGGCGGCGAAGAACGCTATTGTTCGCTGGGGATCGAGGCCATTTTCGGAAAACAACCTGTCAGCGAAAGCCTCATCATCCGGCGAAGTCCAAACAGTGGCCTGCAAAGGCGGAGCATCGATACCGATCGCCTTCAGAAACGCCGCATGCTTCAGGAGTTCGGGTGTCTGTTCGCCCGTATCGTCCACCAACTTTGTATAAAACCGGTTGTTGTGGTCCCGGACATGCGCGTCAATGTTGGCGAGGTTCCCCATACACCCGATTCGTTCGGGGGCTCCGCACTGAAGCGCAAGCACATCCGTCAGGGGTTCGCGCGAGTAGACCGAATTCAGTGACACATCGGGCTGCATGTCTTGCAGCCGGCGGATAATCTGCCGGGCATAGTTCGCGTCGCGTACGATCCGACGCTTGTCGAACGTAATGATATCGTCCACGTATGGGCAGCAGCGGTAAAGTTCGCCAATGTGTTCCTGGCAGACAACGGTTATCTTCGCATCAGCGTATTTCTTGCGGACGTGCTCGAGCATGGAGGCCGCAAGGACGTTGTCGCCGATGGAGTCGGTGCGAATCCACAGCAGGTTCTTACAAGCCTTCTTTGTCCGGGTGACGGCGGGAGCATCTGCCAGGGACGGCTGCGGATTCAGTTTTTTTTCGGCGGCCAGGTCACGTTCGATGACATTCCAGACCGTTGTGCAAAACTTGTCCCATGTATGTTCCTGCTCGATGATCCTGCGATTGGCGGCCTGCAGTTCATGCAGGCGGTTATCGTCAAGGTGCTGAATCTGTTCAAGCACCTTCAGATTGTGATCCGGATTCGACAGTGACAAGTGGATGAATGTATCCCGGGGGTAACCGCATTGCGGCGTCGTTACCGGGATCAGCCCCAGCGCCATGCATTCCAGCAGCGTCGTGGGAGATGCGTCGCTGACCGACATGTTCACGAAGAAGTCGCAATGCTGCATGATGAACTCTGTTGTCGCCGCTTCCGTCCAGCGAGTATAGCCAAGCCATCTTGTGTTCGGCCTGTCTTTCAGTATTGCCAGATCATCAGCCTTGTAGCTTCCCGCAATCACGACAGGGCCGGCAACCGGGGTCAGTAGTCTGAATAATTCCGTGGTGCCCTTCTCGCGGCCACTCCTGCCCAAGACGAAGAGTCCGCGGCGTCCCGGCGGATTGAACTGCTTTTTCAACAGGGGAAATCTTGCGGCATCCACGGCGTTGTCAAGCCGAACAATCTTGTCTTTCCAGTCCGCGTATTCGGTCTGGTCGATCGTATCGATCCAGTACGGGCCACTTATCAGGAACAGTCTGTCGGCAATTGCGGCCAGGTCTTTGGCGTATCTGTTGATTTCGGGGATGCGCGAATGGAAGGGCCAGATGAGGTATTTCGCCTTTGCCGACTTTTCAAAAAGCCGACGAATGACGGTGTTCTTATCCGGCCACGGATGCCCCAGTATGACGTCGTCGGGCTGCACGTCGATGTCGGTGGTGGTGTCCGCGGCGTCGTAATACCTGACATGCGCACGTTTCTCAAGGAATCTGAAAAGCCGGTTGGTGATGGTCTGCGGGGCCCGCATTGCGTTGTCGTCATACGGATCACCCGAGTAGGCAAAGTGGATCACCGGCGGGCGACGCTTGACATTTACATGCGCCGACTTCGGCCCGGCCGTCAGCTCATCGGCGGATTCAACGTGGTGAATATAGCCGGCCATGACTTCCGGATGCGTGCCCGTAAACGGGCGTGTACAGGAATTCTTATCGCCCAACCATACGGGATACCGCTTTTCGATTTCGTGCCGGTTTTGCGGCGTCCATTTCAGAAAACATTCCGTGTACCACGTGTTACGGTCGAAGCTCCAGCGATTGGGGGCCTTGTCCAGTCGGCCGTAGTAATCGTTCTTCTGCCTGACCTGCGCGGGTGAAACATAATTGTAATGGTAGAAGGTTATACCCATCCGGCGCGTGGAAAAACCATCAAGCAAATGCATCTGCTCGGTGGTCCTGGCTGATCCGGGCCAGACCAGCGTCGGCGGACGGTGCGTTGTGAACAGCGCGCCGGGCAAATATTTGAAAACTCTTCTGGCATGATGGCCCGCCTCGAAGAACTTCTCTGAATGAATTGTATAATCGAGCCCCTTCCAGAAACTCTCGGGTATAAAGTTGACCTGGGTGATCGATGGATCGCCGGCGAGGATCTCCCTTATCTTGTGGAGATCGGTTCGCTTGTACACTTCATCGGAGTCGATAAGCCAGACGTAGTCGCCGGTGACATACGCAAGGGCCCTGTTCTGCATCTCGCATTTCTCAGGCCAGATGCCTTGTATGAGGATGATCTTGTTGTGCGGATCCGGAAAGGATTTCAGGAACTCCACCGTGCCGTCTTTGCTGCTTCCATCAGGATTGGCAGCGAACAGGCAGTTTTCGACTGCACCCTCGACAATGATGATTTGATGGGCGAAATCGTAAATCGATTTAAGGCTGAATTCAATAAACGGCAGGCCGTTCAAGACAATCATAACGAACGAGAACCTGGGCTCAGCATTGCCGGCGGAGCCAAAATCCTGCAATCCGTTCAGGTCCTGTTTCCTGTTCATGCGACCTCTCTTTCCTTCAGTGGAGCAGACGCCCGGCTGTGAAGACAACCGATTATCCAACAGCTAACGATTCCAACTGTCGACGCATCTCCACATCCGCCGGGTTCTTTTGCAGATATGCCGAAACCAGGTCCCGCATTTCACTGATCATCTGCATACTCTTGTAGAAGCGGGCAATACTCAGAACAGTCACTTTATCGCCGGGATTAATCCTGAATGCGGCCAGAAAGTTCCTGAGTGCTTCTTCCCTTCTGCCCATCTGCCAGCAAACCAGCCCTTTATAGGTATATCCAGGCGCAAACGACGGAGCGACACTCACTGTTTGTTCAAAGACGCGCAAGGCTTCGGCGAACCTGCCTTCGGCAAACAGTGCCTTTCCCCTTTCGTGCAGTTGAAGCACGTTGAGAGTTGCTTGCCTGACTTGCTGAAGCTGTTTATAAAGTTCCTGGTTGTAATACATGTGCTGTGCACTGTCAGAGGAGGCTGGCATGTCTCTCCTTATCAGCCAGTCATCCCGCTGCAGATACTTGTTGTAACATGCCTGGAAAACGTCATAATCAATGTGCTTGCGCCGGAGCCGCTCGAGAGATTCATGACGCAGTTTCCACTTCTGTTCGTATTCAGGACCCTGCAAAACCCGGTCATGGTACAGAATGGGTCTGGGGGCATAGATCTGTTTTCTCATGTCGGGTTCGATCTTGAGCAGCCGACAGCAGAGGTCCTGCCCTCCTCCACCGCGGATGATCTCATCATCCCACCCCCCTACCTTATAGAAGGCCGCCGCGTCGTAGGCACAGTTTCCCTCTTTACACGACCAGTACGGGAAAGCACGGTCACCATAGTTGTCGTGACCATCATAGGGGCCCGCCTTGGGATCCTTGGGCCAAATGGATCCTCTTGCCGCGACAATATCGTAAGTGGCGAACAGATTCAAAAAGCTCCCCACGTAATCGTCTTCAACGATGCCGTCATCATCGACGAAGATCAGAATCGGCGCCTTGGCGTATACGGCGCCAACATTGCGGGCAAGGTAGGCGCCGGTATTGCGGTTGAGCTTGACGCAGGTGTCGATAAACGGCTGCAAGTCCTTGAATTCATTGTCCCCGGCACCGTTGTTCACAAAGACAACCTCGAAGTTGCGATGACGCTGACGGGCAAGGGCTTGCAGGTTCTTCAAGGCATCCGGGTGGTATCGCCAAGCAATGATGATCACCGAGGCGGCAGGTGATTGCACATCGCGCAGATACTCAACGGATTCGAAGACTTTCTTGTGGGCGCTCACTTTTGCCGCCCAGCCTTTTTTGATCAGCGACCGACAATAATGATCGAGCTGCCGCGGATAATCGGGCGCGCACTTTCTTTCGAGACCACGGCCGGTCAATCGCCAGGTCGCATCGTCAGTTGAGCCCATACCGACCATAACCACGTCGCCGGCGAGACACTGGTTGTGCCGCGCTTCCTCACCTTCCCATATCTCTTTTCTGCCTCCAGCGACATGACTGTATGGATGATTCTGGTGTGCGATCGTTACGCACTCCGTGGCGTCAACCACTTCGTGATTCAAGAATGCGTCATAGACCAGCCAATTGTCCCATGCCGTACGGCCCAGGGCAAACGGCGGCATGTCCTGCCACAAACCTCTGGTAAAGACAAAGTAGTCAATGCCTCGAGTACCGTGCAACGTCCCATTTTCGCGAATACGCTTTCGAAGGTGCTTTTCCCATTCAGGATTGCCGAAGTCCAAGGGCTCAACAATGTCGACGTCATGGCGGCGACCGATCATCAGAAAGCTATCAAGCCGGCTGCGGACCTCATTGACCGCAGGCAGGAAATCGCTCGTCAGCAGGATGTCCGCATTCACGTACGCCAGCACTTCATTGGATGCAATTCGGCCGGCCTGTTTGAAGAGGTCGTCCACCAGCGGCGTACCCGCCGTATTGCGGCGGACATCCGGCACGTGCCGCAGGCCCAGTTCCGCGGCCAGTTCACGGGTCCCGGCTTCGGTACCGAAGAGGATGATTTCCGGTCTGGGCGTCAACCGCGTCCAGCTCATAATGGCGTTTCTCTGGATGACGCCGATGTGGCCCTCGAATCGCTTCGGGATACTGAAGAGCGTGATGGCCCGGCCGCACTGCCGTCCTACGCTCTCCGTCCTCGCAGAATCTGCCTGAATACCTTTCCACGCCGTACGTCTTCGCTGCTCCGAATGGTAATGCGCCACCGCTTGTGGGCATGCAGGTGCATCGACGCGGACAAAACATGCTTTGCAATAGGGTTCAATATCGATGCGCTCCAGGTTTTCACGCCATTGGTGGTCGAGCGGTACGCTGATCTCATCGAGGTCGATATTCTGGCGAATGGACTGGCCGAAGATGACACAGCAAGGGTAAATCCGATCCTGTACGATTTTGCGATAGTGATGAAATTTGCAGTTTCTGTAGACATCCTGCTTGCCGAGATTGTTCCGGGCGTAGACGTCCTCCATGCGCTCGTAATCTTTGTTGACGCCACACTTGACGTTATACAGATTCATGGCGTTGATTCGGTCGACCACAGCATCGTTCTTTCCCGGGTACAGGCTCAAGGAGACCGCGCCAAAGACACCGATGCAGTCCACATACTCCTCAAGCCTGAACCCGTTGGTTGACATCTCGTACCGCCGGGCGGGAAACCACGTCTTCAGCTTTCGGCAGATCTCACGAAATTGCGGGTGCAGGGTCGGCTCGCCGCCGGAAATCTTGATCACTTCGAATTCGTAAGGCCTGATGAGAAGGCTCATTCGCTCGATCTGGTCAAGGGACATTGTCCGCTTGTTCTTCTGATACGGAGTACCCTGTGAGCACAGGGCGCACTGCAGGTTACAGTAATCTGTAATCGCCAGCTCGAGCTTCTTGATCTGGCGTATTAACTGGGAAACACGCGGACGGTCCGGCATGGTTTCATGAGCCACAGGTGGGTACTCCTCTCTGCGCGGGGGAAATGGCCGCAAGTGCGTATTCAGCCTGCTCCAGGCCGGTCGGCGTACCGATTTCCCGCAATGGTGCGGCAGCCGGGTAACCGCGGAGGCTCCTGCCGGCAAGTTGTCCAAACAGATTGTGTTCAGGTGACGCGGACCTTTTGGACGTAATGCAGCCTGGGGCCTGGCGTTCAAAGCCTAAGCCGCCGCACAGAATAGTTATATTGCTATCATCCATGATCATGTCACGTGAGTTTCGAACGGCTGTTGTCGCCGCTGTCAGGCGATCACATCGCGGCCGCCCGTTCATGGTCGGCTCGTCTAAATGTAAGCGTCACACGACCTTTGAAATGCCTCCATGCCATCGGCCAAAAAACTGATGGAGTTTCGGTAATACGGATTGTCGAAGTCCGTGACAACTCCCTGACTGATGAGTTGAGCCACTTCGGCAATCCCGTCTTCAATTGTCCGGTCAGGTTCAAAAGCGAGTCGTTCTTTAATTTTGGCAAAACTGACGCGGCAGCCGGCCGGATCGTCATCTTTATGGACCGTCTCGATGATCGCCTCCGGCGCATGGCTCTGGCGAATTAACTGGACGATCTGCTCCCTGCGGAAGTTCTGGTCGGTCGAACCCACGTTGTACACCTCGCTTTCTACCGCCTCGGCAGGCCGCTCCAGCACAAACTTAATGGCCGATGCAGCGTCCGCGACGTGAATATACGGTTGCCAGGTCTGTTCACCAAAGACCACCAGATGCCCCCGCGTCAACATCTTCATCGTAAATTGATTTACCGTAAGATCAAACCGCATGCACGGGGATACACCGTACAGGCTGGCAAACCGCAGCACCGTCGCACACAGATCCCGAGTCGCTGCAGGATCCAGCACCGCCTGCTCCACGGCGGCCATGGCCTCGGCATACGGAGAAGCAGGCCTCAATTCAGATCGCTCGTCCACGTAGTACGCGGTGTTCTTCATTTCGGCGTAGTTGCTGCACGTCGAGGCAAACACAAAACGAAACACGCCGCTGCTGCGACATGCTTCCAACAGGTTGAGCGAAGCATCATTGACCGTCTGGGCCAGGGTGGGACGCCATGTGCAGGGGATTTCGCTGTCAAGAGCGGCCAGGTGCACCACCGCATCCACGTCCGCCAGGAGGTCTTCGATCATCTTTCGATCGTGTACATCACCCCTGACAAAATCAAAGCCCGGCTCCGACCAGACGCCCAAAAGCCCCGCGCCCCCGTACAGCAGATCGTCCAATACGCACACGCGGTAACCGTCGGCCAGAAGCAGCCGGGTCAGCACCGAGCCCAGGAAGCCGGCGCCGCCGGTCACCAGCACCTTGTCATTTCTGCTTGCATCCATAGCCCCTCCGTTCAGGCGTTATGTGTCCCGGTCGCTGCGCACGTTTCATCCGTCAGAAGTCCATTCTGTGTGTCACCAAGTCCCAGACCAATGTAGCGGATCTTCGAGAAACTTATACCACGCAGAACGCGCCAGCTGTCCAGCAGAACCGCCTCGGAATGTACGTTTGATTCAATCCTGCTCCAGTCCAGGCGGCGATACTCCGGCCAGCTTGTCATCAGGGCAATCGCGTCGGCCCCAGCGGCGGCCGCATACACATCGTCGGCGTACACAACCTGATCCCCAAGCGCCTCCCGGGCGGCGTGCAGCGCCTTCGGATCGTGAACAGCCACCTGATAACCCGCGGCCCCCAGCCGCCTCGCCAGCATGATCGACTGCGATTCCTCCACGATGTGCGTCCCGGGTTTGTAAGACAACCCCAGGAGTGCTATCCGGCCGCCATCCGTGACATGATTAACAAGCAGCGCAAACAGCCGATCGACAACCGCATGATTGACCGCCACTACCCGAGGACTGAGCCGGGCCTCTACGCCTGCCGCATGTGCAAACACCTGAAAGGCAATGTTGTCCCGCGGAAAACAGGGCCCGCCAAAGCCGAGGCCGCCTTTGAGATACTTGCCTCCAATCCTGCTGTCGCTGCCGATTGCATCGGTAATCACATCAATATCCGCCCCGTCGACGCGCTCGCAGATCGACGCCAGCTCATTGGCGAAACTGATCTTCATTGTCACGTAGCAGTTCAGACTCAGCTTCGTAATCTCCGCGTTCACCAGCGACATACACGCAATATACGGCTTGCTCAGGCAAGTCGCCTCGTACAGCCCGCGCACAATGCCGGCACTGCGTTCGTCGGAAGCCCCGATGAGCACCATATCGGGATTGAGGAAATCGCGGATCACCGAACCGAGGGCGATGAACTCCGGGTTATAAACCAGCCCGAAATCACGGCCGCAATCCATGCCGCTGAGGCTTTCAAGCAGCGGAATGAAGCTCTGCAGGCACGATCCCGGCATCACGGTCGAAACCACGTCCACGACATGGAACGTTTCTTTTCGCGCAATCACCGGTCCAATCGAGGTCAAGACATCCTCAACACAGGCATTGTCGAAACGCCCGTCCGGGCCGCTGGGCGTGGGCACGATCACCAGTGTCACGTCGGAGTTCAGTACCGCTTCCTCAATGCTGCCGGCGGCAGTAAAACGATGCCCGCAGCGGCCCAACAGTTCCTCCAGGTCCGGCTCATCAAGGGGACATTTCCCGCGCTGGAGTTCAAGAACGTGCCGGCGATTACTGTCGACGCCGATTACGTTGTGCCCGCGTGATGCAAAACAGGCCGCCGAACACAACCCCAGCTTGCCAAGACCAATAACCGAAATATCCATGGTTTCCTGCTCCCTTCAGCAAGACGCCTTCAAACGTCTAACGGTCAGTATAGACGCCCAGGGCCTTGAGCCCTTTGCGGATGGCCTTGAGTTTCTCCGAAACCTCCTGTCGTTCCACTGCGATGGTAAGACTGATGTCGCTGTACAGTTGCCGAATCCGGCCGCGCTGCTCTGCATACTGCGCCTCGTTGAGCACGCCGGTTTTTGCGATCGCCATCGCCAATTGGTGCGATTCCTCTGCCAGGGCCAGCGCACCGTCCATGTCATACCTGCGAAGCCGCTCCAGATGCCGCATGAGGATGTTCTCCAGATAATCCACCATGCCGGCAATATCCCGCTGCTGCTGATCCTGCATTTGCGCCGTCGTCATACATGAACCTCCTGATGGGTTGTTTGTGCCAGTGAATGTTCCACTTCTTCGAGCAGATCCGCCGCCTCGCTGTTGGCCGGGTCGAGAATCAGGATATCCTTCAGCAGCCGCCGCGCCGTCGTTAACCGGCGATCCTTCATATGCAGCGTCGCCAGGCAGAACATCACCGAGATATCCCCCGGATGCGTTTCAAGATAAACCTCCAGACATTCGATCACACGGGCAAAGCTACCCGTTTGACACGACAACTGGAACAGGCCCAGGAGAGCGGTGAGATTATTCTTGTCCAGGTCCAGGCTCTTCAGGTACAAATCGAATGCTTCCTGGCAGGCTTGCTGCTGCTGACGAATTATTGCCAGCCCGCAGTACGCCTTGCTGCACGTCGGATCCAATCGACATGCAACGCGAAAAGCCGCTTCCGCATTGGCAAGATTGCCCTTCTGCAGTTCGACAACCCCGCTGCCGACATAAGGCCCCGCCTCGTCGGGCGCCAGAACAGCCGCCCGATCGTAGCATTTCTGAGCCTCCTCATATTCCCCCACCATGGCATGACAGTCGCCCAGTTCCTTCATGACGTCATAATGCTGCGTCCAGCCGTTGTCTGGAATCTTTGTACCCTTGATGGTGTCCATGTTCTCCTCATCTGAAGGGCGGCCTGCCTGATCGCGGTGCAGCTTCAATGCCCGGCGCTTCTCATCGTCGAACGCCGCCCCATAGTCCTGCTTCGTATACATATCCCACGGGAAACAGTCGCTTCCGAGTATCTCCAGACATTGCCTGTAATACCGTATGGCCGACTGGTAATTCTCCTTCTGCTTGTGTGATCGCGCGGCGATCAGAAGCGTCGCCGGCGTAGCGCGTATCTCGTTGACGCGGCCGATTATTTGAAGCGCCTCATCATGACGCTGGGCATGATACAGCGCATAAGCGCTGCGCGTCTGCATCCAAAGGTCATTGCCGTAATGTTCACGTGTATGTGCGTACACCTTGACCGCCGTTGCCCAGTCACCCTGCTTTTCCAGTTCCATCCCCGTCGTGACGAGGTTCTCAAATTGGAAAGGCCACTCCTCCTGCTGCGGCTTTCGAACCGTGATTCCGGCCGCTTCCAGCGATTGCCGCAGCGGAAGATGCTTGTATGAGCGTCGCGCTTGAAGAAAGTCCGCGCGATGCGCGATCGCTCCCCAGCACCCGGGCCGCGCACGTACAAGTTCCAGCGCTTCTCGCCGGGCGGGGTTGCCGATCAGAGGGTTCACTGATTTCTCAATCCAGGCGACCTCATCCTTTTCCACTGTGTACCCGCTGGGAACGGCCGCCACGAAATCGCCTTCGCAGTGCGCCAGTGCGGCATCAAATCGTTCTTCCGGGGTACAACCGGGACTGACCACCACCGGCACGATGTTCGGCACAGCCGTGTTGAGGTGGCGCAAATCGCTCTCTGCAAGCGGCAGATAGATTTGATACGGAAAGAAAGTATGTGCCCAGATCGTACGCAGGGACTGCTCGAGCTGCCAAAGCGGTCCTTCGGCAAGCAGTATGATCGACAGATCCGCCATCTTTGGCCACGGTTTGGCAGGGCGCGTGCTGCGGATGGTCAGCAGGTTGTAAATGTACCGATATTCGTCCTTGCGCTTCTGCACCGAAATCCGGTCGCAATCGCCGATCGGCGCGTAGAACTCGCCCGTAACCGTATGTACATGCTTGAAGTCCGTGAAGAACGACAGCCGCCGCGTGAGATCAAAATCTATCAATACGTTAAGGTTCTCATTGCAGGGCCCGACCCTGTCGAGCAAGTCGCGGCGATGCATCAGGCTCACGTGCAGAATATGATTGAATTGCAAGAGCGCCATGCGGTCAAAGTCGCGGCTGATCTCCACGTTCTTCGCCAGCACCAGTCGCGCTCCATCTGGCATGATGCGGTGGTGCACCTTGTACAGATCGGAATAGGCCGCCCCGTACTCGTCCTGCCCCTCCAGGGCATCCAGCAGGGTCGCCACGTGATGCGGATACAGAATGTCATCGTCTCCAAGATAACACACGTACTGTCCGCGGGCGTGCTCCAGCGCCTCGTTGAACGAATACGGAAGTCCGCGATTCTGATCACGATTGATGAAGATCAAGCGCGGATCATTGTATTCGGCCTTCAGGTCACCTACCGGCGTGCCCCCGTCCCGCACCACAATCGCCTCGACATTTCGGTGCGTCTGGCGCAGAATACTCTCGACCGCCTGCCGCACATACTGCGGGCGGTTATACGTCGACAACAGCACACTCACAAGCGGACCGGCTTTTCTGTTCATTTCAGCCACGCCTCATGTTCCCGACGGATCTGTCCAGGCCATCCGCAAAGTTGGAAATGGCCGCCGCACTCCGGCCCGACCTCATACGAAAGGGACACTCCTGGCCTCCGCAGCAGTCTTGGCGGCCCCATTGCGAGTCGGGACTTCTGTAATCTTGAGTCCGCCGCCTGTAAAACCGTCATTAACCTGCGGCAAGACAGCTTCGGCAGGCTGCAACTCGCCAAATACGTCACCGCTGATCGGTGTTCGTTCGTCGGCGCCGGTGTTCTGCGCATTCTCCGCAAACGCCTTCCAGTCGCGGAGGATATCCGCTGACATCTGATTGATTGAACTGACACGATCAAACAGGTGTCGAGCCGCATTAGGCGTGGAGGAAGCAGTCTTAAGCGGCTCCGGCCGCGCAATTCCAGGAAGCTCGGGCGCGCCAGAGTGGAACGGAGTTTCTGCAGTTCCAATTTCGTGGAAACTCAAGGGCAGCGGCTCCACTGAACGTGCTGTCTTGAACGTATCCGATGCGCAAGCGGGCCTCTCCGGCTGCGTGGGGAAATGGCCCATCTCAAACGACGACTGTCCGCTTGTCGTCGAAAACGACTGTGCCTTTGGCAAAGTCACAGCGTCTTTTCTCGCAATCTCTTTTTCCAACCTGAAGAACAGATCGTTGAGCTTTTTGAACCGCACCGACTCACTGTATCGCTCTTCGATGATCTGTCGATATCGCCGCGGCTCATAGCGTTCTGACAGAATCTGGTTGCAGAAATCCTCAGAAATCCTGAAAAGAAATTCATCATTGAACATTTCACGCGCGCCGGGGAAGGTATGCACCACCGGCTTCAGCCCACAGCTCATACCTTTGAGCACCCCAGGCAACCCCCCGCCATCTATTGCGGCGGTCACCACGTAGTGCTTGTCCCGCAGCCATCCGGCCTCATTACGTATCCCGCTGTCAAAAAACACCACGCCTGAAAGCTCCAATTCGTCCACCATATGTCGAACGTAATCTTCAGCCGCGGCATCTGCGAATCTGCCTGTGAAGTAAAGCCTGTAGTCAGGATCGATGTAATGCAGTTTCTGCATGCACTGCAGCAGCATCATCGGGTTGTTTCTGAGCGACAGATCGTCCAGACACGCTATCCGTTTGCCGCGCGTCCTGTCCGTAATGCCGAACCGCCTGGTATCGACCCCCCTGCCCAGGGTCACCACCCTGGCCTGCCTGTCCAGATCACCGCACCATTCGAGCAGCCTCTGGCGCACAGTCGGATTGTCCGTCACGACCACTGCATCAACGTTGCGCCAGCAGATATTGGCGGCCGCATCGCCATAGACATCGCTGTCCTCCAGACAGACTATGATCTTGCAGGCGGTGGGCAAATAGGAGACATCCACCATTGTGTCCCAGCACCCGTCAAACAGCGCTATATCGCACTGCTGAAGCCGCGACTGCATCTCATCGCGTCCCGCCCCGGTGTGCAACGACGCCGGAAAACGCTGCCCGACAAATTCAAAGAGGCCCTGCGTATGTTCATTCTTTGCCGAGGCAAAAACCGCAACCTTCGGGCGGCGACTGCGAATCACCTCGATCATCGGCTTGAGAATCTCCTGCGAAGGCACAATCTCCAGCGAACGAATCAACAGTTCTATCGCATGGCCGTACATATCGTGGAGCAGACACACGTTGGCGCCGCGATTAAGCTGGTCAGGATTCAGGATTTCCTGTCGCTCCATTTCATCAAAAAGCTTCATTGCCGGTCCGGGGTAACCCGCCGCCAGGTAGGCTTCGCACAGGTTCCAGTTCACCTCTCCGGACTCGTGAGCGGGACAACAGGCCTTCGCCCGCTCCAGGTGATCGATCGCCTCTTCATTGGCCCCCATGCAGAACAGGATGACGCCCACGTCATTGAGCGCCTGGTGATCTTTGGGGAACCGCCGCAGGTGCTCTCGAATATGCTCAAGTGCCTCTGCATACCGGCCTTCTTCGGCCAGCTTGAGACCCATTTCGTGGATTTGTGAACGGGCATCCGCCATCCCTGTGCTCCCTTTCAATGTCAACAGTACATTGTTACGGTTTGCGCATCAGGAGTGCAAATACCGTGCCCGGTTCATAAAATGGCCCGATTGGCCCCATGAAACCCGAATATCCCCCACCGCCGCTTGTATAGATACTGAACACCCCCCTTTGGGGGGATTTCACACCATACAGGCCTGTCTTGTGCCGCTGCGTAACGGATTCCGCTCAAGATCCGCCAGCAATCGTCCAATCTGCTCCAGTTGCGCCCGCAACGAGTACCGCTGCTCGACGAACGCACGGTACCTGCCCGGCGAATATTCGGGCGATCTGACGATCCGGCAGAAATCCTCGGCAGTGTTAAACAGCACTTCCTCAGGATAAATCCCGTCCGCCCCGGGGAAATTGTGCACTAAAGGCTTCAGGCCGGCCGCCATTGCCTCCAGAGTTGCCATGTTTTGGCTCTCGATGACGCTTGTAAGTGCGATGTAGTGCTTATCCGCCAGCCATTGCTCCAGATTTACCTGCCAACCATCTACAACAACGTTGTTCTGCAGCCCAAGTGCCGCGATCATATGTCGCACATACTGCTCGACCTCCAGATCCTGCGTCTTTCCTGCGAAAAACAACCGATAGTCGGGGGCCTTTGCACAGAGTTCCTTCATGCACTGCAGAACGAACATCGGGTTCTTGACAAACCGCATGTTGCCGACAAATGCAATATTCTTGCCGGGCTTGCGGCGGACGAAGCGTATCTTATCCAAATTAACACCATTTGGAATCGTTACCACCCGAGTGAGCGACCGCAGCCCCGGAACCTGCTTCTCCAACACTTCATCCACACAACGGTTGCCGACAGTGACAAGTACATCCACGTTTGCCCAGTTAACTCGGCAGGGCCAGCCGGCATAGGCCTCGTATCGATGAAGCCGTACCACATTCCGGCACACATGAGGCAGTTTCGATCCGATTTCCGCCAGGTTCGTGCACCATTCAAACCACGAAATATCGCTCCAGGCCATGAGTTGGCGTACCTGATCTACCTGGTCGCCATCAAACATGCGCACTTCAAAACGTTCACTGACAAAATCGCGGATATCCCTGAGAAAAGTATCTCCATCGCCTCCGCAGAAGAAGGCAATCCGCGCGCGTCGCCGCCGCATCCCCTCCAACATCTCGTCAAGATGCAGACTCGGCAGCCATCGCCTGGCCCGCACAAGCAGTTCAGTGGCGGCCTCTGTATCACCCCGCTCCAGCAGCATGGAGACCGACTCATTTACCTTACCTTCGTCGACAATGCCGCCGCTGCACATCTCCTCAAACAGATCAATGGCTTCCGCCGGCCTTTCCGCGGCCGTGAGAGCGCAAAACAGGTTATAGTCAACACAGGCGGGGTCGTACTCAAGATCTCGCGCCTGCTCAAGACATGCGATGGCCTCCGTGCAGCGCCCCAATGTGAACAGCGCAACCCCGGCATCATTCCATGCCCTGCCGTCGTCCGGATTGGCCTCCAGGTATTGTTGAAAATCGCAATATGCCTGGTCCCAATCGCCCCGGCGCGCCGCCTCCAGGCCCTGTTCATACAGATTCATACTTTTTCCATCCGAATGTCGCAAGCATCCTCCCGCCGCCCCTCGTCCCCATGTGCACCCACACGAATCACGATATAAAATCAAGGAATGAAAGCGAAAACATCCTGGCCGCCACCGACAGCGACATTTCATACAGCAGTTGATGCCGCGCCAGATCGACTGCCACCTTTGTGATATCAGCGTCCTGCAGCCGCGCGATCTCCTCGTCGGCGCTGACCTGCGTGTCCTTAAGCCCCTCCCCCAGGCTTGTCAAGGTGCCGATGCGCCCGCCGATGATGGGAAAGGCTTGGACCAGTTTCTGATCCACGGCGGCAAGGCTGTCCAGTGCCGCCGTCAGCATCTCCTTGACAGTCTCGTCCGGTAGGTTGTTTTCGTTGCGCAGCACATCCCGCACATTTATGAAGATATTGAAAATGTCATACGTGCCTTCCACGCGGATCGGTTCCGTACCGGTCGAAGTGATCTTCGTGGCGTCGATATATATCACTTCGCCCGTTTTGGCATGGGTCACAGGCAGATTGTCGTCCGGCGGCGTCGAGCCGGTCATCGTCACGGTGGTGATGCCGCCATCTATGCTCAGCGTATACGCCCCCGGACCGCCTCCGACAGTCAGCATCACGTCGCCGCGTACACTGGAGGTCCCGCGGCCGATCGCCGCACCAGTGGACCCGAAGAAGACGTATTCCCGCGGCCCGGTGGGCTTGAAGAGGTCCTCGCCGTTCAGCACCGACGACATCTGAACACCGGGAGCAACGTCCACCTTTCGCTCCTCGCAGCTTCCCTGGTAGATGACGCGCGTGATTTCGCCGGCACTGTTGCGTTCGGTCGCATAAGGCACCACCTCGGTGTTTGCGCCGCCGAACAGGCTGTAGCCCAACCGCGTGGTGTTAACCAGGGAGACGATCTGCTCCAGGGCGTTGTTGATGTCCGTCGCCAGCGTGTTGCGCCCTCCTTCGTTGCCGATACCGGACATGACCGACGTCAACGACGCCCTCGCTCGAATCAATTCATCGCTGATCGATTGAATCACCGACGAACTCAGCTCCAGTACGCTGATCGCCTCGTTGATGGCGCCGATATACTGCTCCTTGGACCGGCTGTCCGCTTTCAGGTCGAGGATACGGCTGCCATAGGTCGGATTGTCCGACATCCGGTTAAGCTCCTGGCCCGTGGCCACCTGATCCTGCAAGCGGCCCAGCGCCTGCGAATGGGTGGCCATCGCCCACGTCGCGTTCGTATAGATCGCCTGAAGAGAATAGCTCATGCCGACTCCTGTCCTGCACTGCCTTACATCATCGTCATCAGCGTTTCCTGCGTGCGCGCGACGGTGTTCAGAAATCGCGCCATGGATTGGAACATCCGCTCGAAAACGAGCATCCGTGTCGCTTCCTGGTTAAGGTCCACCCCGCTGACCGCATCTCGCTGGTCCCGCAGATTGCGCCAAACCCCTTCCGCGTCACCAAGTTTGACCTCGTTGATCGAGATCTGGTTCGCAATGTCCGTTGCAAGGGCACGATAATAACCCTTCGGTGTCATATTCCCAAGTTCGCTGAAGGCCTGGTCGCCCAGCCGCGCCATGGCCAGAACGATGGAGTCCGTCCGGGACACCGAACCTCGCGTCGCAATACGTCGGCCGGAGTTTCGTATATCCTCGCAGATGTCGATGGAGGCCGCACCTGCGCCTTCGAAAAACGTGTTGATGCCGGCCGCCGCCAATACACCCGATGTATCGGTATTGCTAAGCGCCTCGATCCGGAACAACTCGCCGTCGTTCAGGTACCCCGCGCTCGAACCGTTAGCGTCTAATGAAATCCTGATACCCTCTTCGATTGACAAGAGCGTGCCGGGTTCGTAGCCTTCGCCGACGTTCAATATCGCGACAACCTCGCCCGCTGAATTCGTCACCTCCAGGGCCATGCTGCCGCTGCCGATCGTCAGGCCGGTCTGTCCCGGCGGGCTTGTCTTCACCGTGCAGGTATAGATTTCGTTGGCCATCCCCGTGTAGGTGCCGCTGACCTTGATCACGGGCGGTGCGTTTCCTCCAAAACCCGCCAACGTGTTGTCCGGCCCGGCCGGCGGGATATCCTCCAGCGCCCCGCCGAGGAAATCGAAGGTATAGCCGGCATCCGCCTGAATGTGCAGTTTGCCGCCGCTGATCGTCGTGCCCGCTGCATTGATGCCGGTCAACCCGCCGAGCCAGGCGGCAATGTCGCTCATGGTGTGCACAGCAGCGTTTACCGTGAAACTCTCGCGCCTTACATTGCCGCTGGCATCGGTGATCCGAATGTACAGAGTGCCGTCAGTGATAGGCGGATTGAACTCGCTCAGGTTCTCCGACGGAAGCACCCAGCCCGTCAGGCCCGTAAACGATCCGTGCTCCCCGACGCCCTGAACATGGAGCCGGTTCACCTGCGTGATAATCGATTGAGCCAGTGTATCCAGCTTGGCGTCCACGTCTCTGATGACGCTGTTGTGCAGATTCAGCAGGCCACCCAATGTCCCGCCGGTTAACGAGGCGCTGCGGTTTTCGTTGCCCGCCGGCCCAACTCCCAGATCGTAGGTGTTACCGTTTTCGATCAGCCCCAGTTTCAGTTCAGTCACATGGCCGCCGAGGATAAGCGCCGTATCGCCAACCGCAATATCGACCACGTTGAAGTCTTTGTTTTCGATTCGGATTCCGACCAGTTCCCCCAGCCGTGTGATAAGTCCCGCCCGCTGATCCAGCAGATTATTGGGGGCGTTGCCGCGGACCGTCAACGCATGTATCTCACGATTCATGATCGCAATCTGCTCGGCCAGCAGATTGATCTCCTCGACCGTCTCATTGGCTTCCGTATAGACACGCTCATCGAGCGCCCTCAGGTTCGCGCTCATATTGCGCAGTTGAAACGTCAGCGACTCGGCCCCCGCAATCGCCATACTCTGAAGACTCGTATCCGACGGCTGGCTAGACAGGTCATGCAAGGCGTTGAAAAAGGTATCCATCGCCGAACTCAAAGCCGACGTAGTCAACTCCGCAAACGTGCTTTCCATCGTCCGCAGGGCCTCCAGTTCGCGACCGATCTGCGAAATGGTTGACTGCTGCCGAATGATCTCCTCGTCCAGCAGATGGTCCACGTAGCGGCGAATCCGCGCCACGTCCACGCCGGAGCCAACGAGGATACCGCCCGTGTAGATCTCGTTCTCCGGCCGGAGATCCACTTCCTGACGATGAAAGCCTTCCGTGGCCGCGTTGGCGATGTTATTGCCGATCACGTCCAGCGCCGTCTGTGACGCTCGAAGGCCGCTGATGCCTATGTCATAGCTGCCCATGATCGACTCAAAGCCTCAGGTTCACCATATCGTTTTGCGTTTGCCACGTCTCGCTGCCGCGCGCCGTGTACGTCACCGTTTCACCCCGCCCCAACATGCCCTTGAGCAGCATCTTGTTGAGACGGCTGCACTCCCGCAGGAGAATCATTGTGCAGGTGTGCTCCATGCGCAGCGTCTCCACCAGCTTCTTCAATTCCGTTTGCCTGGTCCGTATCTGTTCGCGCAGCGGTCCATCGGTCATTTCGCAAAGCGCCGACAGGTTGATTGGCCTCCGCCCGTCTGTAAATCCCGCGATAAGGTCGCAAATCCGCTGCCGCCGCATCTCCACCTGCCGATAATGCCGGCCTTCCTCTCCCACCGCATCCAGCAGTTCCTGCAAAGCCGCCTCCTCCCGCTTGATGATGGCCGCTCGCAAGGCATTGAGCTGCTCCAGTGTCCGCTGAATATGGGCGGCGTCCTCATCGAGAACACCAAGCAGTTGCTTAATGTAATCTTCCAATGCATCCGCCGTGTGCATTCGCTCAAGCCCTCTCATTCAGTGTCGATCCGGGCGAGTCCTGCGGCATCGATTTGTAAATGTGTTCCCACAATCCAAACCCGCCGTTTTGCGCAATTGCATCGCCGAGGAAGGACCAGAACATGCTCTTTACCTGTTCCGTCGATGTGTCCTGCTCTTCATCATCGGCTGCAAATTCCTCGATCGTCTCCCGCATCCGTTCCAGGATCTGCCGCACGAAGACCCCTTCGAAGTCCTTGGCCACCTGTTTTCGGCGCTGGTCCTCGTTGTTGCCGCCGTACGTCTCCGGCCGCACGGCTTGACATGCCAGGGACAGTTCCGCAATATCCATAATCCGCTCGCTTTTTAAACTTGCACTACATCATCTCAATCCTGGCCTGCAGGGCCCCGGCAACCCGCAGCGCATTGAAGATCGCCACGAGGTCCCGCGGCGTCGCACCGATGGCGTTGAGTGCATTGGCCAGTTCCGTTACCGTCACCACCTTGGGCACCCGGATCAGGGCACCCTCATCTTCCTCCACGCTCACCGCACTCGTATCGACAACGGCCGTCGTTGCGCCGTCGGTAAACGGCGTCGTCGGCTGCGAAACGTATGATTGCTCCTTGACCTTCACCACCAGATTGCCTTGTGCGATTGCCGCCTCCGAAATGCCCACATTGCCGCCGATGACAATCGTGCCCGTCCGCTCGCTGATTACGACAATCGCAGGGGCATCCACCTCGATCTCCAACTGCGTAATCTTGTCGACAAAATTCACCTCGTCCAGGCGGCTGACATTCTGCGGCACACGGACGCGCACCGTGCCCGGATTCTGCGCAAACGCACTCTGCGGATACAGTTGGTCAATCGCCTGACGAATCCGCTCGGCGGTTGAAAAGTCCGGGTTGAGCAGCTTCAGCGTCACGTAGCGCTGTCCGCCGATCTCCTCGACAAACTCGCCCACCTCGCGCTTTTCCACGTAGGCTCCCCGCGGCACCCGTCCCACCGTCGGATGGTTTTTGGTGACCCTGGTACCGGTGTTTCCCTCCGTCGTCCATGAAATCGTTGAAATGGACGACACCCGCGCCACCGCATAGACCTCGCCGTCGAAGCCCTTCAGTTCCGTCGCCAGCAGCATGCCGCCCTGCAGGCTCTTACAGTCCCCCAACGTCCCCACTGTGATATCGATAAGTGACCCCTCCAGATCCCACGGCCCCAACTCCGCCGTCACCCAGACCAGCGCCGCACTGCCGGATGCGAGATCGGTCGGCGACAGGGTGATTCCCTCGCGTCGGACAAGGCTCGCAATAGCCTGACCGCTGATCCTGGAGCTGTCGCCGGTGCCGTTAAGACCCACCACCAGCCCCACACCCGAAAGCGAGTTGCCCCGGATACCCTGGACCTCGACGATGTCCTTGATCCGGGCCGCGGTTGCAATGCCCGACAGGACACAAAGCACAAGTGCAATATAATGGGTTCTCATGGCGCCGATTCCCGTTCGCTTCGTTCCGCCTCAGGATAGATAATTCTCAGAACGGCCACAGCTTGTCCAGAATCTTGCCCAACCATCCGGGATTGTTGTAATTACCCGACACGCCGTCGCTGATCGCCACCAGATTAAAATTGGCCACCTGCTCGCTGCGCACGGTGTTCTCGAAGGTCACGTCGCTGGGCCGGACGATCCCGCTGACCTGCAGCGTCTGCTTGTCGCCGGAAATCTCCCGCACCCGCGTCCCTAATACCACCAGATTTCCATTGGGGTGGATATCCTGAACTACCACCGTGATACGGTCCTCGATGGTCCGCTCATCCTTGTAGTCCGCCCGGCCCTCCAGCGACTTGCTCGAACCGGTCTTCAGTCTGACGCTCGGTACGCTCGGAAGGATGTGCTCCACCTTGAGGTCCGAACTGCCCAACTCGATCAAACGGCTGCTCTGACGCTCCAGATCTCGCTCCACCTTGTTGTCAACCTTGTGATCTTCGACGATGATGATCGTCAGCACGTCGCCGATTCGATAGGCCTTGTCGTCACTGTAAAAGGGTTTGCTGTTCTGGCTCCGTTTGGCGTAAATCGAACCGGCCCGGCAGTCATCGCCGAACAGCGCGAGCACGCAGACTCCCACAAGCAGCAAGCCACCGATACGTATTCCTGTCTTCATCTGTCTTCCTTTCATATCACTGGGCTGACAGTGCCGTCGTTCCCAACGCGCGTCACAATAATCTTGGCGTCCTTGCCGCTGTTGACCCTCACCCGGATCATGTCGCCCGGCTTCCCTTCGTCCAGCGCTTCACCGATGGATGAGACCAACAGGAGCGGCGTTTCATATTTCACCACCACCGCCCGCCTCCGCTGGATCACCGTTGGCGGCAGTTTCGGCCCAACCATTCCTTCGCGAATCACACTGTTCTTTCGGATCGCCCGACGGGCCACCATGCCATAGGGCGACGGCTGCTCTTGCGGCACATGAGACGTCTCCACGGTGACGACGGCGACGTTCTCCTTGCTGATCACATCTCCTTCAGCGATATCCTCCTTCGCGGTGTAACGCTGCTCCTTGTACCGCAGGCTGAACACAACTTCGCACCCTGTCAGCACCTCGCCGCCCGCCACGACCTCCACCCAAACCCGCGGCCTGGATGGGATACTGTATGGATGCTCTTTGGCGATCAGTCGAACTTCTCCTGTCGTCTTCTGCATGACCCAGGGTTTCGGCCGGCTGATCGCAACGATTCCGTCGACCGGCTTATCCTTAAGCTGCTCCTCCAGGAATGCCTGCGCAACCGCCAGAAACCGCTCCGACGTGATGACGTCTTCGTTCCGCCGCACTGTGATTGTTTCCGCACCGCTGATCATCACCTTTTCCGTGTCGATACCCGCAGATGCCAGCACGGAAAGTATTGTCGCACGATTGATGACCATTTGCTGACCCGCCATGGCGAACTTGCCTAACGCCACGGGTGCGGCCTGCTTCACCGCCGCCTCATCGCCACGAATAATCCCGACCGCCCCCAAAACGATCTGCTCGCCCTCGACTACGGCCTCGCGTGGAAGGTATACCCTCAGCGCGCCCATGGAACCCTTGTCCGCCGCCGAGCCGCCGCCGATGCACGCCGCCACAAGGGCCGCCGCCATCACAAGCTGCCTGCTTGATATCATTGTTTCACCGCGCATCAAACCGCCTTACCGTATCAACTGGCTCAATTCCCGAAGCATGTTATCGCCCACGCGAATGCACCGGGAATTGATTTCGTAACCTCGCTGTGCCGTGATCATGTTCACCAGTTCGCTGACCATCTGCACGTTGGACTTCTCAAGGTACTTGCTGAGAATGGTCCCGAAGCCTTGTTCCCCCGGCGTGCCGGCAATCGCCGCGCCGCTGGCCTCGGTCTCCCTGTACAGGTTGTCGCCCTCCGAACTCAGGCCGGCCGCATTCGGAAAACGATACAGTTCAATAGTGCCCACAACCTGATTGCCGGACGGCGTCGCAACGTTCACCGTTCCGTCCAGCGCCACGTCCACCGTTGTTGCATCCTGCGGAATCGTAATCGTCGGGCTGACGACGTAACCGCCAGCCGTGACAAGCCGGCCGTTGGCATCCTTCATCAGCGCGCCGTCACGGGTGTAGCGCAATTCGCCGTTCGGCAGCGTCACCTGGAAGAAGCCGTCGCCCTGGATCGCCAGATCGAAATCGTTGCCTGTACTCTGCAGCTCACCCACGGTGAAAATCTTGTTCGTCGATGCCATTCGCACACCGCTGCCGATCTCCAGGCCCGCAGGCGCCGTCACGCCCGAGGCCACTTCGCGCCCCGCCTCGCGAATCTTCAGGTACAGCAGGTCCTGGAAGTTCACACTCGACCGTTTGAAGCCGTTGGTGTTGATGTTGGCCAGGTTGTTGGCAATGGAATCGACCATGGTTTGCTGGGCGTCCATGCCTGTAGCGGCCGTCGAAAATGCTCTCAACATCGTGTGTCTCCTGAACGTTACCCGTTGGCGACAGAGAGGATCGTCCGGCTGTTTTCCGCACGCTTCCTCAGAATGTTCATGTTCGTCTCGTAAAGGCGCGAAACGCTTATCAAATCCACCAGTTCGCTCGTCACCTTCACGTTGGAGTTTTCCTGGTACCCTTGCCGAACAACGGCCTTGTCGGCCGCACGCGGCTGGACATCCGGCCCCACGGCATAACAATTCTCGCCGACGCACACCAGCTTGTCCTCATCGGCGCCGAAGTCGACGATTCTCAACTGGCCCAGGACCACTCCATCCGCACGCACCCTGCCGTCCTCGGAGATTTGGATCGACATTTCGCTGACGTTCGGCGGCGCTGTGATCGGCGCATCCACGCCCCCAACGAGCCGGCCCGTTAAATTCACAAGTTGTCCCTGGGCATTCAGATGAAAAATACCGTTGCGCGTGTAAAGCGGCCCCTCGGGCGTCTCCACCACGAAAAACCCCTTGCCCACTAAGGCCAGGTCCAGGGGTCGATCCGTCCGAACCAGCGAGCCTTGCGAGAAATCGATCGCGGCCTTGCTCTTCACCTGAGATGCGGGCAACTCCACGCCGTTATTGCTATTCTCGCCGATGTGGTTCATCAGTTCGCGGCTGAACATGTTAACCTTGCGCTTGTAGCCGGCCGTGTTGATATTGGCTATATTGTGCGCAATCGTATGGTATTCGTTGGTCAGCGCGCTGATGCTTGTCCCGACATGATCCAACCCGTCAACCATCTATATCCTCCTGTCCCAAGGTTACCGGGTAAGATTGCAGCAAATCGTCAGTACCGTGCTGATCGTCATCTTCAGCTTCACCTTCGGCGCCGGCCAGACTGCTGAAGCGGACCAATTCGTTGAGTGTCGTCTCGTTGAGTCCGATCAACTCCACTGCAATGGAATGGCCCACCGCAGTGTCGCGGCTGCCGCGCACCTCCGCAATATCCTGAACGATGCGCCCGCCTTCCAGCTCGAAGATGACCACCACACGGTCACCGTAATGTACCTCCAGATCCGTACGAATCCGCAAGCCCGGGCCCGAGATCTCTGTGATCCGGCATTCCAGGAACTCCGGTTTCTTCGGCTCCGCCGATCCGCCTTTCCACATGGCGGGAAATTTCGCAATGAGCCCCGGCTTATCCACCGGTGCACGTCTGAAGCGACGCCGGTTGACATACCGTACGTTGTCCGTATGATTTAATTCCAGCCCGTCAATGCCGCACACCAGTGTCAAGGCATCAAATTCCCAGACCGCCGATCCGAACCGGTACTGAACGTTCCACATGTCCCCAGGCACACTCAGCACGGGAATCTCCGGCCGCAGCAGCATTTCATATTCCGTGTTCCTCACCACCACGGCGTCAATGCGCGACCCTGTCGACCGATGCGTCGGTGCAATCGACACCTGCCGGCCTTCCGGGATACTGCGGCTCGACGGCCCCTTTGCAACGCCTCCGCCAACGCCGTGCGACCGCACCGCCCTGGCAAACCCCAGTTTGACCTTCACGGAGTTGATCGTCATGTTCAACTTCTTGCGCTGCACGATGTTCTGGCCCGCCGTGAAGACCTCCTGCATCAGCCTGGCCGATCCGCGATCGAAGGCCGGCCAATGAGTGAAAATCGTGTTGATGCGCTTGACCCCGGCTTTCTTCGCGATGCCCAACAGAATCTCGCGTTCCTCCGCCGTCAGCCCTTTGCGGTTGGCTTCATGATTGAACTTTGTCAGGGCCTCCCGCTTCTCGCGCTCGATCCGCGTTCGGCGCACGGCGAGAAGTACGATGGTCAAGATGAAGACAACCGAAGCGGCCAAGAGCACAAACCATCGGTTGGTCAGAATCGATGTCTGTGGTTCGCCGCCGGCGCCAAGCCTGCGCATCGCCTCGTATCTCTCGTGAGGCGTCAGACCCTGTGACAGCACAGCGGAGAAATGTGACATAAAACCGGAAAGCATCGATTCAGCAAGCATCGTTATCTGATCAGGTTCGTCAGCTCTCTCAGGATGTCGTTGGCAACCCGAATGGTCCTCGCGTTTGCCTGAAAGCCGTTTTGCGCCTGCATCATATTGACAAATTCAGTGGCTATTTCCACATTGGAGCCTTCAAGGCTCTTGCCCGTAATCGTGCCGGCGCCGCCGCTGGCCGCCATCGTCGCCACCGCGGCGCCCGAGTTAGCCGTCGGCAGGAAGTACCCGTCACCGATGGCTTCAAGCCCGCCGGGATTCTGAAAAACTCCAATCTGCAAGGCCGCGATGTTCACCTTTTCACCATTGGTGAAAGTGCCGATAATCATCCCCGACTCGTCAATCGACACGCTCGAAAGCGAACCCGCCTCATACCCGTCCTGCGTCAGGGCCGCCGCGCTGGATTCCAGTGCGTCAAACTGGGTAAGGCCGGTGAATTCGCCCGGGGTGCCAAGATCAATCGTCATGGTCTGCGTGACTCCTGGGTTATTTGCAAACTGAACTCCGATTGTCAGCGACTCCGAAGCACTCGCCAGGCCGTTGTACGAACCGTCAGGATTGAACGTAATCCCCGAGATCCTTCGGTTGTATGCACCCGAATTGATGTCGTAACCGCCCCACATCGGTGTCGTCTCACCTGATATGGCAGGAATCACCAGGTCCCATGTGTTGGCCGTGTCCGTCTTCACGAACGTGCCCGTAAGGACGTGCGCGGCCCCGAACGAATCGTACACCGTCACATTGAATGTTTTGCTGTCGTTGCCGCCGGCCGTATTCAAGTTGAAGTAACTCGGCGTTGCCAGTGAATCCGCACCCGCCGGAACATACGTCATGGACGTGATGTTCGCAAGGCTGTAGCCGGCCTCACTGGTCAGCACGATCCGGCCGTTGCTGTCCAAGGTCGCCGTGGATCTGTCGAACAGTGCTGTGATCCCATCGAGAATATCCTGCATGGTGGGGCCCGAACCCGCCGCCGCACCGGTCCACGTCACGTCCTGGTTCGTGAATACCGTACCGTCCTCCTTCACACCGGATATTCGCAGTGTTCCGGTCGCCCCTATCGCCAGATTGGTGCCCCACTGGTCAAGGTCGGAGATGTAAGTCGTCGCACTTGCCACCGACGCACCGCCGCCGGTTGTGAATGCCAGATCACTCGTCAGCTTCTGATATGTCGCATCCGATGCCGATGCCATCACCCGAAGATTACCATTGATGGTGATGCTGGTCGTCGCGCGGGCGGGCATCGCCGCATCCCACGGGATATGAATACTGCTGTCGCCTACGGTCTGAAATCCCTCGGCTTCTCCGTATGTCCCCGTACGCTGCACCTTGTAACCCGTTGCCGGATCGACCAGCGTGTTGCTCGCATCGACCGCAAAAGACCCGATGCGCGTATAGACGTTCTGCAGTCCGTCATTAAGCACGAAGTATCCCGCGCCGTCAATCGCCGCGTCCAGATCCTGGCCCGTCGAGTTGATGCTGCCCTGTGTCATGTTGCGTGTCACCGATGCGATCCCCACGCCGTTGCCCATCTGCTGCGGATTGACGCCGCCGAGGTTGGCGCTGGGGCCGCTGGCGTTCTTGATCGTCTGGCTCAGCAGTTCAGCAAATGTGATACTGCTGGACTTGAACCCCACGGTATTGATGTTGGCAAGGTTATTGCCCGCAACGTCAAGCATATACTGGTGGGCCTTCAGACCCGTTACTGCAGCCGACAACGCCGAACCCATCGTACTCTCCTTATTTTATGCCACTGCACAGTTACATCAAAATTTCCGAGACCTGGTACACATCCACCCCGAACGTCATTTCATCGCTCATTTCGCCGCCGGGTAAACGCACCTTGCCGCTTACCTCCAGCTTCGTCTTGCCGCTGGCCGGGTCGATTATCATCTTCCTGGCCTGGCCCGTCACAGACTGCTGATACTCATGGCTGTAGAACGTCACATCCTTGCCCAACAGCGACTTGGCATAGTCAAACTCCGCCACCAGCATCGCTCCCTGAAAGCTCATGTTCAGCTTGTTCATGGAGGCATTCATCGAAGCAATGTTCGTGTTCATCTCCTCCGCAAGTTGAAGCTGTGTAAACTGCGCAAGCTGGGCCGCCATCTGCTGGTGGTCCATCGGTTCGAGCGGGTTCTGGTTCCGCAGCTCCGCAACCATCAAATTCAAAAACTCGATCTTCTGTTCTGACGCGGAAGTTATTTCCATGCTTCCACTCTCATTCACTGAACCAAAGCAGTCTGCGGCTGTTCACACGGCGGCCGCCTTTTTCTCACACGTTGCAACTGCCGTGCCAGACGCGCACCAACAGCAACCAACCAGCCGCTTATCTCGTTTAGCGATAATCATTTACATCACTGTATGATCAAACCGCACTCGTAAGATCGCCGAGCAATAACTGAATGCACGTGGATAATTATTCCCCATCGACGGAAGTTTGCGCCGCTTAGCATCAGCGTCCCGCACACCCGCACAAAAACCGAACAACGCACCCGCACCGTGTCTTCGCCCGCGCCTTGAACCGCTGCTCAACACAGCCGCCGTATGTTACGCGCTACATACCTCAGGCGTCAGCAAGAGACGCGCAGCGTCCCATAAAAAAATTAAAGTTTGCCTGCGCTTCTGCCGAAAATCTCATCTATACACTTTTTGTCCGAAAAATCACCCGTGGTGTTCAGTGAGAAAGTTCATATGGCGTTGGAAAGGATTCTTGTTGTCGGCAAGGAACAGCGAACACACGATCTCGCCCGTCCCTACACCAGACAGTTGTTTGCCGCCGACGACGCGCGAGACCTCTGGCAGATCCTGGACTCCGTCGATCCGCACCTCATCCTTGTGGATACAAACATCGGCCACGATCAGGTGCGCGACCTGCTGCAACGCCGCAAACAAGAGAACACCGCACCCGTGGTCGTAGTTGATCACGAAGCTGTCTGCCCGCAGCCAGAGACGCTGCTCGATCTGGGCGCCCTCGACGTCATCAGCGGCCTCGACGATCACCCGCGCCTTGCAGAGATCGTCGACCGGGTCAGCAAATCACAAACCGGCAATGACGAAGTCGATCGCAGCTTCTTTGCCGAAGACTGTCCGTCGTGTGTCTCTATCGTCGGTCGAAGTCCCGCAACAGAGAAAGCCTTGCGCATGATCCGGCTCGTCGCCAGCAGTTCATGTAATCCTGTGTTGATCGTCGGTGAAACCGGCACCGGAAAAGAACTCGCCGCGCGCGCCGTCCATATCCTGCGTCACGGCGCCGACAAGAAATTCGTCGCCGTCAACTGCGCCGCCTTGACCGCCAACCTGCTCGAGAGCGAACTCTTCGGCCACGTCAAAGGTTCCTTCACCAGCGCCGAACGTGAGAAAACCGGTTTACTGGAAGTGGCCGGATCCGGCAGCATCTTCCTCGATGAGATCAGCGAGATGCCGCTCGACCTCCAGGCGAAACTGCTCCGCGTCCTGCAGGAAAAGACCTTCCGCAAAGTCGGCGGCATCAAGGACATCGCCTGCAAGGCGACGATCATCGCATCGAGCAATCGCAACCTTATGCAGGAAGTGGAGAACGGACGCTTCCGGCGTGACCTCTACTACCGCCTGTCAATCTGCCCCGTTTATCTGGCGCCGCTCCGCCACGAATCACGCCGCGACGACATCCTCCTCCTGGCCGAATACTTCATTCGAAACAGTGAAATCTGCCCCGAGAAGAAAGGCAAGATAAAAGGCCTCACCAAACTCGCCGCCGAAGGTCTCGGCAAACATCATTGGCCCGGCAACGTGCGCGAACTGAAGAACGTCATCGAGCGGGCCATCCTTCTGGAAGCCAGCGACAAGATCGGCTTGGCCAATCTCATCATCAACCCCGACGAGTTCCACTGCGCCGATTCGACACCCGCAATCACGACCATCAAGGACTTCTCCCTCGAACGTGCCGAAAAGGAACTCGTCGCCAAGGCACTCGCCGAGGCCGGCTGGCAGAAAACACGCGCCGCTGCACTCCTGGGAATCACCCGAGCCACCCTGTACGCAAAGGTCAAACAGTACAACATCCAGGAGCCGCAGCGCAACCCGGACGCCGTCACGGTCTGATCCCTGCACGGCTCCAGGACCCACACAAAAGCGCTGCCGAGCCTTTTTTTCAAGAAGACCCTCAGGCACACAATATGTTGTGTATTCCCCATCCTTCCCAGATACTCACCGACACGTTAATCTGGCAGTAAAACTGGGGTTTTCAGAAAAGCTGTTTTCAGCCACGCCTTTGGCCTTTTACCATCAGGCCGTCCTAAATGCACGCAATCACATCAGTTACAACCATGTACCGCCATTTTTAAAGTTCTTTCCGGCCCTCAGACGATATCAATACTGTTAACGCGGCCCGCACCTGGTAGCCCGCAAAAAGGCATACTACATGTTGTGGCCCGATAAAACAAGTTCAGACAATGTCAGGGCCTCAGAAGGACTCGAGGCATACAACACTGGTCGCTGCGGCATACCCGCAAGCACCCGGCGCATCGGCGGCCGAAGGAATCGGCCCCCCACGCTGAAGACGTCAGGGTAAAAGAATGAACACGTCCAACTACGAACAACTCGACCAACAGAGAACACCCAACATCGAACGCTTTCGCAAGCCCCTTTCCAGCCGGGCGTCGGTGTCCGATGGTGAGTATTTCGGCGCCGCCGGCGCAACGCCACTCGGCCAACTGCTGAAACTCATCAGCGCACTGCCCGACATTCGCCACGACAAGGTCGAAACACTGCGACGTCAGATCGGTCACGGTGAATACGACGTGAACACCAATCTCGATGCCGCGCTCGACAAGGTCCTTGAGGAATTCCTCGCCGACGACTGAAAGCACCCGGGGTGACAGAACGGCGTGTGTTGATCCCCCAGCATGAGCAGCCCGCGGCAGCCGCATGACTCGAAACGGCGCTCACTCCGCGTCACTTTCGTAGTCGTAATCGTCAAGGTCCACCGGCTTGTAGCCCGGCAGCTTCGAACGCTCAAGCTCGGATTCGTAAGCCGCCACAATCGCGTCCTGAATACGCTTGCGGCACGCGGCGTTGATCGGATGTGCGATATCCGCGTGCAGTTTCGCGCGTCCTTTTAGATCCTGACGCGCGCGGCTCTCCGGCAGCAGCGTCCCGCAGTTGTTGCAATACTTGGCGCGCAGGTGATTCTTGCCGCCGCACTTCTCACAGTGATCGCTCATCTTGCGCGACGGCATTGCCACAAACAAGCCCCCTGCCCCTTCGATGATCTTTATATCCCGGATGACGAAACTGCTGTCCAGGGTCATCGAGCAGAAGGCCTTCAGTCGATCATCCTTGTTGGCCACCATCTTGACTCTGACTTCGCTGATCTCCATGTTCGCCTCGTGAAACCCCTACCATCTGTTGTTGTTAACGACAACACTTTCACAACCGAAGCTGTCTCTCAGCATCGACTGACAACGTCTCGGATCTGCGTCAGTGCCGGCGATCATACAGAACATCGCCGAACCGCTGCCGCTGAGCATGACCGGCCCCACACCTTCAGCCTCCAGGGCCTGCTTCAGCCGCAGCAATTCTGGATGTAAGTCAAAGCAGCTCGTCTCCAACATATTTGCGCATATTTCTATGATGGACGCAATCCTCTTTTTACTCAATAACCCATTTATTCTCTCCCTAAGTTCATCATATAAAGCTTGATTGTGCCTGTAATTTTCGTAAACCTTTTTGGTAGAAACACTTACATCAGGTAACGCCAAAATGGCACGGAACGGAAAAAAATTCACAATACCTTCAATTTTTTCGCCACGGCCCGTACAGAATGCCAGCGGCCCCCCCAGAAAGAACGCTATGTCGCTGCCTAACCCGCATGCAATCTCGTATATCTGCCGCGGACTGGCCCCCAGATTCGCAAAGCGATTCAGCCCCATCAGCGCCGCCGCCGCATCACTGCTGGCGCTGCCCAAACCGCTGCCGGCCGGCACGTTCTTTCGTAACGTTACCCGAACGCCTGTGTCGGCCTTCACCACGTCAAGAAGTGCACGGCACGCCCGCCAGACCAGATTCTCCTCGCCCTCCGGCGCCCAGTACCGGCCCTCGCAGGTCAACGCAATCCCCCTGGTTTGACCCGGCTGAAAAAACAGCTCATCATAGTAATCAACCTTGGCCATCAACGTCTCGATCTCGTGATAGCCGTCCGGTTGCTTGCCCACAACCAGAAGGCTCAGATTGATCTTCGCCGGCGCCCGCACCAGCAGACCGTCCCCAACCTCCTCGAATTGTGCCAGTTCCGTCATCCATCAACTCCAGTCTTCACGAATAACCAACATTGACATTATAAGCCGTGCTCCTTAATATCTGTCAGAAATTTCCCGAAAGTAATGTGGGCTTCCTGCCCGTGTGTGCTGCAATTGGCGAAGGAACTATGAATGAATAAACCCGATGTGCCTCATTTCCCCTGGTGGCACTGGCACCGTCACCTGTACAACTGGGTTATCCATTTCGCCGAGACGCCGCACGGTACAACCGCCCTCAGTTGCCTCAGTTTCGCCGAATCCAGTTTCTTTCCCGTGCCCCCGGACGTCCTGCTGGCACCGCTGACCCTCGGCGCGCCAAAGAAGTGGTTTTCCTTCGCTCTGGCCTGCTCTGTCGCCTCAGTCCTCGGCGGGGCCTTCGGTTACGCTGTCGGTGCCTTCCTCTGGGACCAGGTCGGCGATTGGGTCTTCGCAAACCTCGGTTCTATCGGCTTTACGCCCGAGAATTTTCAAACCTTCCAGAATTACTATGACAGATACGACTTCTGGATAGTCTTCACCTGCGGCTTCACGCCGTTGCCGTACAAGGTCTGCACCATCTCCGCCGGCGTCGCCGGCATCAGTTTTCCCGGCTTCCTGATTGCATCAGCGCTGAGCCGCTCGGCCCGTTTCTTCCTTGTCGCCGGCCTCTTCGGCTGGAAAGGCGAACGAATCCGCCCCGTCGTCGAAAAATACTTCAACTGGCTCAGCCTCCTGTTCGTAATACTGCTGATCGCAGGCTTTGCGGCCCTCAAACTTCTGCACTGACAGAGGCCACCCGGAACCATGAACGAAGCCCAAAAGAGAATCCTGCTCAAGACCGCCAAAGACGCCGTCACCGCTGCCGTCAACAGGCAGCAGCCGCCGCCCGTCCACTCCGACGACCCGGCCCTCACACAAAAGCAGGGCTGCTTTGTCACCCTGAAGAACGCCGGCCGACTCCGCGGCTGTATCGGATTCTTCACCTCAGACAAACCCCTCATCCGCCTCGTGGCCGACATGGCCGTTGCCGCCGCCACCCAGGATCCCCGCTTCCGCGGCGACCGCATTACGCCGGCAGAACTGCCGCGACTAAACATTGAAGTGTCCGTCCTGTCACCCCTGAAAAAGACCAACGACCCTCTCAGCCTGCGCCTCGGCATCGATGGCATCTACATCGTCCGGGGTTATCAGTCCGGTTGCTTCCTGCCGCAGGTCGCCGAGGAAACCGGCTGGAGCAAGGAAGAATTCCTCTCCTATTGCTGCGCTCACAAGGCCGGCCTGCATCCTGACGCATGGAAAGACCCCGACACCGAGGTCTACCTTTTCACCGCCGATGCGTTCCATGCTGATTACCCCGACATCTGATACAAGTCACGATGACACGAGCCGCCACAGCCATCCTGACCGCTCTCTGCCTCCTGGCGCTCAGCGCCTGCGATGACGGGCGGGTCGTCCAACCAGCCGAGTTGTCCACTCCCCAGGGCCTCGCACATTATCTGCGCGATATCCCCGCGGTCTTGACCATTGAGCCGTGGGAGAACCCCTATGCGCCCGGCCTGACGATCACGACCGCTCATTATGTCATCCATACCACGCTCACGGACCCGCTCATGCTCCGCCAGGTTCCCGCCTTCATGGAATCAGCATACAACGCCTACCAGAGCCAGATCGCCGAACCCATCGACACGCAAACCCCCTTCGTCATCTACCTCTTCGCCGATCGCCCACAATGGGATACTTTTACCCGGACCTTCGCCGCGCCCAATGCCGACGCGTATCTCAGGATTGTCAAAGGCGCATATTGCCGCAACGGCGCATGCGTTGCTTACAATATCGGTCGCACACGCACCTTCGCCGCCCTCGGCCACGAAGGCTGGCATCAGTTTAACGGCAAGCATTTCACCTACCGCCTCCCAAGCTGGCTCGACGAAGGGATCGCTACGCTCTTTGAAGTCAGCCATTACAACCACGGCGCCTTCGAGTTCCTCCCACGACAAAACACCGAACGTCTGGCCGCTCTCAAAGCCGCACTGCAGCGCGACCCTATCCCACTTCGTACCCTGATTACTCTCGACCCCGGCCAGGTCGTCCACGTCCCTCATGCCGCCCGCGACTTCTACGCCCAATCCTACGCCCTCGTCCGCTTTCTCCGCGAAGCGGACTACGGCAAGCGTCTGAAGGACTACCACAACCTGCTTCTCGCCGGCCTTCGAGGCCACTGGCCGCTCGACCCGCAGCTGCAGCAGATCGCCGCCGACCGTAATATTCCCCTCACCACCACCTTCAACCGCGGCGTTTCTCCGGCGCTCTTCGCCCTGTACATCGACGACGATCTCGATCAGGTCGAAGCTGAGTACCTGGGCTTCTGCCAAAAGATTACGGACTCCATCACACTGGCACAAGAACAATGAACCACACAAACCCCGCTGCCGCGTTCATACTCGCCTCCGCCTCCCCCAGACGCAAACTCCTCCTCGAACAGGACGGCTATGTCTTCGACGTCATCCCCTCCGAAGTCGATGAATCCAACTACCCCGCCACCGGCCTCGACTCCGTCGAACACACTCGCCAACTCGCACTCGCCAAGGCCAAAGACATCGCTCGAAGATACCCCGACCGACTTGTCCTCGCTGCCGACACCGTCGTCGACTTCGACGGCCAAATCATCGGCAAACCCGTAGACGCCGCCGACGCCGAACGCATCGTCCGAATGCTCTTCAGCACCCCTCACAAAGTCATAACCGGCCTCGCCCTGGTCCGCCTCGCCGACAACACAGAAATCGTCGAAGCCGCCGTCACCACCATCTATCCCCGGCCCCTCACCGAAGAACAGATCGCCGAACACATCCGCCTGGAAGACTGGAAAGGCAAGGCCGGCGCCTACGGCATCCAGGAGTCCGGCGACGAATTCGTCGAACGAATCGAAGGCTCCTTCACAAACGTCATCGGCCTCCCCATGGAACTCACCCGGCAGTTCCTCAGCCGATTCAACATCACCCCGGACACAACAGCCTGACTGCGACTCTTCGTGCCGTTTCCCCAGCCTTCATCACTCATCGCGGCGGACGCACCGGTTTTACGGAAACCGCGTCCAAGTATGCCGCGCCTCTTCCGAAATACGCCAATCCGTACGTTATAGTTTTCGCACCCTTTGGCACGTCTGCGCAAACGCGATACCGACGCCATTCATTCGATGTGATCTCCTCCTGCGCAAAAACATTCGCCCCCTTGCGGCCATCAATGGAAAGCCATAAGTGCCCGACGCCGCCATCCAGACGCACCGCGGCAGCAAGCTCGAGTTCGTTGCCCTTAAACGCACCCGCTTCAATCTCCTGGTGGATCACCCCACAGGTAACAATACGATTACAGATCAAACTCATAACGAACATATCATCGCCGTACATGCGCCGCAGGTGATCGCCCATGTTCCCCGAGCCGCGCAACGCTCCAACGTGTGGATTCGCCGCCCACGCAATCACTTTGGCGCCTTCCTCGTGGTCCCTGATCCAGCGAACATTCTCAGCCATGTGCTTATCTCGCACATCGGTCGCCGCCGAATATGCAGGCGCCGCATGCCAATACTCCAGGTTCTGCAGCAAGATCCTGGCATGCTGAACCATCAGACCCCACTCCTTCTGCTCCCGCGGCCCCTCAGCCGGCTTGCGGCCTCCCAGATACGCAATGAGGCCCTTGACCTCTTCCATCGCCTTGAACTTTCCCTCGCGCGGTCCGCCGGCCAGGTCTTTGGCCGTCCACGGCCGTCGGTCCTCCTCAGATAGGCCCAAACAGCCTGTGCCGATGTTTCCGCCGGCCTGTTGTCAACGCCGTAGAACTTCACCTTCTTCGCATGTGTCGCGTTATATTCGCGCATCCACTCGATCATCCCTGACATCGTCTCGGTGGTCCATGCCGGGTATGCCAATGACGCCAGCGCGCTCTCGGCCGTGCCCTTGCCGTCGATGATGTAATCATTGATTGCATGGGCACCGGGAAAAGAAGCCTCGATAGCGAAAACCGTAAACCCCATCTCGCTCACCAGGAACTCTATCATCCGATGGTTGGCACGATGAAAATCACGAACCACGTGCCGCTGCTCACCTAATACCACGAGACCCGCATCCCCGATCAATGTCTTTAGAGGCTGCATGTCGTCAAACCCCGACCCCGGCTCGAGCGTCTTCAGAATGATAGCGTTATCCTGCATCCAGGCTCGCACTTCGGCACCCTGCTCCGGCGAAAGCTCCACCGGCCCCCGAAACGATCAGTCGCAATGCCTGCAAATGCTCCGGCCGCACCCCCAAAACCCACAAGACCACCACGCCGGCAACGCCAACCACGGCCGCAAGGAACAGCCGTCTCACGAATACCAACCACGTGTGCCCCATAATCCGTCCCTGCCTATAGCGTCCCCACCGTTTACCTTCTGTTGATTCTATGGTAATTGTGGCGCTGACGCAAAATATGCTTGTGTAACGGGCAGACAGGAATGAAAAAGGCCGGCATTCCAAGAAATGCCGGCCGTTACATATTGACAGGCCCACTCCGGGAGGAGGCAGGACTTTCAAGAGCGCAATTTAGAAACGTCCTGTGATGCTGTGCTCAGACAAATTGGACCGCCAGGCCAATGTTGGCGCCTTCGAACATGTTCTTGCGTTCGACTCGCAGGACCTTGCCGCTCTTGATGCGTGCATATTGGCCCTTTTGACGCGCCAGCGACGTTGTTCTGGGGAAGTTGATCTCGACTTCATGGCCGGGCCGGATGGGGGTGGTCATCGGGACGGAAATGTAGGCGCCGCCCTTGCTGACGTTGACGCTCCGGCCGTTGAAAAACCTGTTGGCCTCCGGCAGCCAGACGCTTACCGGCCAGGCCAGCTCCGAACGTGCATCCCTTCTTTGTTCGACAACCGATGTCTCCATGGTTCCGTTCTCCGTTAATTTAGTGAAGTATAGGGCCATGCCCCATTTATCGGCGATGTTAAGCTGGGAAATTTAGCGTATTTGGGATAACAGCAAGGGTTTTCAGCCGAAACCTACAGGATTACCCATCCATGGCCGGTAAGATGACGTTGATGGGCACTTTGTAGCCGAACACACCGCGCTTTTCCTACTGCAACTGGTCAGTTCTCGGTTCTCGTGCTTGATTATCCCTTTGCGATATCGTAAGTGGCTGTCAAAAACAGGGTTACGTAACAGCTCCGAGAAGATCAACGTCATTGCCAAATGTAAATTACGTGCAGATTGGCGGATATCCGTGGCTTTCACACAGCTACGCTCCGCCCTATGCACTCCTGCTTTGACTGTTGCCACATCGGGCTCAAATGAGGCTCTGCCGTGACCTGCCGGTCTTCTGCGGTAATGGCGATTTCGTGCCTCGGAAAAACACCTTCGCGACGGCCTTCCGGCCAAGTCAGGCTGTCGAACCAACGTTTTATGGGACCCACAAACCCATCTTGAAGGCGGCATTGCAGGAAATCCGCGCCAAGACGCAGTTTTTGTCCGGAACACAAGACGGTTTTCGACGGTAGAAAAGCCCGTTCTCTGCAAAAATGTCGCCAAAAAGGAGAAAAACTTCGGACCATCAATTTTTTTGAGAATCCGGGAAACATTTTTTTCCGCAGTACGTCTATATCAATGAGAGCAAGGGCGAATGAGTCGCCCGAGAAAAAGAACCAAAGAGTCTTTTCATCACCCTCCTCCGAAGCCAGATTCTCATGTTTAATGAGGTCTGGCTTTTTTTATGCGCCTGCTTTAAACGCGTCCTCATGGGTCGTATTAACACGCCAAAGGCGCGCCGATTTGGCGACCTGACAGATTAGCAGAGGTTGAGTATCGTTTAGTCGGTTGCGAGCACTGAGCAGGACCGAACGTGGGCATGGATCAGGATAGCGACGGCAAGAGGACTGTGCAGCGGGTCAGCGCTTGGGCTGTTGCGTCGGTGTGCCTTGCCGTACTGCCGTTCTTGCTGCCTGAGATTCGTTGGCCGGACTATGGCTGGCTGCTGTTGGGCACGCTGTACGGGTCTTGTGCGTTGGCTGTCGTAACCGGGATCATTGCGCTGGTGCATATCAGATCGGCGCGCGGACTTGTTCGCGGCAGACTCCTCGCAGTGGTGGGCATAGGCATTCCACTCGCATGTGTTGTCTTCTTGATCATTACAGCGCCCAATCTGGATCGAATGCTCTACGGACCGATGAACGAAACGCGAGCGTGTCAAAGGAACTTGGAACAGATACACGAAGCGCTGCGGCAATACGCCGATGTGCATGCCGGGTTGCTGCCCAAGGGGCCCGCGTGGTGCGATGAAGTGATTGCCGAGACCTCGGTCGATCCGAACATGTTTTGTTGTCCACGTCTGGCGGGGACGCCGCGAGAGACGACGTATATACTGAATCAACACGCCGCGGGGAAGAAGCTTGGTGAGCTGCCGCGCGACTTTGTGATCCTGTTTGAAGGCGCCGCCGGGTGGAATCAGCTTGGAGGCGCTGAGTCGACCTGGGGTGGTCATCACGTGGTCGCAGACATACGCCACGTCAATGTGCTCACCGCCGGAGCGCGGGTAAAGCATTGGCACGAGGAGCATGTCAAGGAACTTCGGTTCAAATGATAATGTGAATGCCTGGCTACGTTTCTTGAAGAACCCTGCGGCGGCGACGACCAACTCTGCATCTACGTGCCCTAAGACAACAGGGTCTATCTGTTCGACGACAACGCCCCGTAGTGGCGAAAGGTGCCTGTCACCAGCTTGATCCCGTCGCCGGTATGATCAGTCCAGGTGGTCGATGATCTTGTTGTAGAACTCAACGTACTTGTCTTTTTCGGGGGTCTTGCGTATGGCGATGGCCGCCCGCGGGTGCTGGTTGAGAATGCCCGTGATCGCGTACGGAATCGTGTAGCCCCACTCCATCTCCTTGGTCATGGGAATCATGTAGTCCTGGATGACCTTCAAGATGGGCTCGATGTTGAACTTGGGGTTCTTCAGAAAGCCGATGATCAGCTCCAGCGGGCAGTTCCCGGCACCGCGGCCGATGCCGTACAGCGAGGCGTCCACCAGGTTGCAGTCGTGACGAATGCCCTCGATGGTATTGGCGAAGGCCAACTGCTGGTTGTTGTGGCAATGGATGCCAATGCGCTTGCCCGGCAGATACTTCTGGTACAGCTTGACGATATACTCCACCTGCTCGCAGAAGAAGTAGCCGTAGCTGTCGACGACGTACACCGTCTCGGTGGGCGTCTCGGCCAGTTGCTTCAGCGCCTCGATAAGGTCGAACTCGTTCTCCGTGCTGACGGCCATGATATTGACCGCCGTCTCGTACCCGAGGTCATGGCACCGCTTGGCAAGGGTAATCGCCTTGTCAATGTCCTTGACATAGGTGGCGATGCGGATCATGTCGATGGGGCTCTGGTCGACCGGAGCGAACTCCTGTTCCAGAACGCGATGCGCATCGACCATGATGCTCAGCTTCACCTTGGACTCGACGCCGTCTATGATGCGGCGGATCTTCTCGTCGTCGCAGTACTTCCAGTCGCCGTAATCCGACGGCGGGGCGTACTGCCGGCTGGAGCGATAGCCCATCTCCATGTAATCGATGCCCGCCTGCGACAGCGCGATGTAGACGGCGCGAACGAATTCATCCGTGAAGTAATGATTATTGATCAGGCCTCCGTCTCTGATGGTGCAATCCAGAACCTTGATCGCTTCTCTGTACATGTCATCCTCTTTTCTGTTGGGGGACTCCGGTCTGTCGAAAAAACCCCCGTCGGAACAATCAGCGGGACCGGCCGCTACGCGTACAGCCGGTCCAGGATCTCGTCTACAATCCGCGGATCGACCTCGTGAGCCCACTGCCCGTCCCGGCAAAGCACCCGCCCGATCGCCTCAAGCAGGACGAACCGGGGCCACTGATTGACCGCCTTTTTGTCGCGCTTAATGATATCAATTAACGCCGCTTTTTGCAAGTACCTGTCGATTTTCAGGGGCGCCGACAGCCCGGAAAGCAATCTTTCGATGCGCCGAAGCCGTTCAGGAGTTCCCAGATCCAGCTTCTGGGCGATGTGCTCGGCCGCGATGATACCCACGGCGACCGCCTCGCCGTGCAGCAGTTCGAAACCGCTGGCCGATTCGACGGCGTGCCCGATTGTGTGGCCGAAATTGAGAATCCTGCGTCGGTTTTTCTCTGTGGGGTCCTCCTCCACAACCTCGGCCTTGATCTCGCAGTTCTTGCGGGCGATATGCTCCAGCACCCCCGAATCGCGCGCAAGGATCGCCGGCATATTCGCTTCCAGGTAATCGAAGTACTCGGCATCCGCAATGAGGGCGTGCTTGACGGATTCGACGAGACCCGCCCGGTACTGGCGATCGTCCAATGTCTTGACGGTTTCGACATCAATGTACACGGCCGCCGGCTGCCAGAACGCGCCGTAGGCGTTCTTGCTGATCGTCGAATCTACGCCCGTCTTGCCGCCGACGCTGGAGTCGGCCTGGGCCACCGTCGTCGTCGGGATCTGCACGACCCGCACGCCGCGTTTGAAGATCGCCGCCGAAAAGCCGGCGATATCGCCCACGGTGCCGCCCCCCAGCGCAACGATCAGTGTGTCGCGGCCCAGAAAAGCTTTCTCCATCGCCTCGACGATCGCAACCACTGTGTTGATATGCTTGGAACACTCGCCCGGCGGATCAATGATGTACGTCGGTGCTGCGGTGCCGCCCAGCAGTTTGTCCAGATGCCCTGCCGCAGCGACCGCGCGGTCGGTGACCACAAACTGCTTCAGCTTCACAAAGTCCTCATCGAGCCGCGCCCGGATGCCGCCGAGGATATCGCGTCCAATATGAATGCGATAGCTGCCGGCGGGCACTTCGGGAATCTTCACTTCGAGCTCGTACATGTCGGCCTTGTCTGCCTGCAGACGCTAATACGAAATAAGAACATGGATACGACGGTTGCCAAGGCGCGCCCGGCCGGACAGGCTGGTCAGTTCGATCAGAAAAGTCAGGCCGGCAATCTCGGCGCCAAGCCGCTCGATAAGGGCGCACGCAGCGACCATCGTACCGCCGGTGGCGAGCAGATCGTCGACCATGAGTATCTTCTCGCCCGCCTTGACCGCATCGTGATGGACCTCGATCGTATCGCTTCCGTATTCCAGATCGTACGTGATCGCTTCGGTCACGTAGGGCAGCTTGCCTTTCTTGCGCAACGGAATGAAACCGGCGTTCAGCTCACGGGCGACCGCCGAGCCGAGGATAAATCCGCGCGCCTCAACGGCGGCAACGTGCGTTATACCCTGGTTGCGAAAAGGATCGGCCAGGCTTCGCACCGCAACCCCCAATGCAGTCGCGTCGGCCAAGAGAGGCGTGATGTCCCTGAACAGGATTCCCGGCGTAGGAAAATCCGCCACGTCGCGTATGTACTTCTTCAGATCCACCGTTGTGCTCGACATCCGATCTGCTCCTGACCGCAAAAGACGCCCTTAGAGGGCCAAAGGGTCTATCCTATGCGGTTTCGACCGGGTCGTCAAGTCCCGGCCTGCCGGCTCACGAGGTCATCAGTTCATTGAGCCGTTCGAGGGCGTTGCGCTGGATCTGGCGGACGCGCTCGCGCGTCAGACGCATCTTCTTGCCGATCTGCTTGAGGGTGAGCGGCTCCTGATCGTTGAGCCCGAACCGCAGGGTGAGCACCTCCGCCTCACGGCTGTCGATCTTCTTGAGAAGGCGGACCGCTTTCTTGAGTTCCTCGCTGGTGCCTAACATGTCCTCCGGGGCTGCGACCCGGTCGTCCTGAATGGTCTCGGTGAGGCCTGACGTCTCGTCGGCGTTGTCGCCCTGGAAGCCCGCGTTGACCACGTCGACGATCTGCTGAATGGCCTTGGCCTTCCGCAGCGGCACCTTCATGGCCTTGGCCATCTCTTCCAGCGTGGGCTGTCGGCCGAACTGCGGCTCCAGTTCCGACACCGTGTAGCGCCACTGGTTAATCAGCTCGACCATATAGGTCGGAATATGGATCGGCTGCGCATTGGCAAGAATCGCCCGCTTGATCGACTGCTTGATCCACCACGAAGAATACGTGCTGAAGCGAACGCCGTGCTCAGGATCGAACGTGTCGACCGCGCGCAGCAGCCCGAGATTGCCTTCTTCGATGAGATCGCCCAACGTCATCCCGCGGCCGCTGAAACGCTTGGCGATATTCACGACGAGCCGGAGATTGCTGCTGACGAGACGTTCACGGGCTTCGGGGTCATTGTCTTCGATAACGCGATAGGCCAGGGCCTTCTCTTCCTCCCAGGTCAACAGCGGCGACTCGTCGATTTCCTTGAGATACTCCCTGATTGTCGCGTCAAACGCCATAGCTCAACTCCTCAGATCACCCGTCGAATGGCCGCGGGAAACACCCGCGGTAGTACCTTTATGGGACGTCCGCATCCGGTCATGCGGACGCCCCAAAATTTATCGGCACTTTCATAGTCGGGGTTTAGAGCCAATGGCTCAGCCCGTCTTTTGTGTCTGCATGCCGCAGGCACAGACTGTCAGGACTGCTTGTCTTCCTCTGGAGCCTCTTCCTCGCCCTCTTTGCTTCCTTCTTCGGGCTTGTCGGACTTGGCCGGCTCAGCAGCCGGACCTGTAACAATGGCCGGCTCCGGCATGAGCGTGCCGTCCAGGCCTCCGCGCCTCGCAACGGGCTTGGTGCGAGGCTCTTCGCCCGCCTCGCCCTTCTTCTTCTGCTCCTCGGCGGCCCACTGGACGCGCCGCAGGCTCAGGCCGATCTTGCGGCTGTCGGTATCGACACGCAGGATCTTGACCTCGATCTCGTCCCCAAGGTTGACCACGTCCTGCGGAGTGTTGATCTTGTGGTCGGCCAACTCGCTGATATGCAGTAGACCTTCCAGATCCGGCTCCAGCTCCACGAACACGCCGAAGTTGGTGAGCTTGGTGACCTGTCCCTTGACGATCTGCCCGGGGATGTACTTCTCCGGGATCGCCCGCAGCCACGGGTCTTCCGTCAACTGCTTGATGCCCAACGAAACGCGGTGCTTCTCTTCGTCCACTTCCAGCACAAGGCATTTGACTTCCTGCCCTTTTTCCAGAGCTTCGGACGGATGGTTGTACTTCTTGGTCCAGCTCATGTCGGAGATGTGAATCAGGCCGTCGATGCCCGGCTCGATCTCGACAAATGCGCCGTAGTTCGTCAGGCTGGTAACCTTCGTGGTGACAATCGTGCCCGAAGGGTACTTCTGGGCCGCAACGGTCCACGGGTTGGTCTCCAGCTGCTTGATGCCCAACGAGATCTCCTGCTTTTCCTTGTTGACATCGAGCACAACCACCTCGATCTCCTCGTTGAGGCTCAGCATGTCCGCCGGGTGCGCGATCCGCTTGGTCCAGCTCATCTCGCTGATATGCACCAGGCCCTCGATGCCTTCTTCCAGGCGAACGAACGCGCCATAGTTCATGATGTTGACCACCACGCCCTTGACGCGCGATCCCACCGGATAACGCTCTTCCACCGTCTCCCACGGACTCTTGACCTTCTGCTTGAGACCCAACGAAATCTTCTCGTTTTCCTTGTCGACGCCGATGACCATGCACTCGATTTCCTGGTCGAGCTCGACCACTTCCGACGGATGCGTAATCCGGCCCCAGCTCAGGTCGCTGATGTGCAGCAGGCCGTCCAGGCCGCCGAGGTCGACGAACACGCCGAAGTCCGCGATGTTCTTGACCACGCCCTTGCGAAGCTGGCCCACCTCGATCTCCCTGAGGATCTTTTCCTTGCTGCTCTGACGCTCCTCTTCGATGAGCTTGCGGCGCGACACGACGATGTTATGGTTCTCGGTGTCGATCTTGAGTATCTTGCACTGTATATCCTGCCCGATGAAGCGGCTGATGTCGCCGGGCTTGCGGATGTCGACCTGCGATGCGGGCAGAAAGACCGGCACGCCGATATCGACGAGCAGGCCGCCCTTGATCCGCCGCGTAACCTTGCCGGTGACGACGTCGCCTTCCTTGTTGCATTCGATGATGCGCTCCCAGCCGCGGATACGGTCGGCCTTGCGCTTGCTCAGAAGAATGCCGCCCTCCGCGTCCATCTCTTCCAGAAGAACCTCGATCTGTTTGCCTTCGACGATTTCCTCGGGGCTGTCGAATTCCGAGGCGTCGACGATGCCTTCGCTCTTGAGGCCCAGTTCGACGATCACGTCATTGCCCAACTGCGTCACGATCTTGCCCTTGATGATCGTGCCGGGCACAAGGGCCTCGACCTTGCGGTCCACCGCCTCGTCGAGAAGCTGACGATGCTCCTCGTTGAAAAGCTCGTTGACCTCCTGATCGAGCTGTTCTTCGGTTAAACCCAATTGTTTGATGATGTTTCTGTTGACCATACTTAAAACCTTACCTGTGTGGATTCATTTCGGCCGACCGGCCGACGCCACACATTTACGCCGACGGGCCACAATAACTAACGGCCTCATTAATAAAAAACGCACTGGCCAACACAGCCAATGCCATTGTTAACCACCGGATTTATACATCGCCGCCGCAGGCATCGTTCTTAACGGTCCGCAACCCCGCCACAAAATTCTCAATTACCCAGTCCGGCGTCGAGGCCCCCGCCGTCACACCGACGCTTGCGGCCCCGCGGAGGATACTTTTATCAAGTTCATCCCAGTTTTGCAAATGAAACGTGCGAGGATTGTGCTTTTTGCACAGTTCCGCCAGCTTCTTGGTATTAGCGCTGTTAAGGCCCCCCAACACGAACATAATGTCGACCTGTTCGCACAGCTTTACGGCCGAATCCTGCCGTTTGATCGCCTCCCGGCACAAGGTATTGATAACCTTCAGCTCCGAAAAGCCCTTCTTGACAATCTCGGCAACCATTTGGGCGAAATGATCGGGGCTCTGGGTCGTCTGGCAGATCACCCCAAGCTTGCCGTGGCCGCTCAGCTTGTCCAGGTCCCGCTCGCACCCGATGACGGCCACATTCTCCGCATAACCGATGATGGCCTGCACCTCCGGATGCTTTTCATCCCCGATAATCACCACCTTGTATCCCTGATCGTTCAGCTCATGGCTGATCTTCTGCAGCCGCTTGACGAGAACACACGTCGCGTCTACAATCTCGAGTCCTTTATCCTTAATCTCCTGCAGTTGCCGCCGTGTCGCCCCATGAGAACGAATCAGGACCGTCCCCGACGGAATATCTTCCACCGATCCGACCGTCCGAAGCCCCGCACGCGCCAATTCGTCCACAACTTCCTGATTATGAATAATCGGCCCCAGGCTGTAGACCACCTCCCGCCGGCTAAGCGTCTGCCTGGCCAACGTAATGGCGTTCTTCACACCGAGACAAAAACCGCATTTTTCCGCAACAAAAACTTCCATATCGTCCGCCCAAAACGGAGGCAGCCGCCTGAGAAACTCAGGAACAGCCGTCTATCTTTTCGCCGGTGTCGACGGTCTCGCCATCCGCAACGCCCGCAGCTTCAACCGGCGCGGCCGGGCCGCCATCGGGCCCCGCGGCCACATCGCTGTAATCCAAAGGCGCCCGGCCCATCTTCACCCGCAATTCGTTGTGCATCCGGCGAAGCTTCTCAGTCAACACCCGCGCAAATTCGCGATCACCCAACCGTTCGATCTCCCTGTACGGGATCACCTCCCCGTACATCACGTTCACCCGCCCAAGCCTCGGAAACTTCCGCGTCCGCGGCCAGCAGTCATACGCCCCCTCCAGAACCGCCGGTACCACGTCCGCCTCCCCGCGGCGGCTGATCAGCCCGAATCCCGGCTTGACCTCCTGCACCGTGCCGTCCCACGTTCGCGAACCCTCCGGAAAAAGGCATACCGCGCAGCCCGCCTTCAGTTTGGCGATTATCCGCCGCATCGCGCTGATGTCGCCGGCGCCCTGCTTGATCGGCACCACGAAAAGCGGGTTCAGCAGCGCCGCCATCACCTTCGACTCCCAAAGCGACTCACGGGCTACGAAGTGAAAATTGCGAGACACCCACGACTGCGCGAAAATCGGATCGAGAAAGCTTTGGTGGCTGCACAAAATCAGCAGCGGCCCCTTGCAGGGCACGTTCTTCATACCATAAGCCCTGACTCTATACAGCGGGCAGACAATACCAGTACAAAGGATGCGCGCAAGGCCATGCCAGATGCGTTTCAGGAGCGGTTCCCTGCCTTCATGCGCCATGGAGTGTTCCTTTAATATGCTGCATCATCACCTCCACAACGCCTTTTGCGTCAAGGTTGGTCGTGTCGATGATCACGGCGTCCTCGGCCGCAATGAGCGGCCCCGTCGGTCGCGTCTCATCCGACCGGTCGCGCTCGATCATATCGTTGCGGATCTTCACAATATCCACAACCTCGCCCTTTTCAGCGAGTTGAAGCTTCCTCCGTCTGGCCCGCTCATCGACGTCTGCCTTGAGGAAGAATTTATAACGAGCCTCAGGAAACGCCACCGTTCCCTGGTCCCGCCCTTCCGTCACTACGGCATCCTGACCCGCCGCGAACGCCCGCTGCATCTCCACCAGCGCAGCCCGAAGCGCAGGCGCCGCGGCAATATGCCGCACCTGCGAAGTAATCTCCGGACTGCGTATCACCGCACTCACATCCTCCCCGTTAATCGCCACCTTCATCTCACCGCCCGCCACACGGAAATCAAAATCCGTCGCCCGCAAGACCTCCAGCACCTTTTCGGCATCGTTCAGCGGGACTCCTCTCTTGATCGCCGCTAACGTCAGCGCTCGATACATCGCACCCGTGTCGAGAAACGCCGCACCCAAACGCTCGGCCAACATGTGGGCCACCGTGCTCTTGCCCACACCCGCCGGCCCGTCAATTGTCACTATCAGCTTTGCCATCCTGTTTCCACGGCTATTACGCCCGGCACACCGCCGGCCTGAAAACGCCGCGCGAATCATAACAGCCATATCCCGGCCGGTAAAGCTTTTTTGTGGCAAGGCAGTCAACAAGATCACCGACAAAACACCGCTAAGCGATCAGCCGACAAGGATGCGCATAAAGGCAACACGATGTGATTAGCATACGATGCGCAGGGCCGCAGAAGAAGATCCCCGAAATACGGCCGCATTGGCGGCATAATTCACCGGGCCGCGCGTTTGCGCTTCTTGCACTCGCAGTTCGGGTCATCCGCGGAGCCGTCCAGCTTGACCGCCACGACGCTCGTATCGTCGATCTGCGGCGCAAGCCCCACGAACCGACGCCTCAATCCGATAATCGTCCGCACCATCTCGTCGGCCGGACACCCCGCGCACTGCATCGCCGCCGCGACCATTCGCTCCTTGCCCCACCTCTCGTTGTCGAAGTTCATCGCGTCGATCAGGCCGTCCGTGTACATCAGCAGGCAGTCGCCCAAAGCCAGCGGCACCGTCTCCGTCGCGTACTCCGCATCGTCCATAATGCCGAGAACCAGCCCGCCCTTGTTGAGCTCCAGCACGTCGCCGCCGCGCAGAAGCAGACCCGGCTCGTGCCCGCAATTGCAATACGTGATGAGCCGGTCCCGCACGTTGACTATTGCCAGAAACAGCGTGATGAACTCGCCGTCGCGACACTCCCGGCACGCCATCGTGTTGAGCTTCGTAATGATCTCGATCATCGAATGCCGTCCGTACCCGCCGTCGGAATAGGCGCGGAGTGCCCCGCGAAACATGCTCATCATCATCGCCGCCGGTACGCCCTTGCCGATCACGTCGGCAATCGCCACGGCGATAATCTGCTCGTCAAGACGCACAAAGTCGTACAGGTCGCCGCCGATCTGAAAACACGGCTCGTAGATCGCCGCGACGTCAAGGCCGCTGCAGCAGGGCGCTTCACTCGGTATCATCCGCCGCTGAATCTCCGCCGCCAACCGCATCTGCTCCGCCATCCGCGCCCCTTCCAGCGCCTCCCGGTAGAGCCGCGCATTGGTAATCGCCACCGCGCACTGGCTGGCCACGATTCGAGCAATATTATGTGTTTCCTCGTCAAAACGCGCCGGCTCCGGGCTGTACAGACGCAGCACGCCAATCGGCTTGTCGCGAAACTTCATCGCAACTGTCAACTGACTTATCAGACCCTCTTTTGCCGCCGCCTCCGGGTATTTCACTCGGCTGTCGCAGCGCATGTCGTCGATGATCACCGCCTCCCCCTCGAAGGCGGCGCTGATCACCGGGTCGTCCTTGCTCACCGGCCCCTTGTTGCGGTATTCCTCGCTCAGCCCATACGTGCTGCGCATCTTGAGATCGGCGGCCTCGTCGTCCAACAGGCGGATCGAGCACGCAGTCGTATTGGTGACCTTAACCGCGGCCTCAGCCAGCCGGTCAAGCACCTCCTGCAACTCGAAGTTGCCGGCCACCATCGTCGATATATCAAAGAGCTGGTCCCGACGGTCCAGCACTTCTCCTGGAGTTCTTTCTGTCATTTTCCGAAGATTTCGTTGAAAAAAATAATACCCAGCATTTATTATACCGAGCTTCGCTGCAATAGTATACGCTTTTCGGCCAACATCGCCGATTTTATTTAGCACGGCTTTTGGCGCCGGTAACCCCGGCCGTAAACTGATGGGCAAAATGCCTCCGCCACTGAGGTTGTAAATGGCTGATACGGCAAAACATGTGATCTTTTCAGGACGCGTCCAGGGCGTGGGATTTCGCTACACCTGCCACCGCATCGCGAACTGCTACGACCTGACCGGCTTCGTCAGGAATCTCCCCGACGGCTCCGTTGAACTGCTCGTCCAGGGCCACCCGGACGACGTCGAAGACTGTCTGACCGACATCCGCGAAAGCTTCAGCGGCTACATCCGTGACACGCAGATTAGCGAAGTCCCCGTCAACCCCCCCCACACGGACTTCCGCATCGCCTATTAACCAATCACCTTCCCGCCAGTTGTCTCTCCCAGCCCGCCATTTCCTTAAGCCGCTCGATGATGTTCAGGTGCCGCGTGCACGCACTCTCGCACGCCCCGCACTCCACGCAATCGCCGCTGTCGGCCTTCCGGTTCGCCAACAGATACCACTCATGCTGCAGCTTCATCTTGCCTAACATCGCCTTCTCGTCCAGGTTAAGAAACTGCTTCTCATTGTAGACCTGCATGTAGTTGGCCACCGGAATATTCTGCGGACACGACGTCATGCAATAACCGCAACCCGTGCACAGCGCGTCCATATTCTTCGAAACATGCTGACGAATCCGCGCAATGTCGGCGTCACTGAACGGCTTGGCCGCGTCGGCAATGCAGCACGCCATGTCGATATGTTCCCGCGTCGAAAAACCGACTAACGTCACCGTAATCTGCGGCGCATTGATACAGAATCGCAGTGCGGCCTCCGTTGGCGTCTCGCTGCCGTTACCCAGAAACGCCAACTGCTTCTCATGCTGCGGAATCAGCCCGCCGGACAGCGGATTCATCGCCACCACGCCAAGCCCCGCCTCGTACGCCGCCTGAATACCCTCCCATCGATACGGGAAGTTCAAAATGTTGACACCTAACAGAACGCCCTCGAACTCCCGCTTCTCCACTATCTGCCTGATCTCTGCCCCCGACAGGTGCGTCGAGATCACAATGTTGCCGATGAGGCCCTCCTCTTTGCATCTCATCAGCCCTTCATACTGCCCCCGCCGCTTCATGGCCAACTGGTACTGATCCATGCGCCGGATACACCACACGTGATAAAAGTCGATCTTGTCGACGTTGAGCCGCTTGAGCGACTTCTCCACCGCCGCACGCGCCTTGTCCGCCGTATTGAAATCGACGGGCATCCCCTTCGTCGTCACGTAGTACTCATCACGCCTGTCCCGCATCTGCTTCATCGCGATGCCGAAAATGTCCTCGCTCGTGTCGCTGCAGTACGTCGGCGCAGTGTCAAAGTAGTTGATCCCCTTGCTGTGCGCATAAAGCAGCAGCTCCGCGTTTTCTTCGTTTGATTTGGACTCATCAAAACGCATCCCCCCAAACCCAACCGCCGAGACCTTCAATCCTGTCCGGCCGTATACGCTGTAAATCATGTCTGACTCCTTCCCGGAAACCAATTCCGCCTCGCGATTATAGCCCCCCACCCACAACCATCAAGCCAAAACCGAAAACCCACAAACACCGCCCCCACAAGGTACGATTGCCCGCGGCCTTCGACAAAACACGGCTCTTGTGTGTATATTTTTGATGTTATCTGCTATGATAGCTCCGGCCGCAATTGAGAACCGAAAACCGGGAGGGAAAACCATGAATCGCGCAGATCGGCTTATCGCGCTGGTCCTTGCCTGCACAGCCCCGCTGGCAGCCCGACAGATAACCCCCTCGCCCTGGTGGAAGAATCAGATCGATCCCCCCGGCCGCATCCGCAGCGTCACCCTCAAGAACATCCGCTGGGCCGTCGAAGCACCCATCATCATAAAAGGCCAGGACACCGACCACACAGTCGAAGGCGTCCTCTTCCAGGACTGCACCATCGCCGGCCGACCCCTCAGGAGCACACAGGACGCCCGATTCCAAATCAACTCCCACACCAAAAACATCCGTGTCGAATAACGCCGCCTGACACACAGAAATACTATCCGCCTCCACTCCTTTCGGCAGATTGGTGCCGCCGTCAAACGCGCGCCCGCGACGCACCTGCCCCATGACATCCAAATTGGTACTGACCTGCAGCTCCCCCACAAGTTGCCACGCGTTTGGCGTTGCTGCCGCACAAACCGTCTCGTGTCTTCCTCTCACGAGCCGCGCCCCACAACGCCCCCGACAACCAGGGCACAAAGAAAAATCACCGCCCCCGCAAGCACAATGCACGCCCCCGTCGGCAGATTCCACCAGAATGAAACCGCAAAACCCGCCACCGTAGACAGCAGCCCCAATCCCCCCGCCGCAGCCAGCGCCGCCCGGTAACCCCGGCACAACTGACATGCCGCCGCCGCCGGACACACCAGTAGACTGAAGATCAGGAGCCCGCCGATTACCTGCAGCGTCACCGCCAGAATCAACCCGCAGAAACACAGAAACAGCACGTACACAAGATTCGCGTGCATCCCCGTCGCTGCCGCCAACGACCGACTGAACAGGATCGCCCTGAGTTCCTTGTCGAATACCGTCATGAACAGCACAAGCCCCGCAGTCAACGCCCCCGTCGCCGCCGCCGTACCCCAGTCCGCAAACAGCACGTTGCCCCACAGAAGCGACAGCACCTCGTTGCGGCTGCCCTGCTCCAGCCCCACCGCCAGAAACGCCAACCCCATCATCGACGACAAAACAATCGCCTGCCCAGTGTTGGCGTCCAACGTCTTCTTCTCCGGCGGTATAAGCGCCGCCCCCGCCGCGGCTGCCATCGATAACCCGATCGCACCCGCGGTCGGGTTCAAATCCCAAAGCGACGCGTACACCGCCCCCACCATCGCCGTATGCGAAATGCAGCTCCCGATAAACGGCATGCGCATCCCAACGATGAACACCCCCAACATGCCGATAGCGATCCCCGCAAACGCCCCCGTAACCAGAACAGGAACAAAAAACGGATCCATCACACCGCCGCCCCTGCTGACCACCCGCTGCCAAACGCCTCGCGTGCCGCCGCGCTGTCAAGCACCTCCCGCCTGCTTCCGTCCGCCACGATCCGCCCCTGTTGCATAAACAGCAGCCGCCCGCACGCCCCCGGAATCAACCCCGGCTCATGCGACACTAACAGCACCGTCAGACGGTTCTCCCCGAAAAGCCGCTCCAGCGTCTCCACCAGCCCCCGTTTCGCCGCCGCGTCCAGGTTCGCCCCCGGCTCATCCATGAGTATCAGCCGCGGCTCCGCCACCATCGCCCGCGCAATCAGAGTCCTCTGCTGCTGCCCACCCGACAGCGACCGAAACGTCTGCCCGCGCCGCCCATACAGACCCATCTGATCCAGCCAGAAATCAACCTTCGCATAATCGTCCCGCCTCAATCGCCGCCCCAATCCCAAATGCGACGCGCGCCCCATCGCCACGATCTCGCGCACCGTAAACGGCAGGTGCGCATTGTACTCCGTCTGCTGTGGAATGTATCCGATGTGCCGCCGACACGCCGCCATCCGCCACCACGTCCGCGAAAGCCGCCGACCCTCCACCGCGACAACGCCCCGCGTCGGCCGAATCAAACCGCAGCACAGCTTCAGAAATGTCGTCTTGCCCGCCCCGTTCGGCCCGACAACCCCCACAAACTCCCCCCCACGAACCGTCACCCGCTCAAACGCAAGAATCGTATGCCGCCCGCGCCGCACAACAATATCCGACAACTCAAGGCAGGCATCCATCACAAATCACCGAACCAGGTTCGCAACATTCGACCGCACCATCGCCTCGAACACCCCCGGCCCGGACGCCTCCGTCTCCGGAAAATTGCTGAACAACACCGGCCGCGCCCCAAGCTCATGGGCAATCTTCTCCGGCAGTTGCGTCCCCTCCTGCAGGTTGGCTATCACCAACCTCACGCCGTTCTCCCGACCCGCTCGCAGACACGCCTCCAGGTCCCCCGGCGTCATCACGTCCGCCGCCGCAAACACACCCACAACATCAAGCCCCAACCACCGCGCAAAATCCGCCTGCCGCCGCGAGGCCACCACCTTGGCCCCCTCCAACTGCGCCACCGCAACGGCCTGCTTTACCTCCGCCTCAAGCCTATCGAGCCGCCCTCGCAGCGCATCCAGCCTCGCCCGCCCCGCGGCCTCATCCACAAGCCCCGCACCCGTCAAAAACTCCAACACCTCCGCGCATGTCGCCGCATACGTCTGGGGCACACACATCCCCGGCCGACCCTCCACCGCCAACACCGGCGTCTTCAGCCGAGCAAGCCTCCCGTCAAGCCCCCCTTGAAAATCGAATCGCAGGAATGCCCGGCTCGCCGCTAACCGCCCCAACTGCTCCGGCGACAGATCAAAGTGCCCCGGGCACATCCCCGGCGCCGCCAGACAAAACACCTCCACACCCTCCCCGCACACATCCCGCACCGCCGACGCAAGGTAACTGTTCGTCACCGCCACCCCGCCGCCCGAAGCGCCTGCCCGCTTTGTACAGCCCCCCGCAAGCGCCGCCGCGCAGAGCACCGCCAATGCAGCAATCCGTCCGCCGCTCATGACGCACCCTCGAACGACCCGATATGGCGCCCGCCCTTCAGCCGCATCCGCACAATCACCCCGCGCCCCCGGTCCGGCCGCCACCACGTTCGCTTCGGCACAGGCCCGTTCTGCTGCTTGATCAGCTCCCACTCGTCGAAGTTCGGTCCCTGGCTGTAAATCACCCACGTCACCGGCGACTTCTCCACGTCCTCATAAAGAACGTCCTCCTCCGGCGTCCCCTCGCACGCCGGAAACCCCGCCGGCACATACAGCGGCGCCTTGATATGAGGCATATACCGCCCGTTCTGGTACAACTCCCCCACCGCCCGGTACTTGTACGTGTTCTTCGGATTGAACCGGTCACTGATTCGTGCCGACATCCCGCTCTCCGAAGCCGCCGCCGGCAGATACCCACCATCCACCAGTTCCGGCGGTAACTGATGGTCCTCCCATCCCATCCCGCAATCCTGCCGCGTCGGCGGATGCCGGCCGCCGTGCTCGTTCATGTACATCTCGAGGCACAGCCCGATCTGGTAGAGATCCGCATTCACCGCGACGATCTTCGCCTGCTGCTTCGCACGCGCCAGCGACGGAAGCATCACCGCCACCAACATCGCGATAATGGCAATCACCACCAGCAATTCAATCAGTGAGAACGCTCTCTTCATTGCCGCGCGACACAGTCCCTTAACCCCGCCCGCCCCGTCAGCCAGTTCTCCGCCATAAGCGCAACATCCGCCAGGTCCACCACGTAATCATGATTCACGTCCCCGGCTAAATTCCCCCGCGCCTTGCCTATCTCGCCTAACACTAAGCCATTGCCGTCATAATTCAGCACTAACAAACGATACCCCGTCCGCGGGTCCGCCGGATACCCCGTAGCCTTCTGGTCGAGAATCCCGATCACGTCAATTACCCCCGTCGGGCACTCATACCGTCGAATGCCCTCGCCGATGCAAAGCACCACCGGAAAAGTCCGCCCCTCCCCATCCGTCACCGTCAGCATCCCGTTCGGTCCCCAGTTCTCCGGGTGCACAATACTCACACCCTCGATCCGCACCAGACACCCCTGGTAGTATTCCCCGCCCGTCAGCCGATTCGGATCAAAGATCTCCGTATCGTCGGCCCACTTGAGGTCCGCCAACGTGATCGCCTCCGGCTGCGGAAGTCCCACCCCCGCCTTCACCAGCTCAACCTTGAAATCATAGGCCGGCTCTGTCCGATGATTCTCGTTGATGTTGAGCTTGCCCCCATAGAAAAGATAAGTCCCCGTCACCCGCACGCGATCCCCCGCCCGAAACACGTGCCCCGTCGCCGGGTCGCGATTCAACCGGCAGAGCTCCGCCAACCACTCTTCATCGCTGTAGTTGTCATAGCCCGGCCCATTCTTGTAGTTCTGCCCTATCCAGCAGGACGTCCCGGCATGATCCTCCCCCTCGCCCTGCACAAAGATCTCCCACTGCCCGCCCATAAACCACGGCGCCTCCGTCCCGTCCGGCGTAGGATCCAGCCACTCCTCCGGATTGTTCAGCAATATCCCCTCCAGAACCACCTCCCACGGCCCCGCATCGTCGAACGCACTGCTGCCGTCCGCATGAACCGCCTGAAACTCCCGGTGCGTAACCGCAACCGGCTGCGCCGCGGCCGCACAAGCCGCCATGGCGACCAGTATGATCCTATTCAACATTTCACGCCACCTCCGGAAAAAAGTTGCTTTCTCAATCTCCGCGCATAAAATCAACAAAAGCGTGCTACGGCGCATAAACTTACATGATTATTGCTACGGAGTCAAGCGACAAAAAAACCTGTCCCGGTAGTTTTTTGAAACCCCGCATGGGGTCTTTCACCCATGCGAGAAAGGCATGACATGACAGAAAAACCCTTCACAATCGACCTCACCGACGCCCCCGAATACCAGCAGCTCCTCGAAGGCGCCCCCCAGACCTGCGGCATGCGGTCCGGCCGCGTCTACCTCAAGCCAAACCAGGAGTGCGGCCGACACTCAACCAAGGCGCACGAAGAAATCCTCGTCTTCCTCGCAGGAACAGGAATAGCCCAGACCGGCCCCAACAACGAAAATCTCCCCGTCGGCCAGGGTAAAGTCATCTACATCCCCCCCCACACTGACCACAACATAATAAATACCGGTACAACCCCCCTCATCTACATCTACTGCGTCGCCCCAATCACCACATAAACCCACCGCCCACCGAACAGTCAATTTTCACCAACTGCGCGTCTCTCACCCCTGACAAAGTGAAACAGCGCCACACAGTGTAACCGCGCCCGAGTTTTGCCTATTCGTGCCAATTCGTGTCCATTCGTGGCTTCCGGAAGATGGCGCTTGAGAAACGAACTTGAATTTCGCCCCTCGACAAACCGCCGCCCCAACGCTATAGTGACCCCACGGTAACAAAACACCGCAAACGCATTACTGAGAAGAGGTTACGTATGGCCCAAAGCAAATACCTGACCGCCCCCATCGCCACAACAAAGGTGCCCCCCGGCATCCCCTACATCCTCGCAAACGAGGCCGCCGAACGCTTCGCCTTCTACGGTATGAATTTCATCCTCGTCACCTTCATGACACAGCACCTCCTCGCTCCCGGCGGCGAAAAAGCACCCATGAGCGATAACCAGGCCACAGAGGTATATCACTGGTTTAAAGCCGCCGTCTATGCTATCCCCTTGGTCGGTGCATTTCTCTCCGATCTCTGGCTTGGAAAATTCAAAACCATCATCATCTTTTCAATTGTCTATTGTGCAGGTTGCGCCGCACTCGTGGTCGATCAGACCCGCACCGGCCTCTACGCGACTCTCGTGCTCGTAGCCATCGGCTCCGGAATGATCAAGCCTTGCGTTTCCGCAAACGTTGGCGACCAGTTCGGCAAGTCAAACAAGCATCTCCTCGCCAGGGTGTACTCGTTCTTTTATTTCTCAATCAATTTCGGCGCCTTCATTTCCCCTCTCATTACGCCCGTTCTCCTCAAGTTATATGGTCCTGTACCCGCCTTCGGCCTGCTCGCCGTCATGATGCTCCTTGCGACCATCGTTTTTTGGGCCGGACGGCGCAAATACGTTCATGTTCCCGCCGCCGGTCGCGCCTTCCTCAAGGAAACCTTCAGTGCCGAAGGCGTAAGGGCCGTCTGCAAACTCCTTATCATCTTCCTCTTCGTTGCCGTATTCTTCGCGCTGTTCGAGCAAACGGGATCCACCTGGATCATACAGGCCGGCAAAATGGACCTCCACCTCCTCGGCTTCGAATGCGATCTTTCAAACCTGAATCTCCCCCAGCCCTATGCCGGGTGGCTCAATGCCGTAGTCAATTACCGTTGGGAGCCGTCCCAGTTAACGTCCATGAACTCGCTTTTTATCATGCTCCTCATCCCGATCTGCTCTTACGGTATATATCCTGCAATAAACAAGGTCTTCCCGCTCACGCCCCTCCGCAAGATGTCCATAGGTCTCTTCTTGACCGTTGTCGCATTCGCGATACCGGCCTGGGCCCAGGCGCGTATCGATGCCGGCCAGACCCCCGGAAGTCCATGGCAGATCCTGGCGTACCTTGTCATCTCCCTCGCGGAGGTCATGGTCTCGATCACGGCCCTTGAGTTTTCTTACACCCATGCCCCTCCAAAGATGAAGTCGTTCCTGTCCGGCATCTATCTCGTTTCAATCGCCGTGGGAAACACCTTCACAGCCGTGGTCAACAAGGTAATTCAAAGGCCCGACGGCACCAGCAGACTGACTGGGGCGGACTACTACTGGTTTTTCACCGCCGTCATGCTCGCCGCCGCGGTTTTGTTCATCTTCGTGGCAAAAGCCTACCGCGAAAAGACCTACATCCAGGACGAAGCTCCGGCCGAAACAGCACCTGAGACAGCCTGACGTTGCAGCAAACACAACCTTTTTGTATGATAGCATCGCCTTTATAACAATGGAGTTGCCCGGGCGCCTATGGTCCAGCCGTTAAGTGAAATCGAAAAACGCGTTCTCGCAGTACTGCAAAAGGGCTTTCCCCTCACGCAAACGCCCTACGACGACATGGCCCGCGAAATCGGCATCCGGACCAACCAGTTGCTGATGGTCCTCAAACGCTGGCGAGCCGAGGGCATACTCCGCCGCGTCGGCGCTATCGTCAGCCACACCAAGGTCGGCCTCCAAGCCGCCGAAATGGTCGTCTGGCAGGTCGCACCCGACCGCATTGAGGAGGTCGGCACTCGATTGGCCGCCTTTCCGCAAGTGTCCCACGCTTACGAACGCCCCCCCGCCGAAAACTGGCCCTGGAACCTCTACACAATGGTCCACGGCGCAGACAGCGCCGAAATAGAACAGACGGTGCAAGCCATGAGCCGCACCAGCGGTGTCGATAAATACTGTCGTCTCCGCACTTTAAGAGAACTTATGAAGGCGCCCCCCACGTATATTAAGGACTGATGGCGGCCGCACGTATCGCCAACGCCGCCGCCCGCGATACACCAGAGGACGCAAAATGCTGCAATTGCCGCTGAACGAAAGACTTACGCTTTACCTCATGCTGGCAGTCTACCTGATCGCTGCTGCAGTCGCCGTCCGCCAGCTTTCAGCCGCCGGCGCCGGCCGCCGCCGCTTCCTGACCGCCCTTATCTCCTTTGGCGTCTGCCTCCAGTCGCTTCTGCTCATCTTCCGCGCCGTCTCGCTCCAGGCATTCCCCCTGACCAGCCTGTTCGAATCCATGCTCTTCCTCGGCATCGCCTTCGGCCTGGCCTATCTCCTTCTGAGTATACTCATGCCGCAGGTCTGGTTTGCCTCCGTCATGACATGGATCATGCTCTTCCTGGCGCTGCTGGCCGCCAAAGTCGCCGCCCCCGCATCCGCCGTCCACGCCGCAGCCCGCACGCCATTGGCCGTCGCCCACGGCCTGGCCATGACCCTGAGTGTCGCCGCAATCGCCTCCTCCACCGCCGCCGCATGGATGTACCTCCTTGCCAACAAACGCCTCAAGAACAAGGAGTTGGGCAAAGTCCTCGGCCGAATGCCCAACATCGAAAAGCTCCGCCTGCTGAACCTCACCGGCATCCGCGCCGGATTCGTCCTGCTCACCTTTGGCCTGTTCACCGGCTTCGGCATGGCCGCCATCCAGGTCCGCGCCGGTGAAACAACAATCGCCCACTGGCTCATAGACCCCAAGATCGTCCTCATCATCCTCGCCTGGCTGCTCCTGGCGGTGATCTTCGTCCTCCGAGTCCTCACCCGGCTCAGCGGCAGGGCCGTCGCATGGCTGACTCTGGCCGCCTTCTTCCTGCTCATCTTCGCAATCGTCGGTGTAACAATCTTTTGCGGCACACGGCACGTCTTCTCGCAGCCGGCCGCAATGCTGATGGAATCGCAATGGATATCGCAGTACTCGGCCTGAATCACAAGACCGCCCCGGTAAGCGTACGCGAGCGCCTGGCATTCGACCCCCACGCCGCCGCCGTCGCACTCAAAGCGCTCAAGGCCCGCTATCCGGCCGCCGAGTTCGTAATCCTCTCCACCTGCAATCGCGTCGAGATCTACTGGGCCGCCGACGAACAGGGCAGCCCCTCCGCCGGCGAAATCACCGCATTCCTCGCCGAATCGCGCAATACGGCCGCCGAAGACTTCTCCTCGCACCTTTACTGCCGCCACGACGCCGACGCCGTCACGCACCTGCTCACCGTCAGCTCCAGCCTCGACAGCATGGTCATCGGCGAATCTCAGATTATCGCCCAGGTCAAGGAAAGTTACGCCCTTGCATGCAGCGTCCGCAGCACCGGCAAGATCCTCAACCGCCTCTTCCATGCCGCCTTCGAAACCAGCAAGGAAATCTACTACTCCACCACCATCGCCAATCGCCGCGTCAGTGTCGCCGGCGTCGCCGTGGAACTCGCCGCCCAGCTCTTCGCCGACATTACCTGTGCGCGTGTCGTCGTCATCGGCGCTGGCCAGATGGGCGAGTTGCTCGTCGAACACTTCAAGCACGTCAGGTGCACCGATATCGTGATCATCAACCGCTCCCTCCAGCGTGCAGCCGACCTCGCCGCCGCACACGGCATCCGCGCCGATAAATGGGAAACCCTCGATCGCCACCTCGCCGAAGCCGACATCATAGTCGCCTCCGCCGGCGGCCAGGACTGCCTCTTCACAAAAGCCGCCTTCAGGAAGGCCGTCGGTCGCCGCAAAAGCCCGCTGCTGATCATCGACATCGCCGTACCCCGAAACTTCGATCCCGCCGTCAACGACATCGACAACGTCTTCCTCTACAGTGTCGACGACCTCGCCGCCGTTGTCGAGCAGAATGTCCAGCTCCGCCGCGAAGAGGTCGACCAGGCCGTCGAGATCATCTGCGACAAGACCGCCCAATTCATGGACTGGCTGGGCGTCAGCCAGCTCGGCCCCCTCGTCGGCCAGATGAAGGAACAGTTCGAACGCATCCAGCGAAATGAAATAGAGCGATTCTTCGTCGGCCCGCGACAGCATGCCGACTGCCGCCAGGCAATGGAAGGCATGGTCTCACGAGTCGTCAACAAATTGCTGCACTGCGTCATCAGGAACATGAACGCCGAAGCCCGCGCCCACGGCATCGACCACGCCGCCAAAATGGCCGGTGACATCCTGGACCAGGCGCGGCAGATCGCCGAAGACGCCCGCAACGGAGAACCCGATGCCACATAAGCCGGACACTCAGATCCTACGCCTGCTCTTCTGGGAAAGCACCATCCGATGCAATCTCAGTTGCGCCCATTGCCGCCGCATTGACGGCGACGAGGCCGCCCGCAGCGATCTCACCACCGCGCAGGCTCGCACCATGATCGACCAGTTGGCCCAACTCGGCAGGGAACAGCCGTTCATGCCCATCCTCGTCTTCTCCGGCGGCGAACCGCTCTGCCGCCAGGACATCTTCGAACTGATCGACTACGCCCGCAACTCCAACATTCGCGCTGCCCTGGCCACCAACGGCACGCTCGTCAATGAAACCATCGCCCGGCGCATCAGGCAAAGCGACGTCGCCCGCGTCTCCGTCAGCCTCGACGGCGCCACCGCCGACGTCCACGACCGCCTCCGCCGGTTGGACGGCTCATTCGAACAGGCACTGGCCGGCATCCGCTGCCTGAAGGACCAGGGTGTCCCCTTCCAGATCAACATAACGCTGACGAAGCACAACGCCCACCAGATCGAAGACGTCTGCCGGCTCGCCAAATCCCTGGGCGCAGCCGCTGTTCACGTCTTCATGCTCGTGCCCGTCGGCTGCGGCCAGGTCCTCGCCGAGACCGACATACTCAGCCCCCGGCAGTACGAAGACATGCTCGTCCGAATCTGCCGCCTCGAAGCACGCGGCGACATCGAAATCAAGGTCACCTGCGGCCCACACTACGAACGCGTCAAACGCCAGCAGGGCCTCGCCAAATCGCACACCGCCGCGCCCGGCGCCGACCCTCGCGGCAGGACCAGCCGCGGATGCCTGGCCGGCCTCGGCGTCCTCTTCGTCAGCCACCAGGGTGACGTTTTCCCCTGCGGCTATCTGCCCGTCAACTGTGGAAACATTCTCCACCGACCGCTTAAGACAATATGGCGCACCAGCCCGGATCTGGCCCGCCTCCGCGACACGGACGCACTCGAAGGCAAGTGCGGCCGTTGCGGCTACCGCGCCATCTGCAGCGGCTGCCGCGCCCGCGCCTTCGGGGCAAGAGGCAACTACATGGCGGAAGAACCCTTCTGCGCCTATATTCCCCCGGAGGCCACACGATGACAGCAATCAGTAATTCACGACCCGGCGACGGCCGCTGCAGCGAAACGCAAGCGGCTATAGCCGGCAAATACAAGACAGGCGACACATGATCAACATAAGCAAACTCTACTGCGGCGAAGTCACCCCCGGCGACTGGCTCCGATACGGCATGAAAGGCGCAGGCGAACGCCCCGGCGAACTCGTCCCCAGGAAGGCCTCCGAACGCCGACCCATCGTCGTCTGGAACATCACACGCAACTGCAACCTCAAGTGCGTCCACTGCTACAACGACAGCGGCGTCGGCAAGGTCTGCAACGACGCCACAACCGAAGAGGCCAGGGCCGTCCTGGACGACCTGGCCGCATTTGGCGTGCCGTCGGTGCTCTTCTCCGGCGGCGAGCCGCTCATGCGGCGCGACTTGTTCGATCTCATCGCCTATGCCGGCGGCAAGGGCCTCCGCACCGTCATCTCCACAAACGGCACGCTCATCGATGCCGCAACCGCCGCAAGGATCAGAGAATGCGGCGTCTCCTACGTCGGCATCAGCCTCGACGGTGTCGGTGAAATCAATGACCGGTTCCGCGGTGTAAGCGGCGCCTTCACGAAGGCCGCAGCCGGGATCAAGAACTGCCAGGATGCCGGCGTCCGCATCGGCCTCAGGCTCACCCTCACCAGGCGCAACATCGAGGACCTGGACGCCCTGTTCGACTTCTTTGAAGCCAACGATATCGAGCGGGCCTGCTTCTATCACCTGGTGCCCAGCGGCCGCGGCGGCGCCATCGCCGCCGAAGACCTCACCCATGCCGAAAGCCGAAAGGCGATCGAAACCATCCTCGCCCGCACCAGGGCCTTCAAAGCTGCCGGCAGGAAGACCGACATCCTCACCGTCGACAACCACGTTGACGGCGTGTACCTCTACCGCAAGCTGCTCCAGGAAGACCCCGCCAAAGCAGAGAACATGTGGAAACTGCTGACATGGAACGGCGGCGGCCTCAACAGCAGCGGCGTGGGCATCGGCTGCATCGACTTCAACGGCAAGGTCCACGCCGATCAGTTCTGGGGCCACTACGACCTCGGCGACATCCACGAAAAGCCGTTCAGCCAGATATGGTCCAATCCCGACGAACCCCTGCTCAAGGGCCTCCGCAACCGGCGCGCCTACGTCAAAGGCCGCTGCCGGCTCTGCCGCTATTTCGACGCATGCGGCGGCTCGCTGCGCGTCCGCGCCGACCTGCACTTCAACGACCCGTGGGCCCCCGACCCCGCCTGCTACCTCACCGATGAAGAGATCGGCCTCGACACCGCCAAACAGCAGGAACTCAAAGCCGCCGGAGAATGGTACGACATGCCTGAATAACCGGGCCGGGGCGACTGTTGAAATAAGCAGGCCACGGCCCGGGATCAAAACGCGGACAGCAACCGGTTTCAGACTTCCAGGGCAACTCCATAACAATCTCCTTTCTTTCGCCGACCCTGATTTTTCACGGTCACCGCATTATCGACGGCGGCAGGCCGCCTGCAAGCCTTTTTGGGCGGATTCTTGACTTCGGGCGACAACATCGCTAATCTCGGGTCGGTCAATATCGCAAGAATTTCCTGTTACGAGTTTTGGGAGTCTGTTTTGAGGATCCTTTCCGGTATACAGCCGTCGGGTAAACTGCACATCGGCAATTATTTCGGCGCCATGCGGCAGCACTTGCAGTTACAGGCGGATAATGAAGGTTTTTATTTCATCGCCGACTATCACGCACTGACCAGTAACCCGGACCCCGCGGACCTTCGGCGGCGGTGCCTGGACGTGGCGATAGATTACATAGCGCTGGGTCTGGATACTGAAAAAACGGTTTTCTGGCTCCAGTCGGACGTTCCGGAGGTTACGGAACTGGCGTGGATTCTGTCATGCCTGACGCCTATGGGCCTCTTGCATCGGTGCACCAGTTATAAGGATAAGGTCGCCCAGGGACTCTCGCCCAACCACGGGCTGTTTGCGTATCCCGTTTTGCAGGCGGCCGATATTCTGATCTTCGACAGCAATCTTGTGCCCGTCGGCGCCGACCAGAAACAGCACATCGAGGTGACGCGGGATATCGCGATCCGCTTCAACAATACCTACGGGGAGATCTTCGTAGTACCACAAGAGCATATTCTCGAATCAGTCGCGGTCGTTCCGGGCATCGACGGCCGCAAGATGAGCAAGAGTTACGATAACACGATTGAGATTTTCGAGCCGGAGAGCAGCGTTAAGAAAAAAGTGATGCGCATCGTAACCGACTCGACGCCGGTGGAAGCGCCGAAGGACCCGGACAAGTGCAACGTGTTTGCGATGCTCAAACTGGTGGCTTCGCCTGAGGAAATCGCGGAATGGGAAAAGAAATATCGCGCGGGCGGCACGGGATACGGGACGGTGAAAAAGCGGCTCGCCGAACTCCTGCAGGCCTACTTCCGGCCGTATCGGCAGAAGCGTGCGGAGTTGGAAAAAGATTTGGATTTTGTGCATAATGTGTTGGCCGACGGCGCCCGCCGGGCGCGGGCCGTGGCGCGTGTGACCCTGGAAAGGGCCCGCCGGGCCGTCGGGCTGGGAGACTGATCATGGAAGACAGGCTGGTTACGATTGCGGAATACAGTACGGCGTTCGAGGCGGAATTGGCTAAGGTGCGCCTGGAAAACGAGGGCATCGAGGCCGTCATCGTCGGCGAGGACCTGGTGACCAATATGTATACGATCGACGCAATCAAGGTCGAACTGCAGGTGTTCGAAAAGGATGTCGAGCAGGCGGAGGCGATTCTGGCGACGCCGCCGGAGCAGGACCTGGAAGAGGCGACTGACGAAGAGACAGGCCTGGGCGACGAAGAGGATACGTGGGAAGAGGATGACGATGACCTCTTCGAGGATTTCGAGGACGAAGAAGGCGGCCGGCCGCAATGAGCGAGTACCGCGTCAATCTCGACATCTTCGCCGGGCCGCTGGACCTGCTGCTTTACCTGGTGCGGCGCGACGAGGTGGATATCTATGATATTCCGATCGCCCGGATCACGGAGGAGTACATCCGGCACGTGGAAATGATCAAGATGCTGGATATCGACCTGGCGGGGGATTTCCTGGTGATGGCGGCGACGCTGATGGAGATCAAGTCGGCGATGTTGCTGCCTCGCGCAGAGACGGAAGAGGAGGCCGTCGAGGAGGCGGCTGATCCGCGGATTGAACTGGTCCGGCAGCTTTTGGAATACAAGAAATTCAAGGACGCTGCGAACCTGCTGGAACTGGCGGCGGACTGCCGTTCGCAGCGATTCGCGCGGCCTGACTCGATTATCGCCAGCCTGAAGAAAACCGTCGAGCCGGAGGTCGACCTGGATCAGGTGAGCGTCTGGACGCTGTTGGAGGCGTTCGATGAGATCATGAAGGCGACGGGTCGGCTGCACAGCTACGACCACATCAAGGATGACACGCCGATTGACCTGTACCAGATCGAAGTCCTGCATCGCCTGCAGGAGGAAGGGCCGCTGACGTTGGAGCAGGTGTTCACGGGGCGCGGGTCGCGATTGGTGTTGGTGGGGCTGTTCCTGGCGGTGCTGGAGTTGATTCGCAGCCAGCTCGTCTGGGCGGAGCAGCCTGGAGGGACCGGGCCGATCTATCTGCGTTCGCTGACGAATGAGCCGGCGGAAGAGGCCGTGCAGAAGGCGATTTATGCTGCTGCGGCGGCAGAGGAGGCGGAGAAAGCGGCGCACGAGCACGAGGAGGAGTTGGAGGTTGAGGCGAACGAGCCGTTTGACGGTGAGGATGAGGAGGCCGACGAGCGGGACGAGTACGACGAGGAGCTGGACGCATTGGAGCCGGGGGAGATTGCGGAGTTCGCACCGCGGGTGCCGATTCGTGAGATTGCTGCGCCGGCCAACACGGCCGGGCAGGTAAACGATGCAAGCGAGGACGGCAGCGACGCCGATGATGGCGCGGATGGAGCGCCGGAGGGGTCGGTTGGTATTCCGATTCGGGAGCTGCCTGCGAGTCCGCCTGCAGTACAGGAAGCGCCGGCGGCCGGGCAGGTGAAGGACCAGTCCGAGGCCGACAAGCCGTAGAGGGCCACAAGCCTTGGAGGGCCGGAGGCCGCAGTGTTGGGATAGTGTGGTATTTCCTGAGTCCGCGGGTTCGCGGACTTTTTTATTGGGGGTTGGGGTGCGGGAAAAATCTAAACTTTTTTTCAAACTTTTGCAATAGTTTCGTTTGACAGGCGTCTAATATAGGGTATATTGTACATGCTGACAATTTGAATGGAGGTGGAGATGAGCGTTGCCGCGATGGTTTTGATCGGGCTGTTGGCCGGCTTGGGCTGTTGCGGTCTTTTTGTATCCATGCTTTTGGGGGTGGGGGTTCTGTTTCTCGTAAGGCTTTTGTTGGCGGGAACTTACTGCGCGCCTGACGTGGAGGCGGATGACGAAAATCAGCCTTTCGCAGAGTCGCCGGCTGACGTGGTGACGGATGCTGCCTGGGCTCCCCTCCTTGCGGCAATGACGATTGAACGCGCAAGCACCGTGTCTGCGGAGCACCTGGTACGGTTCGCCGGCGTGGTGCGAGTTAACGCAGGAGGCGACAAGAGAGATCGCCTGCAAACAAGATACGGCTTCCATAGTAGACATTGCGTGTTGGGTAATGGGGTGTGCGCCGGGAGAAGTCGGGGGCCGCCGGGCTTACAGGGGGAGCTTTGACCACAGGGGTTTTCTTTTTTTCGATGCGGCCGGGATGAGGCCGGCGTCGGGTGTTCTGCTGCGCTTTGGGGGAAAATGTACAGTCCGATTCGTCGGGATCACTTCGCGGCGGGGGGTTTGGGTAAGCATTTGGCAATATGCGGTGAATGCGCTGTGAAAGATGGCGAATGCGCAGTCAAAGACAGTGATCGTGCGGTTATTGTGCGGTGAAAGGCGGAGATTGTATGGGGATATTCGGGAAACGATCGAGCAAAGGCGGTCAAAGTGCAGCGGTGTATGGTGAGGTGATTGCGCAGGGAAAGGCGGTGAATGTGCTGAGGTCGGGGGTGAATGCGCGGGGATATGCGGTGGGTGTGCGGAGATGCGACAGGATGCGGCGGCGATGTGCGTGGTTTGGTGCGGGAAGTACAGTGAAGATGCAGGGAGAAGCTTCGGCGAACTTTTTTTTTAATTTTCTGAGATTGCTGTTGACACGGCAGGTATGGCTGGCTATATTCATATCATTCTCATAGGAATAGTGATATATGAATGATTCATCGAAGACGAGTTCGGCTGTTCCCAGGAAGGCATGGTATGGGCTGCGAGCGCTGTTTGAGTTAGCCAGCCGTGAGGACTCGGCGCCCGTGAAGGTTCAGGAGATAGCGGCAAGGCAGCAGATTCCCGTCCGGTTTCTGGAAACGATACTCTGTGAGTTGCGCCAGGCGGGGATTGTTTCTTCGCAGCAGGGCCAGAACGGCGGGTACATGCTGGCCAAGGCCGCCGATGCGATCAGCGTGGCGGAGATCCTTCGACTGTTGAACGGCCTGCCGTCATATCCGTCTCCGGTGGCGAGGGATTGCTCCGTTAACGGGGATCGGGCTTTTGCGGGGCTGTGGCGAGAAGTGGAGACGACGACCCAGGCGATTTATGAAGCGGCGACCTTAGCGGCGCTGGTCGAGAGAGAACGGCAAGAAGCAGACGTTTACGACTACGTTATATAATTTTTTTGGGATATATTCCCAGTACTATAGTAGGTGTACTGGGAATAAAGGATTAGCGAGGACGGCGAGTGGAATCACATTGGAGAAGCATCATCAAGGCGGTGACCTGGCGGGCGGGAGGCACCTTTGTGACATTCGTGACGGCGTGGTTTTTTGTGGGGACGGTCGAGACGGCCGTGAAGATCGGCTTCTTCGATACGTGCGTCAAGATAGCCGCCTTCTATATTCATGAACGCTTCTGGAATCGCCTCAAATTCGGTCAGTTGAGGCAGCCGGAGTATCACATTTAATTCAGGAGAAACAGATGCTGAGAGAGTTTGCCAACGAGGACGTCAAGCAGCTTGTGGAGGGCTTGAACTATGCAGAGAAGGTGGAGCGGTCGCTGGAGCTGATCCGATTGGCCTGGCGGGAATATGGTGATCACTTAGTGGTGGCCAACAGCCTGGGTAAGGACAGTGTGGTGGTGTGGCACCTGGCGAAGCGCGTGAGCCCGGCGATTCGCGGCTTCATCGTGACGACGCGGTTCAAGCCGCCGGAGACGGTTGCGTTCATGAATGAGCAGGTGGCACAATACCCGGAGCTGAAGGTCTTCAGGAACGACGCGCCCATACCGGGTAAGCTGTATCAGACGGATCCGGACCGGTGCTGCGATCTGCTGAAGGTGGAGCCTACGCGGCGGGCGATCGAGGAGATGGATGTTGCCTGCTGGGTGACGGGTCTTCGATGCACCGAAGGGCGGACGCGGACGGACTTCCGGGAAGTGGAAGAGCGGGATGAGGGACTGACGAAGCTGAATCCTGTGCTGATCTGGTACGAGCGGGAGATATGGCAGTATCTGGCGCTTAACGGGGTGGCGGTCAATCCGCTGTACGGGCAGGGATACCGTTCTTTGGGCTGCGGTCCGTGCTCGAAGATCGCCTTAGGCCAGGATGAGCGGGCCGGGCGGTGGATCGGAACGAGCAAGTGCGGCGGCGAGTGCGGAATACATACGCGGCCGCTGAGACAGACAGCCGTGGGTCGATGAGCAGGAAGGACCGGACGGGCATGCAGGAACAGGCATCTCCTCATCTGTCCAGGCGCCGCGGCGTGTATCCGCAGAAGCAGGACGGTTTGTACATGCAGCGGATACGCATTTCGGGCGGACGGATCGGCGCGGAGCAGTGGCGGCGGTTGGCCGAACTGTCGGCGGCCTACTGCGGGGCGGCGCCGCTGCACCTGACGACGCGGCAGGATATTGAGCTGCACAACGTGCCGGCGGATCACGTGGCGGCCGTGGAGGAGTCGTTGGCCGAGGTCGGCTTGCAGACTTATAACGCCTGCGGCGATTCGATTCGCAATATCACGCTGTGTCCTGGCTGCGACCTCAGGGAGGGCGGCGCGGACCTGTTGGGGGTGATCGAAACCCTGTATGCGTGCCTGGTGTCGCTTCCGGTCAGTGATCGTCTGCCGCGGAAGTTCAAGATAAGCTTTTCGGCGTGCGAGTGGCGCTGCGCGCTGCCGTTTCTGAACGATCTGGGTTTTGTTCTGACGGGCCGGGGCAGATTTGTCGTGTTCGGGGCCGGCTCGCTGGGGCCGCGGCCCAACCTGGGGATCGAACTGGCGGACGACCTGGGGCCGGAAGAGGTGATTGCGTTTACGGCGGCGGTGCTGGAGATCTTCGAGGAGCGCGGGGATCGAACCAACCGGCGCAAGGCGCGTCTGCGGCATGTGCGTGAACATACGGGCGATGAGGCATTCCGCGACCTGCTGCGACGGAGATTCGAAGAAAAGAGCGCGGGCGGGGATTACCCGGGCGTTTCGATTCGGCGGGGCAAGACGGTCCTGCCGCATGTTCGGCGTCTGTACTTGCCGGCGGGCGATCTGGAGATCGAACAGGCGCTGGCATTGGCGGAACTGATCGACGGCCGGGGCGTCCAGTCGAGGCTGACTTTGACGCAGGGCATCGAGCTGTACAGCAGCGCACGTGTGGAACTTTCCGAGCCGTTAGTGCAGTTGTCAAAAGGGCCGTCGATCGTGTGCTGTCCGGGGGCGGACACGTGCGTCCACGGGGCGGTGCATACGCGGCGGCTGGCACAGTATCTGCGGGAGAATCTGCCGCGTGGGTTCGACGGCACTATCCGCATAAGCGGCTGTCCGAATCACTGCACGCATACGGCGGCGGCACAGATCGGCCTGAGCGGCTGCAAGAAGGCCGTCGATGGTGAGACGCACGAGGCCTACCGGGTGTATCTTAGCGGAGGCGACGGCAAGAGCGATCGACTCAGCTCGCCGGGGCCGGCAGTGCTCGAAGAGGAGGTCTTGCGGTATGTGTGCGAGGTTCGCCGGAGCGAGCACGGCACAGCGCCGCCGTCAGTGCAACCGAAGGAAGGAGTTTAAACGCAGATTGCGGTGATTACACTGTTTCAGGGCCGAATTCATCAGAGCCACAAATGGCACAGGGCGCAGCAACGTAACCAGAGCCACGAATGCACACGAATCGGCACGAATGAGGTTGGGGGCCTGGATCGGTTGGCGGAAGGTTCCGTGGGAGGGAGCGCCGCCAAACGCGCGATGCTCCTATGGAAGGGTTGGCCATAATCGTTTTGGGTGAGTCACGGGGGCAGGTATATCGTGGGCGAGCGCGTTTGACGGCGGCACCCTCAGCTTGGGTGTTGCAGAGAAAGTCGGAAACGGAGCAGGGCCGGTGGTTCCCCACAGAGAGCAGGGACGGGTTATATGGGACCGCGGATGGCAGCCTGGTTGTGAAGACGGGCCGGCAAGCGGGGTAGAACGGGGCAAGCGGGCAAGGCGGGGGCGGCTTGGCGCGGTGGGTTGATTTGCGGTCTTACGGGAGTCGGATGTTTCAGGAAAAATCCTGTTTTGGGGTGGGGATTAATTGCCGTAAATAGTGTTTGACAGGGGGATTTATGGCACATAGAATTCAGCGCGCCGTTGACGACGGTATGCGATTTCCAGGGGATTTAAATGAAAAGGGGCTTGTCATGGCCGGCAATGTGATTGAATTGACGGACGCGGAATTCGACGCGACGGTGAACAACTCGGACGTGCCTGTGTTAGTGGACTTCTGGGCGCCTTGGTGCGGACCGTGCAAGATGATTGCGCCGCTAATTGCGGAAGTTGCGTCCGAATACGCGGGCAAGGCCAAGATCTGCAAGATTAACACGGACGATCACCGCGAGGCGGCCGTCGAATACGGCATTAACGCCATTCCCACGCTGATCCTCTTCAACGAAGGACAAATCGCCAAGAAGTGGACCGGGCTGGCCACCAAGAAGGAGATTACGGGCGAGTTGGACCGGCTCGTTTCCCAATCCCAGGCATAACGGGGTTGTGGGTGTAACTTGACGCACAATCCCCGGCACCGTGCGTACGTTCGACATGCGCCGCCCATATTCCGGCGGGCCGCGTGCAATTAAGTCAGGTTGGTATTTTAGACAGGAGGTGACCAGGTTGAATTTTGTTCCGACAAGTGTGTTTCTGACCAAGGGGGTTGGCCGGCACAAGTACCGGCTGAAGTCGTTCGAGGAGGCGCTTCGTCATGCGGGCGTTGCGCAGCTCAACCTCGTGCAGGTGTCGTCCATTCTGCCTCCGAAGTGCAAGATCGTCAGCCGCGAAGCGGGTATGAAGCTGCTTGTGCCGGGGCAGATCGGTTTTTGCGTGATGGCACGGTCGGATACAAACGAGCACGGGCGACTTGTGGCTTCGTCGATCGGCGTGGCGATTCCGCGTGACCGGACGAGCTGGGGTTACCTGAGCGAGGTGCACGGTCACGGGATGAACAGCCAGCAGGCCGGCGACATGGCGGAAGACCTTGCGGCGGAGATGTTAGGTACGACGTTGGGCCTGGAAGTGGACCCGGACAAGGCCTGGTCGGAGAAGGAGCAGGCATACAAGTCGAGCGGCCTGTTCATCAAGACGACCAATATCACCCAGACGGCCAGGGGGCAGATGGATCTTTGGACCACGACGGTGGCGATCGCGATGTTCCTTCTGGGCAACAATTCATAGGCAAAGCGGCGTGGCGGGCGGTGCAGGTGCTGCCGAAGCCACGCATGTGCACGGCATAAACGCTGATTTAAGATTATCAGGTTACAGGCTCAAGAGCCGAATCAGCGCCGTTGTCGATTAGTGTGCATAACCTCTTGTCTCACAGAGTGTTGGCGTGGGCGGATTGCAGCACGCATCAGCACGGATTTACCTGTATTTGTGAGGAGTGGCGTCGTGTCAGAACAGGTTGCAGGCAAGCCAGGGTACGGCAATCTGCCAGGCGATGCGGCCGGTGCGGAGGGGGCGTGCGCGGTGATCGTGCCCGTACCTTATGATGGTACGAGCACGTGGGTCAAGGGGGCAGACCGCGGGCCGGAGGCGTTGATCGAGGCGTCGTGGAACATGGAGCTGTACGATATCGAGACGGACAGCGAGGTGTGGCAGCGCGGGATTCATACGGATGAGCCGGTGACAGAGAGACGTTCGCCGGAGGCGATGGCTGAGGCGGTGAAGGCGCGGATCGAGGGGTGGTTGGAGCGGGGGAAGTTTCCGGTGGTGTTAGGGGGCGAGCATTCGGTAAGCATCGGGGCAATGCAGGCGATGGCGGGGCGTTATCCGGGGGTGACGTTTCTGCAATTGGACGCGCATGGCGACACACGGGAGGAGTACGAGGGGACGGTGTACAATCATGCGTGCGTGATGGCCCGGGCGCGGGAGATGGGGCCGATCGTGCAGGTGGGGATTCGGAGCATCGATGCGGCGGAGCGGCCGGGCCTGGAGGAGGGGCGGGTTTTCTTCGCGGAGAATATCTGCGGCCGGACGGAATGGATCGATGCGGCGGTCGGGCGTCTGGGGGAGAAGGTTTACGTGACGATCGATCTGGACGTGTTCGACCCGGCGATTATGCCGTCGACGGGGACGCCGGAGCCGGGGGGGATGTTCTGGTATGAGGTGCTCGGGTTTTTGAAGGCCGTGGCGATGCGGCGGGAGATCGTGGGGTTCGACGTTGTGGAGCTGTGCCCGAACGCCGCGAACAAGGGGCCGGATTTCCTGGCGGCGAAGCTGGTTTACAAGCTGCTGAGCTACCGGTTCGAACTGCGGAAGTGAGGCGGCGGTAGGCGGAGCACCTGCACCAGACTTCGGTAGTGGTCATTGCGCTTATCTTCTGGCGTGTCGTTGACGTGCGCACTCCGTTCGGCTATCATATTTCGTTTACCCGTTGAAAGTGGATTTGAAAGAAGGATATATGCTTAAAAGAACGCACTATTGCGGCCAGATTCGCCCGGAGCACGTGGGGCGTGAGGTTGTCGTCTGCGGGTGGGTCCGGTCGTACCGGGACCATGGGAATCTCGTGTTCATCGACCTGCGGGACCGGGAGGGGCTCTTGCAGTTGGTGTTTGATCCGCAGACGCAACCGGAGATTCACAAGGTCGCGCGTAACCTTCGGTGCGAGTGGGTGATTGCGGCGCGGGGGCGTGTGCGTCGGCGGACTGAGGGCATGGAGAATCCGAAGCTTGCAACGGGCGAGGTCGAGGTGGCGGTGGAGCAACTGGAGGTGCTCAACCAGGCGAAGACGCCGCCGTTCGATATCGACAACGCGGAGTGCGTCAACGAGGAGCTGCGGCTGACGAACCGGTACATCGATCTGCGGCGTCCCGCGATGCAGCATCGGATGCGCACACGGCACCTGATTGCCAAGATCGCACGGGACTATTACGACGCCCACGGGTTCTGGGAGATCGAGACGCCGATGTTGGGCAAGAGTACGCCGGAAGGTGCGCGGGATTTTCTGGTTCCGAGCCGGCTTTATTCGGGGTGTTTTTATGCGCTGCCGCAGTCGCCGCAGTTGTTCAAGCAGATCCTGATGGTATCGGGGATGGACCGTTATTTCCAGATTGTGCGGTGCTTCCGCGACGAGGACCCGCGTGCGGACCGGCAGGCGGAGTTTACGCAGATCGACGTTGAGATGAGTTTCGTGGATTCGGACGACGTGATCACGGCCAACGAGGGTTTGGTGGCGGCGGTCTGGAAGGAGATTTTGGGCGTCGAGGTGAAGCTGCCGATCAGGCGGATGACGTACCAGGAGGCGATGGACAACTACGGGATCGACAGGCCGGACCTGCGGTTCGGGATGACGCTGAAGGACCTGACGGATATTGCGCGGGAGTGTTCCTTCAAGGTGTTCACGTCGACCGTGGAGAACGGCGGGGTAGTGAAGGGCCTGTGTGCCCCGCAGGCGAACCGTTTCAGCCGCAGCGACATCGAGAAGACACTGACGGATTTCGTGGCGGGTCACGGGGCGAAGGGCTTGGCGTGGTTCAAGGTGGCCAGGAGCGAATCGGGCGATCGGCTGGAGCTGAAGAGCAATATCGCGAAGTTTTTCACGGAGGATCAGCAGGCGAAGATCATCGAGCGGTTCGGGGCGACGGACGATTCGCTGATTTTGATGGTGGCCGACAAGGAGGCGATCGCCAACAAGGCGCTGGCGCCTTTGCGGGTGAAACTGGGGGCGGACCTGAAGCTGTATGAGGAGGGTCGGTTCGAGTTCGTGTGGATCGTGGATTTTCCGCTGTTCGAGTGGAACGAGGACGAGCGCAGGTTCGATTCGCTGCACCATCCGTTCACGTCGCCGGTTGCGGAGGACATCGGCAAGCTGGAGACGGACCCGGCGCATATCCGTTCGCAGGCGTACGACATCGTGGTGAACGGCTCGGAGATCGGGGGCGGGTCGGTTCGTATACACAACCCGCAGGTGCAGGGGAAGGTTTTTGATCTTTTAAATATATCGCGTCAGCAGGCACAGCAGCGGTTCGGGTTTTTCCTGAAGGCGCTGGAGTACGGAGCGCCGCCGCACGGGGGGATCGCGTTCGGGCTGGACCGGATGGTGATGCTGCTGACGGGCACGGATAATATTCGGGACGTGATCGCGTTTCCCAAGACACAGCGCGGGCAATGTCTTTTGACGGATGCGCCGAGCGACGTCGATCAGGCACAGTTGGACGAACTCAATCTTCGGGTCCAGACGCATTCTCATCAGACTCCGGACCGGAAACAGTAAAACACGGGTGCGGGCCGAGGCGCTCGCACCCTTGTGCGCTTGAGGGTATCGGCGTGCGAAGGGGGCCGCATGGCGAGAAGACGGCACAGACGGAACATGTTCAGGAGAATCGGCCGATACATCGACGCTCTGCTTCGGCGTCTGAAGCTGAAGCCATTGAGCCTTGCGGAGAAGTGCCGCTTGCAGTTCGGGGGGGCGGTGCTGTTCTGCCTGGTGCTGGCGCTGCTGATCCCGTACTTCTGGATGAGCAAGCTGACGGAGAAGATCGCCCTGGATGCGGGGCGCGCGGTTGCGGACACGGCGTTCGAGCGGCATTTTGAGATCGAGGTTGACCGCCGCAAGGACCTTGCGATGCTGGATGACGAGGGGCGCGAGCGCACCGTTGGGGAGAAGATCAATCGCTGGCTCCGTTTCGACAGCCCGGACTACAAGCCGCCGAAGGATTTGCATCGTCGGCAGCGGGAGGCGATCGAGGAACTGCTTGCCGACGAACGTCGCAACGACTTTGCATGGATCGATTATCGTGCGGCGCCGACCAACAATTACATCCGGATCGTGCGTGCTACGGACGCGTGCATTTTCTGTCACCGGCCGGAGGGCGCGGCGGCGCCGTTCAACAAGGGACAGATTGTCGGGGCGCTTGTGGTGCGGGCGCCGGCGAGGGAATTGGCCAAGACGATACTGCTGAACCGGCTGTGGATCAGCATTGCGGGGCTGTTGGCGGCGATCGGCGCGATGGTGGCGTTTTATATCATTACGCAGCGCGTGATTCTGCGGCCGATCCGGCAATTGCGGGCGCTGGTCAATAACGTTGCGGAGGGCAATCTCGACGCGCGGAGCTCGATCAAGAGCGGTGACGAGTACGAGCGGCTGTCGGAGGCGTTCAACAACATGCTGGACGGCTTGCAGGAGTCGCAGGAGAAGCTGCGGCAGGCCAACAAACAGTTGGACGCCAAGATCGCGCAGCTTTCGGACCGCAATGTGCAGTTGTTCAAGGCCAACAAGCTCAAGAGCGAGTTTCTGGCCAATATTTCGCACGAGTTCCGCACGCCGCTGAATTCAATCCTGGGGTTTGCGGAGCTGCTGCGCGAGAAGCCGGGGGATGATCCGGAGAAGTCACGACGCTACGCGGAGAACATCATTACAAGCGGCCGGAACCTGCTCAACATGATCAACGATCTGCTGGACCTTGCCAAGGCTGAGGCGGGCAAGATGAAGCTGCACATCGAGAAGACGAGCATTCCGCAGCTTTGCGAGAGCGTGGTCGGGTTCTTCGGGCCATTAACGATGGAGAAGCAGATCCAGATGACGCTGAACACCGCGCCGAATATTCCGCTTGTGCAGACGGATTACGGCAAGGTGCAGCAGATTCTGTACAACCTTGTGAGCAACGCGATCAAGTTCACGCCGATCGGCGGCCGGGTGGGGGTTCGGGTGTACATGCCGGACGACGTTACGGTTCGCATCAGCGTGACGGACACAGGGCCGGGCATTGCACCGGAGAATCGCGAGAAGATTTTCGAGAAGTTCCGGCAGATCGACGGGTCGCTGACGCGGCAAGGCGGCGGAACGGGGTTGGGGCTTGCGATCTGCAGCGAACTGGCGAACCTTCTGGCCGGTTCGATTACCCTGGAGAGCGAGGTTGGCAAGGGTTCGACGTTTTCGTTGGACATTCCCGTGAAGCTGCCTGCCAAGAAGCCTGCGGCAGAAGCCGATGCAACGGTGTTATAAGGCGGCTCACTTTTTCCAGTCGAAGTAGACGCTGTAGTGGCGCAGAAAGAGTCCCACGGTCCGCATAGCGAGGATGCCGGCGACAACGGCGAGCAGGTTCAGCAGGAGATATGCGGCAATGACCCAGAGCGGCTCGTCGGCGATGGTTCCGTAGTGTCTTGCGGCGGCCTGGATGAGGCCGGCGGCGGCGACGAGGAACGCCGTGACGAGATAAGGCCGCGGGGCCCTGATGATCGGCAGGACGATGTAGTCGGGGCGGAAGACCATCCACATTTCGCCGGCGCAGCAGATGGTCAGCAGGGTCATGGGGAAGATGAAGAGGCCCATCGCCACCAGCACATGGCGAAACCAGCCCAACTCGATATGCAGATAGCTGCGCAGTGCTTCGATCAGGGCCACGAACGGCAGCAGCGCCAAAACGGCAGCAACAATGAACAGGTAGATGCTCTTGAGCATCGTCCAGATGAATTCGAATCCCTGGCCGACTTCGATGTCGGGCAGTTCGTCCTGGCCCATCGCGGCAGCCTCGACGATCGACATGTAGAACCAGAAGAGACAGCCCCAACTGATGATGGCAACGATCCAGTCGGTGGGCACGTTCAACCCGAAGCCGGGCACCACAAAGCTGTAGTTCTGGTGTACCAGGAAGAAGCGGAAGCAGACGACTGCGGCGAGAAAGACCAGGCTGGCGATGTTTTCGGGGCGGATGAACAGGGGCCAGGTGTCGATGAATACTGCGCGATAGAAGCCGCTGAGGGGGGCCTCGGCGAGGACGTCGCGAACCTTACGTGCGGGATCGCCGTCGCGCGACGGAATAAAGAAGCGTCCCTGGCATCTGGTACATCGCGCCCGGCGTCCGGCGTGACGGTCCGCAAACGCGCACAAGTTGTCGCAATGCGGGCACTTGAACGAGATGGTCATGGATCTTTCGTCAGCCCTTTTCGCTCTTCATTGCATCGATGAAACAGTTTTCGTCGTTGGCCCATTTCTGGGCTTCCAGGAGGTCGACGACTCCCCGTTTGACAAGCTGGGCGAGATGGCGCTCCAGTGTGATCATGCGTTCGTTTGGCTGATCCTTTGTCTTTACCTGCAGGATCGAGTAAATCTGCTCGATCTTGCCCTTGCGGATGAGATTTGCGACGGCATAGTTGTTGTTGAGGATCTCCATGGCTACGACGCGTCCGCGTGCGTCCTTTCGCGGCAGGAGTTTCTGGCTGAGGACATAGGCAAGGCCGAGGGATAGCTGGTTGCGGACCTCGTCCTGTCGGCCTTCGGGGAAGAAGTCGAGGATCCGGGTGATGGTGCCGACGGCGTCGCGGGTGTGGAGGGTGCTGAAGACGAGGTGCCCGGTCTCGGCGGCGGTGAGGGTCAGGCTGACGGTTTCGGCGTCGCGCATCTCGCCGACGAAGATGATGTCGGGGTCCTGGCGCATCATGGCGCGGAGGCCGGCGGAGAAACGGTCGACGTCGCGGCCGATTTCGCGCTGGCTGATCATGGAGTTCTTCTGCTTGAAGATGTACTCGATGGGGTCTTCGAGGGTCATGATGCGGCAGGCGCGGTTTTCGTTGATGCGCTCGATGAGGGATGCGATTGTGGTGCTCTTTCCCGCACCGGTGATGCCTGTGAAGAGGACCAGGCCGTGTTTGCGGCGGACGATATCCTGCCATGCGGAGTTGGGAAATCCGATGCTTTCGGGCTTGGGGATATCCAGGCCCAGCGCCCGGATGGCGGCGGCCATCCCGTCGTTTTCGAGAAAGACGTTGATACGAAACTGGATTTCCCCGAGACGGTAGGAACAGTCGACGGCGGTTTCCCGCCGGAGGGTGGCGATGTTCTTGGGCCCGATGAGAGGGAAGACGAGTCCTTCGAAGAGTTCTTTAGTGATGGGTGCGCCCTTGAGCTTTACGAGTTCGCCGTCGACGCGGTAGGCGGGGACAGTGCCCATCTTGATATGGAGGTCTGAAACGCGCATGGCGCCCTGCTTTTCGAAATATGTCAGCAGGTCGATCATGCTGAGCAGGCTGCCGTCGCTGCCGGGGTAGATCCTTGTATTTACGGTTATTTCTTCAGCCATGTAGCGCCTCTCCTGTCAGTGCAGTTTTCAAGATATATCATTATACCCGCTTGCGGGCGGGCAGGCAAAGATAATTTTCGTGTATAATGGTCGAGATTGTATGCCGCGTTTGACACCGAGGAGCGGCCGGGCTATAATTGGCGCTTAATGTTCACGCCTTTGGATGAAAAGAAGGAGAAGACCATGAAAAGCGGGTTTGCGGCACGGATAACGTTCGTTTCAGGGGTGATTCTGATGTGTCAAGGCGCTTGGGCGAATCTGGGTATAACGGGCCCGGGGCGGCGCGTCAGTGCGGAGTTCACGGAAGCTTCGGGGCGGCTGGTTTACAGTGTGACGCTGGCTGGCGTTACGGTGATCGAAGAGTCACCCTTAGGGGTGATCGTCGATGGTGTCGATCTCGGGCGGGAGGCCAGCATCGGCGACCTGGGTCTCGAACTGGTCATGTGGGCCGACGAGACGTATCCGTGGCGCGGGGTACATTCGGTGGCAGTCAATCGGTACAAGGGGGCGAAGATCCCCGTGATCCACCGGCCGAGCAAGACCGCTTACACGCTCGAAGTGCGGGTGTTCGATGACGGGCTGGCGTTTCGGTACATTATCCCGGGACAGGGCAAGCGTGCGGTTTCGGGCGAAGCGACGGCCTTCACACTGCCGGCCGGCAGCACCGTGTGGTACCAGACCAACACGGCCAACTACGAAGGGCAGTACGAAGAACATGCCGTCGAGGCGCTGAAGGCGAACGTATTTGCGGGGCCGCCGGTGACGGTGGTGCTGCCGGAGGGGCGCGGGTATGCGGCGATTACAGAGGCGGCGCTGATCAACTACAGCGGGATGACGCTGCGGCTGCGGGGCAACAGGTCGCGGGTTCTGGAAGCGGCGTTCCAGGACGACAAGGCGTGGATGTTAGAGGGGGATATCGTGACGCCCTGGCGGGTGGTGATGGTGACGAAGGACCTTAACGGGCTTGTCAATTGCGATATCGTGCACAATGTCTGCAAGCCGCCCTCGGCGGAATTAGCCAGGGCGGAGTGGATCAGGCCGGGGCGGGCGCTGTGGCACTGGTGGTCGGGGCAGATCGGGAATTTTGATACCGTGGCGTTCGACAGGCAGTTCTGGTGGGTGGACCAGGCGGCAAAGTTGGGTTTCGAGAATTACCTTGTCGATGCGGGGTGGGAGCACACGTGGGGCAAGCCGGGCAAGGACAAGTGGGCACTTCTGAAAGAGTTAGTCGACTACGGCAAGGCCAGGGGCGTGGATATTACGGTGTGGAAGCGCTGGGCGACCGGCAACACCGAAGGCGTGCGGATGGTGGGACTGGACGATACAAGGACGCGGCGGGAATTTTTTGCAAGGTGCAAGGAGGCGGGTGTTTCGGGAATCAAGATCGACTTCATGGATTCGGAGTCGAAGGAGAGGATCGACTTCTATACCGACGTGCTGAAGGACGCGGCCGAGTACAAACTGATGATTAATTTTCACGGGGCCAACAAGCCCGCGGGCGAGGACCGGACGTGGCCCAATGAGATTACGCGCGAGGGCCTGAAGGGGCTTGAGTATAACAAGTGGTCCGCCCTGCCGCCGGCGCATTATGCGTCGCTGCCGTTTACGCGGTACCTGGCGGGTCACGGGGACTTCACACCGTGCACGTTCAATCCGAGGATGCTCAAGGGGACGACATTTGCGCTGCAGTTGGCAAGCGCCATTGTGTATACCTCGCCGATGCTGCACTGGGCGGACAATCCGGAATTTTACTTCAAGAGCCCGGCGGTGGACGTGATCAAGGCGATCCCGTCGACGTGGGACGAGACGGTGGTGTTGGAGGGCAGCAAGATCGGTGACCTGGCGGCGTTTGCGCGGCGCAAAGGCGCTGCGTGGTTCGTCGGTGTGATCAACGGCGGCGACAAACGGACATATGAACTCGATGCGGCGTTTCTCGGCGAGGGGCAGTACCAGGCGGTACTCCTTTCGGACGATCCGCAGAGGGCGGACAACCTGCTGCGGGAAGAACGGTACGTCACTTCGGAGACAAAGCTGACTGTGGCGATGAACGCCGGCGGCGGGTTCGTGGCGATGCTTACGCCGGTGCAGCCGACAGGGGCGGAGAAGCCGGGGTGGGTGCTGACGTTTGCGGATGAGTTCGACGGGGAGGCGCTGGATCTGACGAAGTGGAATCCGTGTGATCCGTGGGGGCGTGAGCGGAATAACGAATTGCAGGCGTACGTACCGGATGCGTTCGAGGTGAAGGACGGCGTGTTGAAGATCAAGGCGCAGAAGCGGCGGGCGGAGTACTCGGGCAAGATGCGTGAGTACACGTCGGGGATGATGAGCACGTACCAGAAGTTTACGCAGAAGTTCGGGTGGTTCGAGATTCGCTGCCGGATTCCGAAGGGCAAGGGGTTGTGGCCGGCGTTCTGGCTCTTGCCGGATCCGTTGGGCTGGCCGCCGGAAATCGACGTGCTGGAGACGATCGGGCACCAGCCGAATCGGGCGTACTTCACGCATCACTGGCGAGACGAAAACCGCAGGCACCAGTCGCACGGGGGGCACCACGACAACGGCGATCTGTCGGCGGACTTTCACACGTACGCGGCGGAGTGGTCGCCCGAGGCGATCGTGTGGTATTTCGACGGCAAGGAGGTGTTCCGGTCGACGCGTTCGGTGCCGAAGGAACTTCCGATGTACATGCTGGCTAATCTTGCCGTCGGGGGCAACTGGCCAGGGTCGCCGAACGAGGAGACGCCCTTTCCGTCTTCGTTCGATATCGACTACATACGGGTCTACAGCCGAAAGTGACGGATGTCGGGGCGCGGCGGCGGCAGGAAGGCTGAGCGCGCGGTGCGGCGGTTTATTGGCTTGACAATTCGACACGGGCGGCCGATGATGGCCGCATGACATCGAAGAACCTCTACATCATCGACGGGCATGCGCATATTTATGCGGCGTACTATGCCCCTATGCGGCCATTGAACAGTCCTTCGGGGGAACCGACGAAGGCGACGTATATCTTCACGACGGCGGTCATGGGGCTGATTCAGCGGAAGAGGCCCGATATGTTGGTCGTGGCCATGGATGGGGCGGGGCCGACGTTTCGCAGCGAGATTTCCCCGGACTACAAGGCGCACCGGCCGCCGATGCCGGACGAGCTGCCGGCGCAGATTGCGCGGATCGAGGAGATCATGGAGGCGATGCGGATTCCGGTGATTCGCGCCGAGGGCTTCGAGGCCGATGACGTGATCGGGACGTTGGCGGCGCAGGCTTCGCGGGCGGGGATTCGGACGTATATCTGCTCCAAAGACAAGGACATGCTGCAGTTGATCAGCGAGCATACGGTCACGTACGACATGCAGAACGACGTGGTGACGGATTTTGCGGCGATGCAGGAGAATATGCGCGTGACGCCGCGGCAGTTCATCGACGTTCTGGCCCTGCAGGGGGATACTGCGGACAACGTGCCGGGGGTGAAGGACGTGGGGCCGAAGACGGCGCTTCAGTGGATTCAGAAGTACGGGTCGCTGGAGGAGCTGTTTGCGCACGCCGACGAGATCACGGGCAAGCGCGGGGATAACCTGCGGGCGTCGAAGGAGCAGACGTTTCTGAGCCGGCAGCTGGTGACGATCCGCTGCGATGCACCGGTGGAGCTGGATCAGAAGGCCTTTGCGCTGCATGAGCCGGACAAGGAGCGGTTGGCGGCGCTGTTTACGGAGTTGGGCTTTACGCGCCTGTTGGCGCAGATAGGCAAGGCTGAAACTGCGGCGCCGGCGGCGGCTGCAAAGGAGGAGATTCCGCTTGCGACGATTCATACGATCGAGAAGGATTACCATCTCGTCGACACGGCCGAGGCGTTCGAGGCGTTTGTTGCGGAGCTTGGCAAGCAGACGCAGTTTGCCATAGATACGGAGACGACCGGGCTTGAAGCGATGCGGGCGGATCTGGTGGGGATAAGTTTCGCGTGGAAGCCGTTCGAGGCGTATTATCTGCCGGTGAAGGGGCCATTGGGGCAGAAGCGTCTTGACGTGTCCCTGGTGCGGCAGCGTCTGGGGCCGATTCTGGCGGATGCGTCGATCAGGAAGATCGGGCAGAATATCAAGTACGACATGATCATTCTGGCCAAGGCGGGGATGCCGTTAGCGGGTGTCACGTTCGATACGATGGTGGCGTCGTATGTTCTCGATGCGGCCAGGCCGAGCCATTCGATGGAGGCGATGGCGCGGGACTTTTTGGGATACCAGCCGATTCCGATCGCGGCGCTGATCGGCAAGGGCAAGAATCAGCTTTCGTTCGACATGGTCGATACGCGGGCGGCGGCGGACTACTCGGCGGAGGACGCAGACGTGACGCTGCGGCTGTACGAGTATCTTGCGCCGCGCCTGGCGGCCCAGCCGCTGCTGAAGAAGCTCTTCGACGAGGTTGAGATGCCGCTGGCGGCGGTGCTGGCGCGGATGGAGATGAACGGCGTGTCGCTGGACGCGGGGGTACTCAAGGGCATGTCGCACGCGATCACCGCCGAGATCGAACAGTTGAGAGCGCAGATTCATTCGTTGGCGGGCGTTGAGTTCAATATCGACAGCACCAAGCAGTTGGCGGATGTTCTGTTTGACCGGCTGGGCCTGAAATCGACGCGGATGGGCAAGACGATTCGCAGTACGGATGCGGCCGTGCTGGAGCAGCTTGTCGACGAGCACGAGATCGTGCCGCTGATCCTGCAATATCGGCAGCTTGTCAAGCTGAAGAATACGTACGTCGACAAGTTAGGGCAGTTGATCAATCCGCGCACGGGGCGGGTGCACGCGTCGTTCAACCAGACGGTGACGGCGACGGGGCGGCTGAGTTCGTCGGAACCGAACCTGCAGAATATTCCCGTGCGGACGGAATTAGGGCGGAAGATACGGTCGGCGTTCGTGCCCGCGGAGGCCGACGGCTGCATCGTGAGCGCGGATTATTCGCAGATCGAGCTGCGGCTGCTGGCGCATTTTTCGGGCGATGCCGCGCTGCGGCAGGCGTTCGCGGAGGATCGTGACATTCATGCGTTTGTGGCATCGCAGGTGTTCGGCGTGCCGCCGGAGGAGGTTACGCGCGAGATGCGCAGCCGCGCCAAGGCGGTTAACTTCGGCATTATTTACGGGCAGAGCGCGTTCGGCCTGGCGCGGGCGGTGGGCATCAGCCAGAACGAGGCGAAGCGATTCATCGACGGCTATTTCGAGCGTTACGGTTCGATTCGCGAGTTCATGGACCGCTCCATTGAACGGGCGAAGAAGACGGGCTATGCCGAGACAATTCTGCACCGGCGGCGGAGCATTACCGGGCTTACGAGCAAGAACTTCAACAAGCGGGCGCTGGCGGAGCGGCTTACGATCAACACGATTGTGCAGGGTTCGGCGGCGGACCTGATCAAGGTCGCGATGATCAACATCCAGCGGAAGATCGACACTGAGAACCTGCCGGTGAAGATGATCCTGCAGATTCATGACGAGCTGGTCTTCGAGATGCCCGCGGCGGAAGCCGAGCGGCACGCCGTATGGATCGCCGAGGCGATGACCGGTGCGATCGCCCTTGACGTGCCTTTGAAGGTGGACGTTTCGATCGGGCCGAACTGGCTCAGTGACAAGTAAGCCTCAGGCAGCAGCGGGCGGAGGTAGTAAAGCCACAGAGCGGCGACTTCGCGGGCCATGTATTTCGGCAGGGCGCGGAGGCGATAGCTTTCCCTGGCGGGGACGGTGTAGACATCCCAGCCGCGGCGCTGGTAGGCCATTTTGATGCGGGGCAGGTGATAGAAGTGGCTGACGACCAGGACGCGGCGGATACCCATCTTTTCGAACAGTTCCGCGGTGTTTGCGACGGTGGCCTGCGTGTTGAGTCCTTCGGTGTCGACGAGGATGGCATGGTGCGGGACGCCGGCTTTGATTGCGGCGGCCTTCATGGCGGCAGTTTCGTGTGTGTCGCCGTCGCCGGGGCCGCCGGAAAATATGATTTTGTCCGCGTGGCCGGCGAGGTAGAGCGCACAGCCGGTGCGGACGCGGTCGGCCAGTGCGTCGGACATGCGGCCGTTCTTGTAGACGCGTGCGCCGAATACGACAATGGCGTCGGCCCGGCGGCGGTAATCGGTCTTGCCGAAGCAGAACATCTGTGCGACCGGGAAGGCGACTGCGCAAAGCGCCAGCACGAGGACGGTGGTGAGGCCTTCGCGCTGCCAGCCGCCCGGCGGCCGGGGCACGACCACCGCTATGCCCACGACTTCCATTGCCATGCTGACGAAGAGCGAAAAAGGAATCCAGACGCCCGCCGTGATCTTACCGCGAGCAAGAAGCATGTAGAACACGATGACGTTGTAGATGCAGACGGCGTAGAGTATTGCCGTCAATGTCAGGGTGATCGCGCGTCGCCAGCGTGAAAGTCGCGGCCGGATTGCAAAAGCCAGCATGAACACGGCGGCCAAGACCAGGATCGGCCTCGAAAGCGAGTCGGACAGCGGCCGGAAATCGATCCACCAGATGTTGGCGTCAAAGCCGGGATAGCGCAGGTCGCCGGCGATATTGAGCAGCGTGAAGATGCTGACAAAGAGCGCCACGCCGCGGCCCCACGATGCGGCGAGGGTCCAGGGCGTCGGTTCGTATTTGCGCGATTTGACAAAGTCACTGGTCGACAAATCCTGCGAGCCGTTCTCTGATTCGCGGGTAGAGATCATAGATGTTCAGAGACCCTGCAATTCATTTCGCAGAGATTCCATCAGGTCTTCTTCCGGCACCACAGCCATTTTCCTGCCGTGGCGGTAGATGAAGCCTTTGCCCTGTGCGGCACAGACGGCCAGGTCGGCATCGGCACATTCGCCCGGGCCGTTGACGATGCAGCCCATGACGGCGACCTTCAGCGGTTTGTCGATTTGGTCGAGCAGTTTGCGGACCTGGCGCGCCATCCGCACCACGTCAATCTTACATCGGCCGCAGGTCGGACAGACCGTTAATCGCGGCCCGCGCACCTCACATAGCCCCAGCGAGGCGAGTATCTGGCGTGCAAGCCGGACCTCGGCGACCGGATCGCCGGCGAGGCTGACACGAATCGTGTCGCCGATGCCCTCGGCCAGGAGCGTACCGATCGCCACGGCGGAGGGTATGGACGCATCCTCGGGCAGGCCGGCGTGGGTGAGGCCAAGATGGATGGGATAATCGAATACGTCGGCGATGGCGCGATTGGCCTCGATGGTGCGGATGACGTCGGCGCTCTTGACGCTCAGGACGAGCTTCTCAAAACCGCGGCGTTCGAAAATGCGCACGTACCGGGTCATCTCCTTCACCATCAGCTTGGTGCGATGAGCGGCGGGCACGTCGGCCTTCAGGTCCCTGATGCTGGCCTCGTTGACGCCGATGCGAACGGCGGCGTCGTGGGCCTTGGCGCAGTCGATGATTCGCAGGATATCCCGGCGCTGCCTGATGTTGCCGGGGTTGAGGCGAATCTTTGCGGCGCCCGCTTCGAGGGCCTCGATGGCGCGGTCCGGGGAGAAGTGCACGTCGGCGATCAGCGGCACGCCGGCCCGGCGGACCAGTTCGCCAAAGGCGGCCGTGTCGGCCCGGGTGGGAACGGCAATCCGCACCAGGTCGCAGCCGGCGGCAGTGAGGCGGCGGATCTGGCGCAGACAGGCCGGGATATCGGTGGTGTCCACCTTGGTCATGGACTGCACCGCAATGGGGCTGCCGCCGCCCAGCCGGACGGACCGGACGTCAACGATCCGCGTTTTTCGCCGCAAAATCATCACTGATACTCCCAAAAACGGCCCTTGCAGCCTTCGCGGCATCCCCGCGGTCGGCCCTGGGAGGGGCCTCACAAAAATTGATCCCGGCGTTGAATTTTAGCTTGTCGGCTCGGGGATGGCAAAATAAAATCGGCCCACCAAATCCAGGCCGCACCGGGCGTGCCGTGCGCATACTTTTGATGTACTGTTCTGAGGGGAGACCTTCATGGCGGTGCTGTGGACAATTGGTTTGATCATCATCATCGCCTATTCCGTGGTCGGCTGGACGCTGTATTTTCTTCAGCCGCGATTTCTGTACGCACCGGTGCGCGAGATAACGTATACGCCCGCGGATATCAACCTGGCGTACGAGAAGCTGGCTCTCAAGACCGAGGACGGTCTGAAAATCGCGGCCTGGTACATTCCCGCAAGCAACGCCAAGTACACGATCCTGTTCTGCCACGGCAACGCGGGCAACAAGACACACCAGCTGGATTCGATCAACCTGTTCAATGAGATGGGTCTCAATTGCCTGATTTTCGACTATCGGGGTTACGGCGACAGCCAGGGCAAACCGACGGAAGCGGGGACGTACATGGACGCCGCAGCGGCCTGGAGGTGGCTGACCGAGAAAAAGCACATCCCGCCGCAGCGGATTATCATTTTCGGGCGTTCGTTAGGCGGCAGTATCGCGGCGCACCTGGCGACGCGCGTTACCCCGCACGCACTGGTGCTGGAAAGCGCATTTACTTCTTATGAGCAGATCGGCAAGAAGTTTTACCCGTACATGCCGGTGGGCATGTTCGCGAAGTTCAACTACAACACGCTCGATTACGTGAAACGGGTTCGCTGTCCGATCCTGTTCATCCACAGCCGAAACGACGAGATCATTCCGTTCGAGTTTGCATTACGGCTGTACGCCGCGGCCTCGGAGCCGAAGCAGCTTCTTGAAATCACCGGCAGTCATAACGACGGATTCCTTTTCTCCGGGGCGGTCTATACGAACGGCTGGAAGGAATGGCTGCACTCTATCGGCGAGCACCGCAGCGAACGCGTACGACGGCAGCAGATATGCTGAGCAGCCGGCGGGGTCTTCAGTAATCGATGCGCCTAAGCACGCCTACGACGACGGCCTCAATACGGCAGTTGCTGGTGTAGATCGGGACATAGGCCGGGTTGGCGGGCTCAAGGCGGACACGGCCGTCCTGGCGGTAGAAGCGTTTGACGGTGGCGGAGTTCTCATCGACGATTGCGACGACCATCTGGCCGTCGGCGGCGGTTTCTGCCTTGCGGCAGATCACGTAGTCGCCGTCTGCGATGCCTTCCTCTATCATGCTGTCGCCGGCGACGCGCAGCGCGAAGACGCCGTCGCCGTCGCCGAAGACCGAACGGAGCGACAGTTCGTCCGTGTCCTCGATGGCCTCGATGGGAGCGCCGGCGGCGACCCTGCCGAGCAGCGGTATGCCGCCGGAGGCCCGCAGGCGGGACGTGCAACAGCGGTCCTGTTCAAGCAGCCGACTGGCTTGGGCTGTCAATTTCAAAGAGCGTGCCCTGCCCGTCGATTTGGTCAAGAGACCTTTTGCCTGGAGGCTTGTGATGTGCTCGAATGCGGTGGTTCGGCTTACGCCGGCCGCTCGGGCGAGTTCGGCGATCGTCGCCGAATAGCAGCGGCTGCGTTCGAAGTTGGCGATGTGGCGCAGGATGTCCAGTTGGCGCGGGGTGATTGCTGTCTCGGCACTGTCCAAGGTGACTTTCCTCCTGTTTGTCTTGCGCAACGGCCGGCGCGATCAGGTCGATGGGTCCTTCGATGGTAATGCGGCGGCTCGGTGCGGCAAGGCCGCCGGCGCTGACCAGGCCGGCAAGCATTTCGAGTACCTTCTGCAGGGGGTTGTGTTCCGTACCAGGCGCCCGCCCATCCGGGGGCTTGCGCCGCGGCGGCCAGGGCCTTACGAAATCGCCGCCGGGCCCGAATTTGCAGATCGGCTCGTCTTCGAATGCGTCAAATCGTCCGTGATCCATGTTTGCACCTTTGCGCCGCCTCGTGTAGGCGGGATTCTCGACAATCCGTTTGAGCAGGCTCTTTGAGCAGGCTCTTTCAATCGACCCCTACATATCGGCGAACGGTTGCAAAAACCCGAACAAAAACCGAACGGATTCCGGCAAAGCGCAAAGAATTTTTTGCCCCCCTGCTGACGGTGCTGGCGGCCTAATTATTATCGGACATTGATGGCTGCTTGACACGCATCACCCCGCAATGCTGAAGCGGCTGTAGCGAAAAGCGCGGGCCCAATCCCAAGAATCCGCAGGGATTTTGCAGGCCGCACAAACATTATCTAAATTATTGATGTGGACGTCGGGCAAGACCCGGGGTCTATAAAACAACGTTTTTTGGGGGCTATTCCAATGGGGGCCGCAAAACACATCCAGAGCGAACGAAACCGAAAGGGGGGAAAATGAAACCTTTTCTGACATGGCTGACGTTAGGCGCTATTCTCTTCCTGTGCAGTTGCGAAGAGTCGAACTACAGAGCCGAGGCGTACCAGCCCAGCAGCATCAACCCTGAGATGCAGACACTCCTGAATACCGCAACACCCGCCATCTCCTACAGCAGCGAAATCGAGGTACTCGACACACCAGATTTCACATTGTCCTTCGAGGACGACGTGCGTGCTTTTCACAAGAAGGTCCGCGCGTGTGCGGAACAAAGGGCGCGGCGCCGAAACCAGCTCAACGGCGTGGAGCTTTGCCGCGTGCTGAACGCGTACAGTACGGTCACGCCCGAGAACGCGATCGCCCTGGGTGAGCCTGCCTTGAATACAGGGCAAGCTTATTAGCACCGTTGACGACGGTGATGCGGGCCGTGGGATCCTCGACAAGCCAGGCGTCCACAACGGCCTGCGGGTCCGGGGCGGGATGCAGGTGGACGGCGATGAGCTGATTGTCGGGGATTTGGGAATGGACCCAGATTCGGCCAAGCCGCTGGATCATCCGGGCGAACTTGTACGGCTTGTGTGAGAAAAGTTTGTACTCCTGGCGGATCGACGCAAAGATCTCATCCAGGGGCCTGACGAGGCGATTGTAGAAATTCTCCATTGTCCGCGCGTGGCCGATTCCCTTGGGGCAAGCCGTCAGGAAGAGCACCTCACCGCCGTCGCATACCGCCTGCTGTGTCAGTTCCAGCGCCCGCTGGGATATGTAGAGGTCCACGTCGTTCGGCAGACCGCCGGGCGAGACGATCAGGTGATTCGTCGGCTCCACGGTGTGCGTGTTGCGAAGGTCGCTTTCCGTGAAGGCATGGCGGGTAACTTCCTCGGCATCGCCGAACCGGGCCCACTGGATGCGGCCGGAGGAGCTGATTGTCACCAGTGCGTAGACCAGGCGTCTGCCGACGATGCGGCGCATGGCCTCCAACTGGTCGGCCGCCAAAGGGTTGTTGCGGCGGGCGGGGTCGGCCTGCCACGGGTGCAGGCCGCAGGTCGATTGCGGCTCCAGGGCCAGACTATGGTTCTGTTCGGCCGTACGGTACGAGCACAGGCCCGGCACGAAATTCTTGATCGGGTTGGAATAGCCGGCGAAGTAGTGAAACTTCACGTCGCTAAGCACGAGAAAGGCGTCCGCCGCGTCGAGCGCGCGGTTGTATTGCACGTCCGTGCCGCGCGAGGTCCGCCCCGCATCGGACAGTTTGGAGGTCTGGCAATCGTGTACGACGATTTCATGCCGCCTCAGGCCGGCCCGCCGGGCGGCCGCCTCGATCCGCTGGCAGATGGCGCGGTTCTCCGGCGTGTCCGCGTCGTGCGTGCCCGTGCAGATCGCAAACCGGACCCTGGCACAGCTGCGGAGATGGGCGAAGAGCGGCCCGAAGATGTCGGAGACGGGCATGTCGCGGCTGCCATCGGCGACGAGCACGGCGAGCGTCCTGCCGCGGATTGCCCGTTGGAAACTTGCCGCGGCCTCGCCGGCGAGCGCCCCGGCGATGAGGTCTTCGTTGGGCGGACCGCCTTGCTGTACCCATGGCCGGATGACGGCTGCGACGTTGGCGTCGGGCACACTGAGATTGAGGAAACCCTCGCCGTAATGGAGTTCGATGTTCATGAATGCCGATTTCGCAGGCCGACCGCTTTTGTTTTTCACAGTATCCCGCCCCCCGCCGGGAGACATCATAGCGGTATGAGTGACGAAAGCAAAGCGAAATCGACGGCTAAAGGGCCTTGACGAGCGTCTGAACGATGGTTACCGTGCCAAGCATAATGGTCAGCACTGCGATCGCGAGTTTGAGCTGCTTTTCGCCGATAAAGCGGACGCTCCGAGCGGACAGCGGAACCGAAAGAACCGCTCCGATCACCACATACGGCGCCAGGCCCCAATCCACCTGCTGGCTTGTCAGCAGATAGGCCGCTACGCCGACCAGGCACGTCAGACTTTCGGCTAACGACGTAATACCCACTGCGCTCTTGCCTTCGATGCCCGCAAGGATCTGTCCGCTGGTGACAAGCGGGCCATAGCCGCCGCCGCTCATGCCCTTGTTGAAGGACGCCACAAGCCCCAGGATGGTGACCCGTTTTATGGAAAACGCAAACTGCCGGTTGATACACAAGAGGACGAGCACACCCATCGACAACACGAGCGTACCGATATACATCTTGAGCCAGAACTTGGGGATGTTGACCGCCACGAACACGGCGACGAGGGTGCCGGCGACGCTGCATGCCCCTAAGAGCAGCGCGACTTTCAGGTGTATTGGCAGGCTCTTGCGGGCCTTTTCGATGTAACCCAGCGGGCTGAGCATGTTGCGTATCTTGAACACCTCCCCGTCCTTGGGCGCAAACTGCACATTACCCCGGCGGTGGTGGCAAAAGGCTGCAAACATCCCTGAGACGAGTTCCGAAAGCAGCACCACGGGCACAATCTCGGCGGGCGCAAAGCCCATCAGCACGAACAGCGGCGTCAGCGTCGTGCCGTAGCCCATACCCAAGGTTGAATCAACAAATTCGCACAGAAACGCGCACAACACCAGTCCGCCCGCTTGCAAGGGACTTAAATCGCCCATACAGAGTCCTCCGCCACAGTCTTTGACATCACGCCACGTCCGCCAGGGTAAGCCGCTCAAGGCGAGCAGCAATGTAATCACGAATCTCCGCCAGGACGGCGATGATCTTCTTTTCTTTGGCTAACGGCGTATCGGAAAAAAAGTACTTGCTGACGGATTCCGTGGGGGCCAGTGCCCCGTCCATCAGCCGGATAATCTCGGCCAGGGTGATCTCGGCGGCCGGACGGGCCAGCATGTAGCCGCCGGTGGAGCCTCTTCGCGTCTTGACATAGCGTGCCTGGCGCAGCGTAGAGAGCAAGAGTTCGAGATACTTCTTCGGAATGTCGCATTGTTCACATATTTCCTCTATTTTGATGTAGCCGCGTTCTTGATGGCGGGCCAGATGGATCAGCGCCAGCAGCGTGTATTCACTTTTTGTGGTCAGCTTCATAAGGACTCAGTTTAGCTTAGCTTATCTTGTCTATGGACATGATAGACAAATCGCTGCTGTAAGTCAAGGAAAAAACCGACGCAAGAGAGAAAAATGCTTGCGACCGGCAGTTGGTGCTCTTTGGGGCGACGGGCGAATATCGCGGCCTCAGCCGGCCGTGGCCGTGCAAATGCCTTCAAGGAATAGTTTGACCACGTCGGGCCAATATGCCGATAAATTAATGAGGGTGTTCCTTCGTGCACCGCAGGCGGGGGCGTTTAAGGCCGCTTTTGGGAGAACCACTGCCGCGTTATTGAGTATTGGCTGTTGAAGGGGGGACGTGGTTGAATTATAATGGTTTGATGCGTGCGCCAGCCGAGAGCACGACGCCACGAACCCGTGCAAAAACGGAGTGATACCGGGATAAATTGGGAGAAAGTCATGGCAAAATCGTCAAGCAGCCGAGGCAGAGACATCTGCAGCTTTTGCGGGCGGTCCAAGAAGCAGGTCGATGCTTTCGTGGAAGGTCCGGGCGGAGTCTTTATATGCCCTGAATGCATCGATCTGTGCTACAATATCGTCCGCCAGGAGCGCAAACGCGTCAAGGGCCTCAACGCCTCGATGGATGACGTGCCGAAGCCGCGCCAAATCAAGGAATTCCTCGACCAGTACGTCATCGGTCAGGAGAGCGCCAAGAAATCGCTGGCCGTGGCTGTTCATAATCACTACAAGCGGCTTCTCCATGCGGACACCGACGACGATGACGTAGAGATCGAGAAGTCCAACATCCTGTTGATCGGTCCTACCGGGTCGGGCAAGACACTGCTGGCCCGGACGTTGGCCCGCGTCCTGCATGTACCGTTTGCCATCTGCGACGCCACGACGGTGACCGAGGCCGGCTACGTGGGCGAGGACGTGGAGAACTTCCTGCTGCGGCTGCTGCAGTCGGCTGATTATGATATCGAAGCGGCCCAGCGGGGCATCGTCTACGTCGACGAGATCGACAAGATCGGCAAGACGAACCAGAATGTCTCAATCACGCGGGACGTGTCCGGCGAGGGCGTACAGCAGGCGCTTTTGAAGATGCTGGAAGGCACCATCGCCAACATTCCGCCGCAGGGCGGCCGCAAACACCCCGAGCAGTCCTACATCCAGATGGACACTTCGCAGATCATGTTTATCTGCGGCGGGACGTTTGTCGGGCTGGAAAACATCATCAAGAAACGCATCGGCAAGAAGACCATCGGCTTCGCCAGCGAGCACGGTGGGCACGTCGACAGCAAGGCCGAGTACAGCGACGTGCTGGCGCAGGTGATCCCGGAAGACATTATCGAGTACGGCATGATCCCGGAAATCGTCGGGCGGCTGCCCGTGATTACCACGCTGCAGGCGTTGGATGAAGATGCGCTGGTGGACATCCTGACCAAGCCGAAAAACGCGCTTATTCGTCAGTACCAGAAGCTCTTCGAGATGGAAGGGTCACAGCTGCACTTCACCGACGAGGCACTGAAGATGTTGGCCGCCAAGGCCATTGAGCATGACACGGGCGCGCGGGCGCTGCGGGCGATCACCGAGGAATTGATGGTTGATCTGATGTACCGTCTGCCGGAGGAAGGCAAGGGACGCGCATACACCATCACCACGGACGTGATCAAGGGCAAGGTCGACCTCTTCGAACAGGCCGGTAAAGCAAAGAAGGAATCCGCATGACGACAACCGCTGGCCCGCGAACTGCAGCAGCCGCGTCTCTGAAAAAGACGTCAGCCAGTTGCCGCACATACCGTCGAATTGCCGCACATTCGTCTCGGCTCGAAGCTTAGCGCCGGTTATTTCACCAGTCTGTCGTTCGCCTCAACTGCGAGAGTCAAGATTGCAGCCTGCAACCAACAGGATGCGGTCCTGATAGCAGGTCCGTATATAATGCTGGGTATCTGCTACTGTCGCTGCTTGTGGCGCTTCATGAGCCACCCAACATGAAGTCCGGCACGCGGCGCAGCTTGCCCTGGCGGTCCACACACGCCAACACCGTCCGCCCCTCGGCCACGATTACCCCAGTCTGGCCGTGCTTGAGCACGTATTCATGCTCCACCCGCGCAGAGGTTATCCCAGTGCACGTCGTTGTCAGCTTCAGCTCCTCATCATAAAACGCCGGCCTTTTGTACCGAATCGACAGCTCCACAACCACAAAACCCACCCCCGACCGCTCCAGATCGCGATAAGCGTATCCGTTGGCTCGCAACAGCTCCGTCCGCCCCATCTCCAGCCAGGCCGGGTACGCCCCGTGATGCACCACCCCCGCCTGGTCCGTCTCGCAATAACGCGGCACAATCGATATCGTGTGTGTACTGATCTCCATAACCCGGCCTGCCTCGAATCCCTCGAATTCATGAATACCCCCGCAGAAACCACGCCTTTATCCTACCGCACGCCGTACAAGACGGCAATACAAATGCCGCTCGGCCGCCCATCCCAGCGCCGATCACCGCCACTGCCCGTCAATTCACCGCAAATCGCCGCGCACTCGCCGCATATCCCTGCGCGTTCACCGTTGTCCGTGCATTCACAACCCATTGCCCGCATATCGCCCCTGCGTCCTTGCGCATCTGCGCTCTTTGAGCGCTGTTTACCGCATGCCAGCGCACCTTCCGCATCTTCCCGCGCAACGGCTGCACTTATCGGGTTTTTCGTGCACTTGATGCTGATTTCAGGCCAAATCGCCGAATTGGCGCGCACCTTTCCGCCTCGCTGCTGTATTAACTTGCCAGTACACAAAACTAAAAAAACCGGCCGAGTCGGGAAGTTTTCTTGACACGCGCGCCGGGCAAGGGGATAATTGAACTTTTGCCTTTGTGTCTAAATATTTGCCGTTGCTGAATTTATGAGAGGAACAAAATGAGATCAATACGTATCGCCTCGCTGGCCGTCATCTTCTGCGCAGCCATCGTCTTCGCCATGGGCAAGAAGGACGCCACAAAAGAGCAGACCGCACAACCGCTCAAAACCGAAAAGCCGGCCACCGCCTCCGAAGCCACACTCGACACAAAACCCGCCCCGGCTGCCCAAAAACCCGCTCAGCCCGCCGATAAGCCCGCCGCCGATAAGGTCGTCGTAACCGTAAACGGCAGGCAGATCAAGAACAGCGTCGTCGAGGAAAAACTCGATGAGGCCATGAGGATGCGCCTGGGCGCCATGGGCGGCGCGATGGCCAGCATCCCACCTGAAACCCTCAAGAGCTTCCGCGACGGCATGCGCAAGGACATCCTCGAAAACATCATCCTCGAGCAGCTCGTCGACGAAAAACTCAAAGCCGACAAGATCGAAGTCACCGAAAAAGACATCGACGCCAAGATCGGCGAAATCACCACGCAAAACGGCATCACCAAGGAGAGAATCGAAGAGGAACTGGCCAAGAACGGCATCACCATAGCGGCATTTCGCGAACAGATTAAGCGCAATGCGGGAATCGAAAGACTCATCGACGCCCAGATCGTCGCCGACGGCGAATCCGTCAGCGCAACCGATGAAGAGGCAAAGAAATTCTACGATGAGAACGCGGTAAGATTCGACCAGCCGGAGCAGGTCCGCGCCAGCCACATCCTGATCAAGGCCGACGACAATATGGACGAAGCCGCCCAGGCCGAGGCCAAGAAGAAGGCCGAAGAAATCCTCGCCAAGGCCAGGGCCGGTGAGGATTTCGCGGAACTGGCCCGTACATATTCCGAAGACCCCGGCTCCAAGGCAAAGGGCGGCGAATATACGTTCCCGCGCGGCCGGATGGTTAAGCCGTTCGAGGATACCGCATTCTCATTGGAGCCCGGCCAGATCAGCGATCTTGTGAAGACCCAGTTCGGCTATCACATCATCAAGCTGTCCGAAAAAATCCCGGCAAAGACCCAGACCTTCGACGACGTGAAGGCGGATATCGTTCAGCACCTGACGCAACAGAAGAAAAACCGTTATTGGAGTACGCTTCGCGAAAAGCTGAAGGCGGAAGCCAAGATTGAGTATTCGCCGGAAGAGAAGGCAAGGATGGAAGCGGCCGAAAGGGCCATTATCCGTTCGCAGCCGGCGCAACCCAAATAGCCAAACGCGAATAGCAATACAGCGCGTTACGGAAACCAGACCGCCGCATGGCAAATCGCCTGCGGCGGTTTTTTTGCGCGCCCGCGATGTACAGCATTAGCCAGGTGTTCGCGCCGCAAATGTGGGTGCGATACATTTTGCGCATATACCATTCGCTTGCGCGCACCTGCTTGGAATTGGCGCCGTCCTTAAGCACAACCTGTGCTTCGAAGAGACTGCGGCGGCGGCGTCGAAAGACCTGAAGACGAAAGATTGCGTGCTAAGGTAAAACCCGGTCTTAAGGCCAATGCCTCTGTCAGCGCGGCGATTTACGCGGGCGCCACGTCCAGTTCGACCGCCGAAACCGAGGCGGCCGGAAACGTCCATTCGGCCGAGGCAGGCAGGTCCTTTTCGGCGACGCGGATCACGTCCGCCTCCATAACCTCGAATTCAGGCTCGGCGGCCAGTTGAAAAACGCGGCCGGCGGTGATTCGCATCCCCTCTACGGCGAGTTTCGCCGTGGCCGATTTGGTCCGCTTCGTATTGACCACGTGCACGAACAGCCGGTCGCCGGTTCGAGCGGCCGTGACGTCCAGTGCATCGGGCGCCGCCTTCACGCCGACGGCCTTTTCGCCGGTGTGATGCCGATACAGGCTCATGACCAGCGCCACAGGCATCATGAAGGCCCGCCCGTTGGGGACGGGGATCATGATGGCGTTGACCTGCCAGCGCGTGCCGCAGAAGTCGGCCAATGTGGCGATCTTGAGACGATCGCCGTGTCGCTCGTGGACGTTGAGCAGTCGGGCGTTGGCAACGCCTGCGGCCCACGTCGACAGTACCTCGCAGCGATTTCGCCCCGGCAGCGCGAAGTGGCATTCGGTCATGGCCAACGGCGTTGAGTAGCCGGCCGTCTGCTCGCGAATCCACCTGATCTTCGCCTCGTGCGGGCGGACGGCGTCCATGAGGTGCCCCCATGTGCGGTCCGGGTCCTTGCGATATTCGATGCCGCGCAGGGGCGAATCGGCCGCATTGCCGTCCGGGTTGAACATGTCATGGAACGCGATGTACTGCAAGTGCTCGCCGGCGACCTCGAGCATCCGGGCGGCCCAGCCGCTGTCGCCCCAGCCGATCAGCGCGATGTTCGGGTCGGCCTTGCGCATCGCCTGGGCGAAGGCGACCGTTTTGCGTGCGGCCGTGTCGCAGTCGAAACCGTTACAATCATACGAAGTCTCGTTGCCGATCTGCCAGAGACGAACATGGTACGGCTCGGCCCGGCCATGGGCCTTTCGCTCCGCACAGTCCGGCGCGTTGCAGTACCGCACCCAGTCGGCCGCCTCCTGCGCGTCGCCCGAGCGAATACTGCCCTTGGGGTCGCGCATCCACTGCCTGCGGCCGTCGGATTCGAAATTCACGCAGAAGAACGGGTCGGCCCCCGTTTGCCGGCAGAAGTCCACAAACTCTGCCGTGCCGACCTGGTTGGTCTCGAGGCCGCCCCACAGCAGGTTCAGCATGGGCGTCCGCCGGTCGCGCGGGCCCACCCCTTCGCGCCACCGATAGTACGAAGCAAAGCAGCCGCCCCACCGCATGAGCGTCGGGCCTAACTGCCGCGTGACCTCCACGACGTCCTGACGCCAGCGGTCGCGTCCGAAATCCCACGCGGCCGCCACCGAGCCGTCAGTCGTGCCCAAAGGCTCCATGAACTGCATGTAAAGATACGGCGACAGATCGAACCGCGGCGTCGGATCGATGGTAATTACGTCACGCTGATCCGACTGTCCGTAAACCGGCGGCAGGCCCAGCGCCATCGCCCCGACGCCGGCCGCCCTGACAAACCCCCGCCGCGTCATCTTGTGTCCATTCATCTCAACCTCCCAGCCTTCCCCTTGAATTCCCCTCCGCACATCTGTTGCGACACACCGGTATGCAGCGTCTCGCGGCTCACTGCATCTGTACGAGTCTCGTCCCGCCTTGCAGCCATTCCTTGAGAATCGTATCATCTCCGACCGCACGCTGGGCGACCCAGCGCGTGGCGTCGGCGATGCGAACGGTTGCCGCAACAAGCCTTTCTTCGAAGTAGCCGGCCTCAAGCAGCGCGCTGCCGTCGGGGTGGATGATCTTGCTGTTGCCGTGGGAGCCGGCCAACGTCTCGCGATTAGCCGGCGAGTTGGCCATGACGCAGAAGATGCCGTTTTCCGTGGCCCTGGCGATCGGCATGGCATGGTAGGCCGAGAGCTTGTGCTCCTCGCGCAGGCCGCTTTCATGACTGCAGAAGTAACACACCTGCGCGCCGGCGATGGCGGGCAGTCGCACGAGTTCCGGGTATCTCACGTCGTGGCAGATAATGAAGCAGGACTTCACGCCCGCCACCTCGTAAACCGGCAGGACCCGGCCCGGTGCAGGCCACGATTCGGCCAGGTGCGTCTTGGAGTAGCGGCCGCGAACGACGCCACCTTTGTCGATGACAAGCACGTCGTTGAATATCGTCCGCCCCTCCCAATGGGCCGTTCCGAGGATTACAGCGATGTTAAGACGTTTGGAAGCGGCTATCACCTGTGCCTCGCCCGCCTGAAAATCCTCCGGCCTCGCCGATTTCCAGTAGTCCTCAGTCGCGTAGCCGCACAGGCAGGCCTCCGGAAACGCAACGACATCGACATCATCGGCCGCCGCCTTCTCAATCCATTGCAGCACCTTCTTCGTGCTGGCAGCGACATCCGGCGTGTTCAGGATCTGGCAGGCCGCAAGGCGAAGACAGCCTTCGCGCTTCTGGCGGATCTCATGCCTTTGAAACGATACGCGCTGAGCGGCGGCCTCGTCTCCGGCTGCAGCAGCGCCCAGCGCAGCCAACGTGCCGCCGGCCAGGAACGTGCGACGCGAAATGTCCAAATCGCCCTTCATCATGACCGCCTCCAGCAAAGAGTTCCTGCCTGGCAGCCTGCACGGCCGGCAGTATTCACTCACTCCGCCTGGAATCTGAGATTCTCAATGGCGCTGCCGTCGGGCTTTCGAATCCGGCAGCAGAATTGCCAGCCGCCTTCGTGGTCGACGACCTTCAGCAGAAGATCGTTGAAACCCTGCTTGAGGTCCGTCTCGACCCGATCCTGGCGCGGCGAGAGGCCGCGATGCTGATACGCCTCGTGCACCTTCCTGCCGTTGAGCCAGACTTTGATCGCGTCGTCGCTGCCGAGCTCCAGCCGAACCTTTTGCGCCGTCGGCGACCACACACGCGTCTTGACATAGGCCGCTGCGTGGTTCCTGCCGCCGTACATCGACTCCAGATTGATGTCCCACGAACCGACGCCCTTGTCCAACTTACGCCACGTGACCGCCTCGCCCGGCTTTTCCGGGCCGAACGGCGTATCGAACACGGTGCGGCTGTCCTTGCCCTTGAGCATGTAAGGCCCGTCGGTCAGCCAGGTGAGGATGTATCCTTCGTACTGCTCCATCTCGTTGATAATTTCCTGGGCCTTCTGCCTGAGGTCGGCGTCGTCCGTCGCGGCAATGACCCGTTTCAGCGATGCCTTTGCGCCCGCGGCGTCCGTCGACCGCAGGCGGTCGGCGATCTGCACCGCCGCAAGCGCCGCCTCGGCCTTAAGCGCCGCATCGCTCAGGTATTTCTCAACCAGCGCAAGCGCCTCAGCAGAATCAGCGTTACCCAGGCCGCCGAGCACGAGTTTGCGGTCGTCATCGGTGCGGGCCAGCTCCATCGCACGCACGTACATCGCCGTGGCGTCCTTCGATAGACCCGCCATACGAACGTAGCCGCGAAGGGCCAGCACCTTGTGCACCTGCGCGGCATCACTGCCCACGATGCGGAGCAGGTCGTCGGCCGGGGCAGCGTCCGGCCAGTCGGCCAGCGTCCGCACAGCCGCATCGCGCATTGCCGCATCGCCCGCCAATGCCTCGCGCACGGCCGCAAGCGCCGCCGGCGTCGCCGGCACGTCCAGCAGCCTGATCAGCGCGGGCCTGGCCTCAGCAGGCGCCGTTGGCAAAGCCCGCAGCACCGCCGCCGCCTGAGCGCCCTTATCCTCCAGGCGCCCGAAAACCGAGACAATCGCCTGTTCGATTGCCGCACGATCCTGCGCCTCCTTCGGCGCAATCATCAGCGCCATAAGTGCGTCCAGGTCGCCCCCGTCCGCCAATATGCCGACGGCTCGAAACGCCTCGCGCCGCACAGCCGCATCGTCGTCCTTCGTCGCCGCCAACAGCCGCCCCTTCGCGCCGGTCGCCTTGCGATCCGCAAGCGCCCGGATGCACTCCGCCCGGACACCCGCATCAGGATCCGAAACGCCATCGAGCAGCGCCGCATCGACGCCGGCGCCGCCAAGACGCGCCAGACTCGCCCGCGCGATCAGCCTCTCACTGCCGCCGGCCTTCGCCGCTGCGGCCGCCAATATGGGCGCCGCCGATGCATCGCCCACGCTGCCCAGCGCGTCGATTGCCGCCAGACGCACCCGCTCATGCTCGCTCTTTGTCGCCGCAGCAATCGCCGCTGTCGCCGTCGCGTCCCCGCGCTCGCCCAGCGCACGGATCATCAGTTCCTGCCCCTCGGCCGACAGCGCCGGCAGAACGGCCACAAACGCATCCGTCGCGGCGGGGCCTTTGACCAACGGCACCAGCGCGAGGGCGCTCTTTTGCATCTCGCCTTGGCTTTGCCGGATCACGCCGGCCAGAAACGCCGCCGATTCGGGCCCTCCGGCCGCGACGATGCCGCGCAACCGGGCAACAGGCTGATGCCCTTCAAGATGGTTGAACGCGGCGTAGGCCTTCTCGTTATCGCCCTGGGCCAGGTACCGCTCCGCACAGACCAGCAGGGCGTCGTTGATCTCATCGACAAGGGCGCCTGAAGCCCTGCCACGGGCCGCAAGCAGCGCCTCCACCGCATCGTCACCGCCGAGCCGCCCCAGGCCGCGCGCCGCCGCGCGGGCAACCATTGCGTCAGGCGACTTGAGGAGGCGCATGAACTTGCCCTTTGCTCCCTGCTCGCCGCGATCGGCCAACGTGTTCACGATGCCCGCCTGCAGTGCGCCGGGCGTCTTGTCCAAAGCGCCTATAAGCGCCTCGCCTGCGGCGGCATACTCCATCCGCCCCAGCGCATATCGCGCGCCGTGCGACAGATTCGCATCCGTCAACAGCTCCGCCAGCGCGGGAACGCACGCCTCGGTGCCGATGGTTTGCAGCATACGGCAGGCCAACATCTTCGCATCGACAGTCGCATCGGACTTCAGCATGCCGATCAGCCGCCCTTCAACCGCCGCCCGCAACTCGCCGTCGGCCAACGACGCTATGGCAATGTCCTCGATCCGACGCATCGGGCCGCTGTCGCCGCCCGGCTTGAAGCCCGAAGCCGCCTTGATCGCGTCATCCAGTTGAGCAAGCGTTTGCGGCTGTGCGGCCCGTGTCGACGCCGCAAACAACACCGTGATAACCAGACAGAATATCGTTGTGCGCTTCATCATATCTCCTTTTCTTATCACAGGGCCCACGGCTGACGCATGGGTCGATCCAGCCAGCGATTTGCTGCGGCATCGCCGACGATCTCCTCCTTGACCGGGTCCCACTTCAGCGGCCGCTTGAGCCAGTAGGCGATGTTGCCCAGGTGGCACAGGCTCGCCGTGCGATGCGCCACGGCGATATCGCGGAACGGCAGTTGCCGCGTCCGCACGCAATGCACAAAGTCGCCGAAGATGCCCCCGCGGCCCTTGTAGTTCGGCACGTAAACGTTCGGCGCCGCGGCACTCTCGCCCGTGACGCGGTTGGGCAGTTCGCCTTCCGTGCCTTTGAACGAGACAACGCCGCCCCAGCCGCCGCCGTGATAGATCCTCACCCCGTTTTCGAACACGAAGGTCAGCCGCTTGATGTCCTTGCCGTCCGGCGGCAGAATCTCGACCGGTCCCGTTTCATGCAGCCGCAGACAGTACAAGGCCCCGCCGAACCCGTGGCAGCCCCAGTCCGTCATGCCGCCGCCGGAGTAGTCTCTGAATTGGCGAAAGCCGCCCTTGATCAGCGTCATGGCAAACGGCCGCTGGGGCGCCGGTCCCAACCACATGTCCCAGTCTACGCCCGCCGGCACCGGCTCCGGAGGCAGGTAGCATTCCTCCGACGGGCCGCCGACGTTCACCCACGCCTCCTTCACCTCGCCGACCATCCCGCCCCACACCATGCGATGGTACCAGTTGTAGTCGTCCCAGACCCGCTGGCTGCCGCCGGAAAACACCCGGCCGTAACGCCGCGCGACCTTGATCATCTCCTGACCCTGCCGCACCGTCAGCGTCTCAGGCTTCTCACAATACACGTCCTTGCCGTGCTTCATCGCCTCGATGGCGATAATCGCGTGCCAGTGGTCGGGCGTTGCGATCAGCACCGCATCGATATCGTCGCGGCTCACCACGTCGCGGAAGTCGACGTACTCCTTGCAGTCGGAATTGCCGTAGCGGCCGTCCACCATGTTCTTGGCAGCGCGGCAGTGCTCGGCCACCACGTCGCAGACCGCCACCACCTGCACCTCGCTGAAGCCCAGCGCCCCGCCCAGGTCGCCGCGGCCCTGCCCGCCCATGCCGATGCCGGCCAACGTGAACCGGTCGTTGGCACCGAAAACCCGCGAACTTACGAACATCGGCAAACCGAACGCCCCCGCCGCCGTCCGCAGAAAACCGCGTCGCGATATCCCGTTTGTGTGCATAATCCATCTCCTGAAAAACCTTTGCCGCTCACCCCCGGATGGGCAAATCTTTGTTTCTGAATCACCGTCCATGATAACCATTCGGCGACAGGGCCACAACCCCGCGCCCCTGGCCCGCATGAATTTTAACGATATCGGACGCTTAAACTCGAAACACCCCCTCGGCCCTCGACCACGCCACCTATCACCCCTCCAAATGGGAAAAAGCAAGACGCGAATGGCGGGCCTCCCGGCGGCCTGTCACCCTGAGAACCCGCACAGGAATCTTTTGCCGGCCGAATTTATCGCTTGACGCAGCCCCGACCTTCCGATTTAATAGAAACGTACAACTAAGGCAAAAAGGGCGTTTAGCTCAGTTGGCTAGAGCGCACGGATCACACCCGTGAGGTCACTGGTTCGAGTCCAGTATCGCCCACTTTCCCGCTTTTTGCGGCAATTCGTGCGCTTCCGCAGAATCCCGCTTATCCCCACAAAAAACGCGGTTTTGGCTGTCTGTTAAGGCGACCGCCTGTGTCCTGATGGGCTGTCATTTGACCCGGGTGGCGGCCGGGGATATACTTGCGGCATAGACGCTGCTTCATGAAAAAGGAATTCTATGAGATCAAAATACATTATCCTGAATGTGTCGATCCTGGCAATCTGCGGCTCGGCCCTGGCGATTGCTGAGGGTGTCAACGGCCACAGCACGGAAGCCCCCACGTCGACGCCGGCCGGCATCGCGACGTCCAGGGACCAGATCGTCACTTACGAAGCCTTCGGGGCCGTCGGTGACGGCGTCCACGATGATCTGCCGGCCATCTGCAAAGCCCACGAACATGCCAACGCACACGGCCTGTCCGTCAAAACCAAGGCGGACACGACATACCATCTCGGCAGGAAAGCGCTGACCGTGATCATCGCCACCGATACCGACTGGGGAACCTCACGTTTCATCATCGACGACACCGAAGTCGATAACCACAAGCGGCCCCTGTTCGAGGTGCGATCGCTGCTTGGCGGCGAAAACATAAAGATCAGCCGGCTCAAACGCGACCAGAAGCAACTGGATGTGCGGCCCAGCCGCGACTGCTATGTCCAGGTGACCAACAACAGCATCAAACGCTACATCCGCCGCGGCCTCAACCAGAACTCCGGAACATCCCAATGCGACTGCTTCATCCTCCGCCGCGACGGCTTTATAGAGGGCGATATCGACTGGGACTACGACAGCATCGATCGCGTCGAGGCCTATCCGATCGATGAAAGGCCGCTGGTCATCCGCGGCGGCATCTTCACTACCATCGCTAACCGCATGAAGCAGGAAGTCGGCTACAATTACTGGTCCAGGAACATTCGCGTGAGCCGTTCAAACACCGAAATAGACGGCCTCGTTCATCACGTCGTCGGCGAAACCGAAGTCGGCCACCCTTACTCCGGCTTCATCAGCGTCAGCCGCTGCGCCAACGTCACCCTCCGCAACTGCTTCGCCACCGGCCACAAGACCTACAAAACCATCGGCGCCGCCGGCAAGCCCGTCAGCATGGGATCATACGACTACAGCGCCAACAACGTCGTGAATTTCACCATGATCAGCTGCCGCATGGAAAACATCAACGATCACACGCGCTGGGGCGTCATCGGAACGAACTTCTGCAAGAACATCCTGCTGGAAGACTGCGTGCTCTCCAGGATGGACACGCACATGGGAGTCTCCGGCTCATATACGATCCGCCGCTGCACCCTCGGCTATATGGGCCTCAACGCCATCGGCCGCGGCCTGCTGACGGTCGAGGATTCCACCTTGTACGGCGGCTCACTGATCAGTTTCCGCGGCGATTACGGCAGCACCTGGGAGGGCGATGTCGTCATTCGCAACTGCCGCTGGATCCCCAACAGCGGAAATCCCAGCCGGCCGCACATGATAGGCATGAGCAACGACGGCATGCACGATTTTGGCTACCCCTGCTTCATGCCGCGCCGAATCACAATCGACGGCCTCTTCGTTGACGACTCCAACCACCCCAAGGACTACGGCGGCCTCTACTTCTTCAGTGATCCCGACGGCGGCAAGGACTTCAAGAACGCAAAACGGCCCTTTCCCTACCAGCCCTGCCAGACCCTGCACGTTCGCCGGCTCACCACCGCCAGCGGAAAGCCCCCGCGCATTTCACCGAATGCCGAACTCGCCAGGAGCGTCACATTGGTAGAATCCGAGGGATAGTTTCGCCGATCGAACGTCACTTCCGGATCACATCCACCTGCCACGGACCCTTCTGTTTGTCCGGCGTCGTCACGATCGCCCGCAGCGTCGCGTTGCCGACCTTCAGGCGAACATCCTCGAACGTAACCGAAGTCTGCCCGGCCGAACACGCCTTCTGCTGCCGAAAATCGCCGACCTCCAGCACCACGTGCCCGTCCCGCTTCTCCGCACGCAGCCGAACCACAACCGCATACGGTCCCGGGTCCGCGACATAAAGCACCCATTCGCCGTTGGAATCCCCGCCCCACGGCTGACCCACCTTGTGCCGCCAATCCTGGCGCGTCAGCACCACAGGATTCTCATGCGGCGTCCCGATGTAAATCCGCGGCGGGTCGTAATTGTCCGGCCGCGTGCTGCTCACGTCGTCGAACCACGCATCGTACGCCTTCCTCAGCTCCGCAACCTTCTCCGGATAATTCACCGCAACGTTGTTCATCTCAAACGGATCGTTCCTCATGTCGTACAGCTCGAAGTGCGGCTGGCCCGTAAATGACTCCGGCCCGAACCCGCTGTTGTGCAGCAGCTTCCAGTCCTGCGTCCGGATCGCAAAATTGTGATACCGCACCGGCCGATCCCCGCGCTGCGCCTGAATCACAATATGCCGGTCAGGCCAGTCCGCCGCCTCGCCCTTCAAGAGCCGCCAGAAGCTCCGCCCGTCCAGCCGCAGATCCTCCGGCGCCCGCACGCCGCACGCCTCCAGGATAGTCGGCAGCACATCGATATGCGCCGTCACGCGATCGCTCTTGTGCCCGGCCTCCAGCACCGACGGCCAGTACGCAAACAGCGGCGAGCGGATGCCCCCTTCGTAGATCGTCCCCTTCGCCCCCTTCAAACCCGCGACGTACCGCCGCCCCTGCGGCCCGTTATCAACCATGAACAGCATTAACGTGTTCTTCTCCACCCCCAACCGCTTAAGCTCCGCGACCAGACGCCCCACGTTCTGATCGATATTCGTCACCATCGCATAGATACGCGCCAGATTATCCGTGTTGGCCCTGTGATTGAGCGGATGGCCGACCTCCTGCGGAAACCGCGCATTGCTCAGGTCCTGCGTCTTGTACTCCTCGTACAGATCCGCCGGCACATCATGCAGCGGCGTATGCGGCAAATTCGTCGCCAGGTAAACAAAGAACGGCCGCCCCGCCTTCTTGGCCTTGCGCATGTGCGCGATCGCCCCGTCAAAGTAAATATCCGTGCAGTACCCCTTCATCTGCACTTCTTTGCCATTGTGAAACAGAATCGGATCGGTGTACTTGCCCTCTCCCCCCGGCGGGTCCGACGGCTGGCCGATCCCGCCGCCCCGATGCACCAGCACCTCCTCGAACCCCTGCTCCTGCGGCCGCAGCGGATAGTTGTCGCCAAGATGCCACTTGCCGAAAATGCCCGTCGCGTACCCCTGGAGCTTGAGCAGTTCCGCAATCGTAACCTCCGCCGGATCCATCATCGCCCGCCCCACGAACGTATCGATGGCCCGTGTGCGATAGTTATACCGGCCCGTCATCAGACACGCCCGCGTCGGCGCACACACCGGGCTCACGTAGAAGTTCGTCATCTGCGCACTGGCCTGCGCCAGCGCATCCAGGTGCGGCGTCCTTATCACGGGATTGCCCGTCGCTCCGAAGTCCCCATACCCCTGATCGTCCGTGAGGATCACGACTACGTTGGGCCGCTCCTTCGCCACTCCGCGACACGCCCCCAGCGGCAGCGCCGAACACACAACACCCGAAAACACCGCCTTCAAGAACTCACGTCTGCTCTGCATCATATCCTCCGAACGCCGCAAAGATTACAGTTGACCGACTTCGCAAGAATCGCCTGAAGCATTGTAACTTCTTTCTTTCCGCGCGTCATTGTCTTCTTTCATAATCAGCGTTTAGTCTTGGTATTTTTCTTTCTGGTTGCGGCTTCCCCCTGTGCTGTACCCCTCGCAGTCAGTCCTGGACTGCCGACTTATGGCCCAATCCGCCCGATACCAGACCGGCGGCAAACGAAGCATGTAATCACCCGTCACGCTGAAGTAAGCAAACGGTCTTTGATTATGCATGTCAAAAAGAACGAGCAGCTCCTTATCAAAGCTGCCGTTGCCGCCAGGCTCATGTTCGGACAAGTACACCACAAGACACCGCTGCTGGTACAATGCCGCGCGAATCGTCACCGCAAGACCTAATATGACAGCGCGAATTTTGCTCAAGAAAACCGTGGGGCTTGGCCGATGAACTCTTCAAAGTCATACAATTTGGAGAGTGTGATCATGGATTACGACCAATTGGCTTCGTTCGAGCCAGCACTGGCAG
>Ga0209407_1000056_pt1 | contig 148966 bp, 108 predicted proteins | sample AD_JPNHG3_MetaG_FD_184410 | JGI IMG/M metagenome (GOLD analysis project Ga0209407, IMG submission 184410) | Active sludge microbial communities of municipal wastewater-treating anaerobic digesters from Japan - AD_JPNHG3_MetaG (SPAdes) (version 2) | ecosystem: Engineered > Bioreactor >... | reverse complement strand
TCAGGCCATCCTGCTCCAGCGACTGGGCCTGAATCTGCCCAAAAACCTGCCGTTAACCAAGCCGTCTTGAGGCAGATGTAGTGAAAACTTTTGGCGTTTCTACGCCAGAAACAACGTTTTCACCCCTTAACTGCGGAACTTGGGTTAGATGTGCGGCGGCAAGGGATTCAACGCGGCTTTCGGACAGCAAAAAAGGAGCCGCGGCAATTTTTCCGGGGTTATTCCGCTTGTTCAGCGCCCGTCCGGCCGGAGGGGTAGACCAGTGGGACCTTAACACCTTCAAGCGACAATAGCGCGCCAATGTGCTCGACGCAGGCCATGAACTCGCTGTAGTCGGACGGCTTGACTATATAGAAGCTGCAGCCGGCATCGTAGGCACGCTGGACCTCAGTGGGTTCTGTGGTGGTGGTGAGCATTATGACAGGTATCCTGCGGAGTTCGGGGTCGGCTTTGATCTGGTGGAGAACCTCGATGCCGTCCACCTTGGGCATGCGGATATCGAGAAGGAGCACATAGGGTGTGTTGGGCGTAATCTTCGGGCCATCGCCTTTGCCCAGGAGGAAATCGAGTACTTCCTGGCCGTTTCGAAAGTGCATGAACGATGAGGTGACACAGGTGCGCCAGAGGTTTTTTTTGACGAGCGCAAAATGGCCTGCGTCGTCTTCGGCAATCAGAATCACCGTGTCCTCGCGCATAGTACTCCTCTATTCACCGATTCTCGGAACGCTGACAACCGAAAAGAACTGCCCGACTTTGCGTATCGCATCAACGAAATCGTCGTGCTCGGCGGGCTTGACAATGTAGATGCTGCAGCCGAGTTCGTGGCAATGCTCCACTTCGTGGGGATCGTCGTCCGCGGCGAGCATCACGACGGGGATGCGTTTCAGCGCCTCATGGGCCTTGATTCGCTCCAGGACGGTAACGCCGTCGACTTTCGGCATTTGAGTGTCCAGGATGAGTATGTAAGCCTGAGGCTCTGCGGCACGGGCCTTATCGAAAAGGAAATCCAAAACCTCCTGTCCGTCAGTGAAACGGATGACTTCGTTGAAGATTCCCGACCTCACGAGGTTCTTGCGGATGAGAGAGAAATGACCCTCATCGTCTTCGGCAATCAGGATGACAACATCTTGGTTCATGTTTCTTCCCTGGCGTTGGAGACAGGATATAATGACTTTCGGCCCGATTCAAGCCGCAGTTCGCAGTATTTGGCAAAAAAATCGCCCCTTGAAGGGTTTGGACGGTGTTGTTATATTGGAATTCGACATGATACGAGGCATACATGTCGGGGCGCCGACAAGGCCGCCGTCCATGTCGATCATTGTTTATCCCCCAGGGAGGATCAGGTAATGGCGCAGCACAGAATCACACGGCGCGGATTTCTCAAGACCTCTGCCATGGCCGCGGGCAGCTTTTCTATGCCCTGTATTGTGCCGGGCTCAGTGTATGGTGCTGATATCAGTCCGTCTGAAAAGATCGTAATCGGCTACTGGGGTACGGGCAGCCAGGGGTCCGGGCACGTGAGGGCGTTCACGGGCAAAGAGGACGTGCAGGCGGTTGCGGTTTGCGACGTGAACCGCAGCGGGACCAACTACGCGGGCAACCGGCCTGCGGGACGGGAACCGAACGTCAAGGCAATTGAGGACATGTATGCCCGACAGAGAGGGGTGGCGACTTACACAGGCGTTAAAGGCTACAACGACTTTCGCGAATTCCTTCAGCATAAGGACCTGGACGCGGTGGTGATCTCGCTGCCGGACCATTGGCATGCGCTGGCGGCAGTGGCCGCGGCCAAAGCTGGGCTGGATATGTATGCCGAGAAGCCCCTGGCCCGGACGATCTACGAGGCCCGCGAGATGGTCAAGGCGGTGCGTCGGTATGGGCGTGTGTTCCAGACGGGCAGCCAGCAGCGCTCCGACCAGCGGTTCCGGCACGCTTGCGAATTGGCGCGGAACGGCTACATTGGCGAGCTGAAGGAGGTGTATGCCAAGGTGCTGGGGATTTCCGTGCCATGTCCGTTCGGCGGAGAACCTGTGCCGGACGGGTTCGATTTCGAGATGTGGTTAGGGCCGGCGCCGGCGGCGAGCTACCATCCGAAACGGGTAAGCGGCAATTATGACTGCTTCGGGTCTGCGTGGCGGTCATGGCGAGAGTATTCGGCGGGACATATCACGGACTGGGGGGCCCACCACTTCGATATTGCGCAATGGGGCATGGGGATGGACGGGACGGGGCCGGTGGAGATCACGCCGGGGACGGGCAACAGCGCCGACGGTCTGACCTTCCGTTACGATAACGGTGTTTCGCTGATCAAGAAACAGGGGCCGCACAGGGGAGACATACAGTTCATCGGCACAGAGGGCTGGGTGGGAGTGAGCCGCGGGGGGATCTGGGCATCGTCGGAGAGCCTGTTCTCAGTGAAAATGAAGCCGAACGACACGCGTCTATATGAGAGCAAGGACCATCGGCAGGATTTCCTGGATTGTGTTCGGACGCGGAAGCGGCCTATTTGCGACGTGGAGATCGGCTGCAGTTCGGTAACGGTGTGCTTGCTGGGTGAGATTGTGACGCGGCTGAACCGGCCGCTGAAATGGGACCCGCAAAAGTGGCAGTTCGTAAACGACCCCGAGGCGGATGAGTTGATTCGGCGGCCGATGCGGAGCCCGTGGGTGCTGTAGCGCCAGACCAGTCGCGAGACGTTCTCGGAGGCCATCCGCAAACTATACATGGACATATTTGGAGAGCAGAACATGGGGCAAAGAAAGAAACTGACACGCAGAGACCTCTTGAAGAACTCGGCGGTTGCGGCGGGAACGCTTGCGCTGGCGGGTCCTGTGGGTAACTGGGCGTACGCACAAGGCAGCGACACGATTCGGGTGGGAGTGATCGGCTGCGGCGGGCGAGGCACGGGTGCGGCACATGACTGCTTCAATTCGTCGAAAGGTGTGGAGATCGTAGCGCTTGCCGACGCGTTCGGCGATCGGTTGGGCGGTCTGAAGAATCATTTCAAGGTGCCGGACAATCGTTGCTTTACGGGGCTGGACGGTTACAAGCAGTTGCTGGCGCTGGATGACATTAACATGGTGATCCTTGCGACGCCTCCGGGCTTTCGCCCGCAGCAGTTGAAGGCGGCGGTCGATGCCGGCAAGAACATCTTCATGGAGAAGCCCGTGGCCACTTGCCCGGCGGGCATCAAGATGGTCTTGGAGGCCAGCGCCAAGGCCAGGGAGAAGGGCCTGGCCATTGTATGCGGCACACAGCGTCGGCACGAGCCGAGGTACGTCGAGACGATGAAGCGGATTCATGACGGCGCAATCGGCGAGATCGTGTCGGCTCAGTGCTACTGGAACCAGGGCGGGCTCTGGGTCAATCGGCGCCAGCCGGGGCAGGCGGACGTGGACTGGCAGATCCGCAACTGGCTGTACTTCACGTGGATTTCGGGCGACCATATCGTCGAGCAGCACGTTCACAACATTGATGTGATCAACTGGGCGTTCAAGGACGTGCAGCCGGAGCAGGTTCGCGGCCAGGGCGGGCGCCAGTGGCGGACCGGACCGGAGTACGGCAACATTTTCGATCATTTCGGCGTGGAGTTTTTCTATCCGGGCGACGTCCGGACCATCAGCATGTGCCGGCAGATCGACGGCACCACGACCAACGTCAGTGAGCGGGTTGTGGGGACAAAGGGGACCAGCGACTGTGCAGGCCGCATCGACGGCGAGAATGCATGGCGCTACGAGGGGCCAAATCCAAATCCGTATGTCGAAGAGCACAAGAACCTTATCGCCAGTATTCGCTCGGGCGAGCCGCTTAACGAGGGCGAGCGAATCGCCAACAGCACGCTCTGCGCGATCATGGGCCGCGAATCCGCTTATGCCCGCCAGCAGTTCAAGCGGGACTGGTTCCTGGCCCGCTGCACGCTCAATTACCTGCCGCCGGAGGACATGAAGCTGGGCGATTCGCACGAGGTCGGGCCGGTGCCCGTTCCGGGCAAGTACAAGCTGCCGACGGCTTAACCTGGCGCAAGGTGTTTATTGACGCGACGACACACGAGATAAGAATGAAGGAGAATGCCGATGGCATCATCAGAAAATAAAAAGGCTCGGATTACAGCGGCCGGCGGTATGGCCGCGATTACCGCGGCGGCGGCACAGGTTGCCCATGCACAGCATACGGGCAAGATCAGGATCGGGTTGTTGGGCTGCGGCGGGCGAGGCAACGGCGCGCTGCGTCAGTGCCTTGAGGCGGACCCGGGCGTGGAGGTCATAGCGCTGGCCGACCTGTTCGAAAGCCAGGTTAGAAAAACGCGTGACGGCATTGCGCGCGATGGCAAGTTCAAGGATCGCGTGAAGATCGATGACGACCACATGTTCTGGGGTTTCGACTGTCATGAAAAGATCGCCAGGTGCGAGGCCGACCTGTTGCTGATGGCGACGGCGCCGGCGTTTCGGGGCCAACAGATGTTGGCGGCGGTCAAGGCCGGCAAGCACATCTTCACGGAGAAGCCTGTGGCCACCGATCCCGCGGGCTGCCGCCAGGTCATGGAAGCCTCGCGGATCGCAAAAGAAAAGGGCCTCGCCATTGTGTGCGGCACGCAGCGGCGGCACGAGTTGGGCCGTGTCGAGCTCATGAAGCGCATACACGACGGCGCAATCGGCGAACTCGTCGGCGGACAGTGCTACTGGTACGGCGGCGGCATCTGGTATCGCGGATACGTCCAAGGGATGAGCGAGATGGAGTGGCAGTGCCACAATTGGTATCACTTCACGTGGCTTTCCGGCGATCAGATCTGCGAGCAGCACATTCACAACATCGACGTGATGAACTGGTGCTTCGACGGTCCGCCGGTGAAGTTCACGGCCGTTGGCGGGCGCGGCTGGCGCAACCACGAGGCCCAGGCTAAAGACGTTTGCGCCAAGCTGAACAACGGCAGCACGGAAGGCTGGGAGAAGTACGCCGGCGATATCTGGGACCATGTCTTTGCGGAACTGGAATACCCCAACGGCGCGCGGTGCCTGAGCTTCAGCGGGCACAGCCCCAGCAATTTCGACAGCAACGGTGAAAAGATCGTCGGCTCCAAGGGCACGAGCAACTGCCGTTCGAGCATCACCGGTGAGAATGCCTGGCGTTACACCGGACCAAACGTTGACGGGATGCGGCAGGAACACATCGATCTGATCCAGAGCATTCGCAAAGGCGAGCCGCTCAATGAGGGACAGCGGATTGCCGAGAGCACACTGACGGCGATTGGCGCCCGAATGGCGGCGTATACGGGCCGTACGTTCAGTTGGAACTGGCTGCTCAACGCCAGCAAGCTGGACCTCGTTCCCAAGGACATCAAGCCCGGCCCTGGCTTGTTCCATCCGATCGCCACCGGGCGCGACGCGCTGATCTAAGGCCGGACCGATTTCGAAAACAACATACGGCCATGAGGAATTCGCAAGAACGATTTCTTCATGGCCGTTTCATTGCGCAGACCGGCCGGAACCGGCGTCGATTCAATCGCCATTATCGGCTTCGGGCTGGGGCGTCGAGGCGTCGGGTTGTTGCGGGACCTGTCGCACACCCCCGTAAGGCGGTCCGCCTTCGCGATCCGGGGGCGGCCCCTGCTGCTGCCAGTAATCAAAGGGACGGCGCATGGCTCCGCGGCCATTGGGGCCGGCGCCCATTCCGCGGCCGCCGCCGAAACCCATTCCGCGGCCGCGACCATGCGGACCTCGGAAATGCTCGTCAAGACGGATCATGCTTTCACGCCATTTGACGCGCTGCGGGCCATCGAGTACGGCGAAGACCTCCTCGTAAAGTTCGTTCATTTCACGAGCGATCCGAGGGCGGGCCTCGGCGCGGATTTCGTCGATGGCTTCCAGGCGCCTGGCCAGGATGCTGCGTATTCTTTCCCTCTGTGCCGGGTCGAGCTGCAGTTCCTGCTGCAAGGCGGCAAGGGTGCGGTCATTGACGGATTCGATACCCGGCGCCACACCAGGTCTGAACTGCCTGAGGTAAATTGCCGCCGCGGAGGCGCCGATCACGAGGCCCGCCAGAAGGATGACGAGGCCGAAGAAGGCGGTTTTCCAGCGGTGCATACGAAGGATCAACTGCAGTTGGTCGGTTGTGTGTTCGTTTACTGGGCCGCCCATGAGATCACCTCATACATATTGGAGAGGGCGTTGGATTGGGACGCCCGCATTATCACGAACGAAATGACGGCGGCGCAGGCCGCAGCGGCCGAAGATAGAGACGCGATCCACATAAGCGGATGATAAGATACCGCCGGCCGCCGGACAGCCAGCAGGCTCAGGACGTCATCAGCAACGTCTACGCGTGGCGGTGTTTCGACCCGCGCGTGTGCGATGAGTCGGCTCAGATCGACTGACTTCTTCATAGTTCCAACTCCCTGCCCGCCTTTTCGAACAGTTTTTTCAAACGGTGTCTGGCCCGCAGGCTTTGCACTTTGACCATGGCCTTGCTCCAGCCGGTACGGCGGGCGGTTTCATCGATATCGCATTCTTCGAGGTAGCGCAGCGTCAGGACGAGGCGGTCTCGCGGGTTCAATTGCGCCAGCAGTTCATACATAAATCGGGCGGCATCGGAGGGGTCCGGGTTCGGCTCGCCGTCAGGATCCAGCAACTCGTCCCAGTCGGCCAGGCTGAACGGTTCCATACGACGGCGGTCGTATGTGTCTTTCCAGAACGCATAGCCGACGCGCGTGGCGATGGTCGCCAGCCAGTGCGACAGCGGGGCTTTGCCTTTGTAGGTCCTCAGGCTCAGGAACGCCTCCACAAAGACGTCCTGGACCAGTTCTTCATGCGTGCGAGGGTCGCGCGTGAACTTCCAGAGGATGTTTGCAACGTGCTGTTGGTGACGTTCGATGAGCCGCTTGTAAGCCTCGGAGTCACCGTTGAGCGTTTGTTCGATTTGACGGAGATCCGCGACGGGGACTGTTGCAGCACGCGTCCTCCCGGATGATGCGGCAGCAACGGCAGCACCTAAACGGCGCAGGATGCCAGGCACAGCGTCTTGGCGCCAGGCATTCAGAGCAGCAGAATCAACATACAGTATGGTCATTATTCAGCGCGACGTCCACAAAACGCCTGCATAAGAGAGTCCATCCCCTTCAGGAGGGCTCTCTTATGCAGGCAGCACCTTTGCATCTTCGAATCAGCGTCGCAGTCCCGCGCCTCGCCCTGTTCCGCGACCTCTGCCCTGCCGGGGTGCGGGGGCTGGCAAGTTATCCAGGCGTCCTCTGCCCTGTCCACGGCCGATGGCCTGTGCGGGAGCCTGTCCGCGGAGTCCTTGTCCGCGGCCGATGCCCGGTCGCAGGCCGGCCGGCAGCGGGCGCCTGCTTTGCAGGTCTTCGAGCTTTTCTAATTGCTCTTCGGTCAGCACCTCCTTGACCGCTTCAAGCACCTTCTTGCGTGCTTCGGCCCGCTCTTGCACTGCCTCTTTCAGAATATCGCCGATCTTCGCCTGCTGTTCTGCTGTCAGGTCGAGCCACTGCATGCAGCGGCCCATCGGCACGCCTGCACCCAGGCCCAATCCGGCACCCCTGCCCGGTACGCCCATTCCGCGGCCCGGTTCGAAAACGCCGCCTCCGCGACCAATTGCAGGCGCCTGCCGCTGCCCTGCCCCAGGCCACCAGGGCCGTACAGCGGGTCTGCTGGCGATCTGGTCATTCTGCAGCGGGCACCACGGGCCCGCCAGGCCCATGCCGGCGCCCGCGCCCCGCATGCCCATCCCCTGTCCCCTTGCCGGTCCCCTGCCGCGGCCGCGTCCCGCCCCAGGCTGGGCGTGAACCGCCACGCCCACCATTGCGACCATTGCAGCCACCGCCAGAAGCTTCCATCCTGCGTGTCTCATCGTTTTTCCCTTTCAAAACCGTTGGTCTCATTTGCCACACTTACAGGGCCCTGCACCGGGATAGTGGGGAAAAACGGCCTGCAGGTTACAGGTGAACCTGAGCTTTACCGTGACATGCGTATGCGGCTGCTGAAAAGTTACACCCCGGAGGCCTGCCCTTGCCCATACACCGGGCGACGGCTGGGCGGCCGGCATCTGAGAAGCAATCCAGATTATCACAGCTCCACTTCGGCGAGTTCCCGACAATCCGGGCGGTTACTTCAGCGGCCAGTCGGGCGGGCAGGTAGTGTACCACCAGTGCGAAATTTCCGCAAAATCGGCGAGGTCTACCCTTCCGCTGTTGTCCAGGTCGGCGGGTACGGCGCCGACATCCAGCCAGTATTCGGCCATGATCGCCAGATCGGTAAGGTTTACAACGCAACCGAAGCTGCCGGGCCAGAAACCGGTGCTGAGCACGTAGCTGCCTCCGCTCGAGACGCCCGTATCCGCCTGGCCGACAGTACCAGTGAGGGAGTAGCGGCCGCCGGTGCTCGTGCCTCCGCCCCCGTCAATCGAGTACCACGAAATCTCATAGTCGGCCCACGCACAACAGCCGACGAGCAGCGCCACGGTAATGATCCAAATCCTGTTACGCATAAGCTTCTCCTGCCTCGGCTGCCGATTCGAGCATCGCTCTCACTTGATTACTGTACCCGGTACGGGCGGAATGTCAATTCCTCCCGGAGTATTTCCTGCACTCCGCTGTTTACAGCAGGCGGCCGGTAGAGAACCGGAACGGCCTCTTCATAATAAACGGTCATGAGCGGGTCGCCCGTCTGACTGTAAAGGGTCACCAGACCGTCGATCGGCCTGCCGTCACCCTGTACCCAGTCATTGATCCAGACAACCAGGTCTTTGCGCTGTCGATATGGTGAGAGATCGCCCTGCAGGAGTACATCCCCGAATCGGTAGCCGATGATCCGGTGATCTTCCATCACGCATTCAAGTCCGCCGCCTGAAATGGATTTCCACCCGTTGTCCGGCGGGTCGACTTCGTAAGGCAGGTCCACGGTGAAACCCAACGCCCGCACATTTGCAGGAAACTTCGGCATCGCGGGCAGTTCCTCAAGCAGCTTGGCGTCTCCATGATTGAACATGATAACGCCCGGCTCGACAATGTGTGTGTTGGCGACGGGCTCCCCGTTTAATCGGAAGATGAAATGATTACTGAAGAGCTTCTTCTGGGTTGAACTGGTCAGTCCTGCGGTAGTCAACTTGAGGCGGCCCACTTTGAAATACAAGATCTCCTCAAGATAGGTTGTCTGCGCTACATCGTACTGAAGTGTCTCGTAGCGTACGGGGACTGCGTCGAAGAAGTCGATTCGGCGTTTTTCATTCGAGTCATCGCCGAGGTAGATCAGGCTTCCATCAAAGGTCGCTCCTTCGGCGGCGCTGCGGATGACGGCCTGAAGTTGGCTCTCCCGGCGGGCCCTGATGATGACCTTCCAGTCGCCGGGTTCGATTGCAGCCGGCCGGGGCGCAGGCGTTCCGGTGTCATCGGCTGCACACGTCCAGCGGCCGTTGATCCATTTCGGGATGCTGCCGGGTGCACATTGCAGCGAGCCCAGGGTATCGGCGTCGTTGAGCGCCCTTTGTGCAAACGGCACCGCCGAGATGCGCTGGCGAGGTGAAAGCGTCGTGTAGAAACCTGAAGAATCGCCGGGCCGGACGCTGATCTGAAGCCAAAGCTGGCTGCCCTGAAAGACGTTGCCGAAGTCAAGCGACACGGTGAAGTATCCACCGACAAGTTCGACGTCGTCGAGGTGGATCGTCGTGCCGCGCTGTGTGCCGGCCGCGGCGTCGTCATAGAGTTCGAACGTAAAATCGTGCGGGCCGGCAGCCGGTGTGCCGCCGTCATAAAGACGTCCCTGATAGGTGAAGCTCGTCCCGATCGGAGCCGCAAGGCCGGCCGGACCGGTACTCAACACGCATATCAAAGCCGCCAGAACCGCCAGCCACACTTCACGGGCCTTTTCCATCTCCCACCTCCAAATGTATAATTACTCGACGTTAGAGTCCGAAATGTAAATCTTTATTATACTCGATCTTCACTTAAGATTTCAAGCGTAAACCGGCTTCGAAACGGTCGGATTTGGAGAATCGAGCGCGGGCCGGGCAGCCCGGCACCCTCAGGGGCGGGCAAACCACTGTTGTGTGCGGCGGCAGATCCACACGAGCATGAGCATGACAGGGACTTCGATGAGGACGCCAACAACCGTGGCAAGGGCAGCACCAGACGACAGGCCGAACAGCATAGTTGCCGTGGCGATGGCGACCTCGAAGTGATTGGAAGCGCCGATCATAGCCGACGGCGCTGCGTCCGTGTAACGCAGCCGCAGAGCCTTACTGAGGCTGTAGCCCAGCGCAAAGATCAGCAGCGTCTGAAGGAACAACGGCACCGCAATCCAGAGAATCGTTAGCGGGTTGGAAAGGATGGTCTCCCCTTTAAAACTGAACAGCAGGACGAGCGTGATCAGCAATGCAGTAATCGTGACGGGCGTGAGAACGTGAAGGAACTTGTCGCGGAACCAGGACTCACCTTTGCGGGCGACGATCCACCGACGGGTAACATAACCCGCCGCCAGGGGCAGAGCGACGTAAATACCGATCGATAGCAAAAGCGCCTGCCAGGGCACCGGCAATTTCCCGACACCGAGCAGGAAGCCTCCCAAGGGGCCGTATAGGAACAGCATAGTCAGCGAGTTGATCGCGACCATGACCAGGGTGTGGCCGTCGTTGCCGCGGGCCAGATAACCCCAAACCAGGACCATCGCTGTACATGGGGCGATACCAAGCAGGATGCAGCCTGCCAGATAGCTTCGCCATAGCGGAACCTGCAGCATCTTCACGCCATTTTCCATGACCACGGTACCTACACCGTACTCGGCGCCGACCGGCAGGTCCACTCCGAACGGCATTTTCACGAGATCGACCGCATCCGGGCCAATAAGCCCGCGGAACAATGTACCAAGGAAAAACAATGCAATGGCATACATCGTAAAGGGCTTCACCGCCCAGTTGACGAACAGTGTCAGGCCGACGGGCTTTATTGTCTTACCAGCCTTGAGTACCTCGGCGAAATCGATCTTAACCATGATGGGGTACATCATGAAAAACAGGCAGACGGCGATGGGAATGGACACCACAGGAGCGTTGTTGACATAGATCGCCATGCCGTCAAGGGTGTGGGCGAACCCCGGGGCGAGCTTGCCTAAGGCAATGCCGCCGACAATACAAAGGATCACCCAGACGGTCAGGTATCGCTCAAAGAAGTTTAGCCTGTTCGTCTGGCCGAACGGCGGTGCCGATGCATCGGTGATTACATGCGGTACAGCTTCTGTGTTGCTTCCATTGTCACTCATCGCGTACCTGTCCTCTTACTCTTCGGTCACTGCCGCCGCCAGTTTTCATACCTTCTTGCAACCCGTGAAGTCAACGCTGGACACGTAGTCGCTTAGCTTCTTTCCTTCAGGAAGAAGTTCGCGAACTACTTTGTACAAGGCATCGTTGCAGCCGTCCATAGCATCCATGTTGCCGGGCTTGTCTCGGAACGTCACATCGGTGAGCCCGGCGGCCTGCATCATCTCGACAGTCTTTTCAATCCTGACCGCCCCGGCCACACAGCCTAAATGAGCCTGCACGGAGGCTTTGACTTCCGCAGGCAGCTCCTCCTTCAACGCAAGGTCCGATACGCATGCCGTGCCGCCGGGCTTTAGCACCCGGTAAATTTCGCGCCACACCTGCGGCTTGTCGGGCGAAAGATTGATTACGCAATTGGAAATCACGACATCGATGCTGTTGTCGGCAACTGGAAGGTGTTCGATTTCGCCCAGGCGGAACTCGACGTTTCGCAGGTCTGTCTTCTTCGTGAACGCCGCGATCGCCGCCCTTGCTTTGTCCAGCATCTCCGGGGTCATGTCGACGCCGATCGCCCGACCCTCGGGGCCAACCTTGCAGGCTGCGATAAAGACATCGAATCCCCCGCCGCTACCCAGATCCAGCACTACCTGCCCGGGCTTGAGGTTGGCGATTGCCGTCGGGTTACCGCAGGACAAGCCCATGTTGGCCCCATCCGGCAGTGCTGCGAGTTCTTCATTTGTGTAACCCACGGCAGTGGCCAACGTAGCCGGCGACGAACACCCGCAGCAGCCGCCCGACTGGCCTTTGGCGATGTCTGCATAGCCCTTGCGGACTGTTTCACAAATACGATCACTGGGCTCTGTAGTCATGTTGCCTCCTGTGCGATCACGGTAATTTTAGGGCCGCCTCGGCAACGCGGGCGCCTAATTTGCGGGCCGAGTCGATGCCGAACTCATCTTTGGTGATGTCATCGTTATATGCGTTCCACAGGGTTGCGCCCTGATGCGCGGCGGGCTTGCCCCCGACGGCTAAAACCTCGTGGCAGAGCATCGCCGTGAGGATCTGCTCGATAACCAGTTCCTGGCCGCCGTTGCGGTAAGCGCCGAGAGACAGCGCCCCCACCGGCTTGTCGGCCAGCAGCAGTCTGGGCGTGCGAAGCACGGCCAACCGCTCAAGAAAGGCCTTGCAGAGAGCACTCATTGCGCGGAAGTAACAGGGCGAACCGATGATCAGGCCGCCGAGGGCCGGGTCCTGAAACTTCGGCAGTAGCACATCAAAGTCATCGTCGACCATCGACATTCCGTCCCCGGGCTTTGCCCCGCCCTGCCAACCGGTAATATCCAGCCCGCCGAGGTCAACCAGTTCCACGTCAATTCGCGGCGACACCGCCTTGGCCGCATTGAGCGCCACCAGCACTGCCGCAGCCGTGGTCTTGCCCTTCCGCGGGCTGCACGAAACGCCGACGATTTTCACGCGCTTATCTTCAGCTGCGGTGACTCCGGTCCCCAGCTCTGCTGCCGCAACCGCGCCAGCCGCCAAACCACTGTTCAAGAACCTACGTCGATCCATTTAGATCCCTCCTGACGAATATCACATGATTGTTGTTCTGACTATGCCACTATATTACAAAAAACTCACATAGTCGTCAAAATAAAAATCACCGCGTGCGCTTTCCGAGATGTTTCAACATTGCCGCCTGGCAACTGATCCGCTCGCGCAGCATCTCGTCGACGCACGACAGGAAACTCAGGATGCAGGGCGTCCGCAGTGAGTACATGACCTTAAGGCCGTCTTTGCGGCTGTTAAGCAGGCCGGCCTTGACCATGACGGAGAGATGCCGGGAGACGTTGGAGCGCTGGGCGCTGACGTGGTCGACTATGTCGCAGACGCACTGCTCGCCCTTGCTGAGGTAATCGATGATCGCCAGGCGAATCGGGTGTGCGACCGCCTGCACCATCTCGGCCTTGGCTTCGTAGATTCGTTTTGTTTCCTGGTTCATATGCAACTCAGGGTCCTTTCTTGGGGCCCAACCGCTCTGCTGTTTTATCAGAGTAGCAGAGGGTCAAGGGTCGGTCAAGGTCGCTGCAGCCTGGCGGCGGGGTAGAACCCCGCCCTACACATTCGTCGTGTCCCAGCCGTCTTCATCGGGCCAGACGTTGGTGTACCTGATCGCCAAGCGTGGTTCGGCCATCATGTCGGCGACGGTGTCGCGCCATTTGGCGTAGTGCGGCGTTTCCTTGTGGCGGGCCGGGTCGTCGGCAGTACGGTAGACCTCGACGAGCACGAATCGCGTCGGGTCGTCGACCTGTTGGACGACGTCGAAACGGGCGATACCGGGCTCCTGCACGCTGTTGCGGGCGTTTTCAATCGAGGCGGCCTTGAAGGCTTCGACGCACTCGGGTTTCACGTGTACGAAGACATGCACAACGAGCATTGTTCTTCCTTTCCTTTTCATGGCATTGACGCCGGGCAGTGTACCATACAATCAGACCACTGCCAACTCGTTCCGACTCCTTTCAGTCCTCCCGCGTTAACGAGTACTCCTTCGATCCAAAGCGTCGCAGTGCGCTTGGGTAAATTTGAGTCGTATTCGATGATGAGCCGGACGAGACTGGCCGATTATGAGTCGGGCGGTTCAAGGGGATTGATTTGAACCTGCCGCATGCGATAATTGCTCGCGGGGGCGGCACGGGAGATTTGACATGAAGCACGCGGTGAGTCGGGAGCAACTGCTGGACGCGCAGCGGAATGAGGCGAGCGAATACGAGACGTATTCCTGGCTGGCCTCAAGGGTGCGGGATGAGAGCAACCGGGCCATTCTGGAGCGGATCGCAGGGGAGGAACGCCGTCATTATGAGGTCTTCAAACGGCTCACAGGAACGGACGTCGGGCCGCGGCGCTCCCGTGTGTTCTGGTACCGCACACTGTCCCGTGGACTGGGGCTTTCATTCGGTCTGCGACTGATGGAGCGTGGCGAGAGGCTCACGCAAAGTGTCTATGCAAGACTTAAGGAGCAGTATCCGCAACTGGCTGACGTACTTCTGGATGAACAGCGGCATGAAACGGAGATCCTGGGCTTGATCGAGGAGGAGCGGATTGCATACGCCGGCAGCGTCGTATTAGGGCTCAACGATGCGCTCGTGGAGTTGACGGGAGCATTGGCCGGGCTGACGCTGGCGCTTCGAAACGGGCAGGTCATCGCAATGACGGGGCTGATCACCGGCGTGGCGGCATCGATGTCAATGGCTGCATCGGCATTCCTCTCATCGCGGGAAGAGGCCGACCGCCAAGAAGGACGCAGTCCGCTGAAGTCCGCGGCATACACGGGAGCGGCATACATAGCGACGGTCATTGTCCTGATTCTACCCTACCTGCTGATCAGCAGCGTGTTCTGGGCATTAGCGGTGATGATGGCTCTGAGTATTCTGGTGATTCTCAGCTACAATTTCTATATCGCGACGGCCAAGGGCACGCCGCTCTGGAGGCGGTTCGGGACGATGGCGGGGATTTCACTGGCAGTGGCGGTGATCAGCTTCTTGTTCGGCATGGCGGCACGGACGATATTCGGGGTAGACGTCTGACAGTTCCTTGCATTCTTTTTCCGCTTTTCCCCAAAATGCACATCTGTGCCAACCGGCGGATACCCCGGCGCAGGGAAAAGTTTTCTTGACAATTTCAGTGTAATAAACTATAGTAATTTGAACTGATGAGGACGGGTGAAAGGGCGTTTTTCGGGGGTGGGGCACGTCTTTTCTGCTTGTTTCGGATTTCGGCGGGGGGCCCCTGCTGCCGTGGGGTGAGGGCATGAATCAAGGCTGCGCGTACAGGTGTGAATGGAAAGGAACGACGTTATGAAGAGGGCAATGCTGTTCGGGGCGATTGGGCTGGTGTTTGTGCTGGCGGCGGCGCCGGCCGGCACGATTTGGAGCTGGGGATCGGAGATCGATGGCTTGCAGAATGTGCCGGAGGGAGACGACTTTGTGCAGGTGGCTGCGGGGGTCAAACACAGCCTGGCCTTGCGGGCCGACGGGACGATCGTGGGATGGGGATCGAACCACCACGGCCAGATTAACATACCCGATTTCCAGGACTTTGTTGCAATCGCGGCCGGAGGCGACTTCAGTATCGGCTTGAGGAGCAACGGCGAGGTTGTCACGTGGGGACGCAACAACCACTCGCAGGTCTCCGACAAGCCTGCTGGCGGCGGCTTTGTGGCTATTGCAGCCGGCACCAATCACGGTGTGGCTATCCGGGCAAATGGTTCGGCCGTCGCCTGGGGGCCGAGCAGTTCGTTTACGGGTTTGGCAGCAACGACGGATTACCTGGCAGTTGCAGGCGGGGAGCACCATACGGTGGCGCTTCGCGGCGCGGGACCAACCGGCTCAGTGGTGAACTATGGGGCAACATGGTACGGCCTCGGGGATGTACCGGCCGGAAACGATTTTGTCGCGGTAGAGGCGGGCGTTGACCACAGTCTTGCACTCCGGGCCGATGGCACGTTGGCGGCATGGGGCCTCCGGAGCGGAGCCAACGATTATGGTCAGGTGACGGCGACGCCTCAGGAGGGCGGCTTCAGCAAGATCGCAGCGGGAGATCGTTTCAACGTGGCGTTAAAAACGGACGGCACGCTGGTTGCGTGGGGACGGTGGTCGAGCGGCCAAACCAATGTACCGATGGGCGACGGCTTTGTGGCGATTGCAGCGGGCGGCGAGCATGCACTGGCGATCAGGGAGCAGTCATCGTTGGTGGTGAATGCCCCCAACGGCGGAGAAGCGTTCCGGGCCGGGTCTTTGCAGACGATTACCTGGACGACGGTCGGCACAATTGCCAACGTGGTGATCGAATATTCGACGGACAACGGGCAGACCTGGGTCGCGGTGACCCCGGCCAACGAAGGCAATACGGGTGTCTATGAGTGGCGGACGCCCGATGTCGATTCGCAGGAATGCCTGGTGCGGGTGTCGTCGGCGTCGGGATTCGTCGCGGATGTGAGCGATGCGCCCTTTACAATTTACCCGTGCCCGTTGAAGGCGGATCTTACGGGTGACTGCGTCGTGGATTTCGCCGACTTTGCGATCATGGCGTCGGAGTGGTTGTTGTCCGATTCGCCGGAGGAGCCGGAGACAAACCCGGCGGATTTTGATCTGAACGGCAAGGTCGATTGGCAGGACCTGGAGGCGCTTGCAATTCGGTGGCTTCAGCAGGATGCCGGCACTTATGATCTGGACGGTGAGAGCCCGGTCAACATGAAGGACTTCGCAATGTTCGCCGACAACTGGGGCTGGCAGCGATAAGGTAGGATTAACTTAAGAGGAGGCAGGCCGCGGAGTGGAGCGATTCGCGGCCTGTTTTTTGCGCCGAGGATGCAGAACCCGGCATCATTTGCAGAGTTATGTTCCGGGAAGAAAACCTCCCTTGCGGCATGTCGATGAGTCGCCTGAGATACGGCAGGGCCTGGTCTGAATCGCACACGCAGCGGTCTGTGTTCACTCCTGCTTTTCGCTCATGCACATGCGTATCATGCAGCAAGGTATTGATCGACGAGGTGGTCGGTGGCCTGGGGAAGGATGCCGAGCAGCCAGGCAAGGTCGACCACTGTGGGACGTTTTCGGATTTCGTGCATGTGGAGGATGGCGGCCTTAAGGCGGTCGCGCGTACAATTGATGTCCGCGTAGGCGTGAGCGGCGCCTGCCTTACTAAGGCAATCTTTGATCTCCTGGGGCGCGCGGACGTGGGCGCCGACGGCATCACGGAAGTTGTTCCATGTCTGGGGGTCGGTGATCTTTTCGGCAATGGTTTTCATCAGAGGCTGTTTGTTTCGGTACTGCTCGGCAACGTTTGGAGCGAGATGCCTCCAGAAGCTGCTGTCGATACTTTGAGGGAGGGCGACGGGTTCGGGGGTGTCGATCGCCAGGACCTGTTCGTAGAGCGCACAGGCGAAGATCGTGCCGAGGCCGACCTGCCGGCCGTGGAGGTCATGCGGGACGGCGTCAACGGAGGACATCATGTCCAGCGTGTGGCTTAACATGTGTTCGCCGCCGGAGGCCGGCGCAGACGTTCCGACGACCGTCATGGCAATGCCGGAGTACACCAGGGCGTTGAAGAGGGCCGCCAGGGCGGCCGGCTCACGCTCACGGATGGCGGCCGGGTTATCCAGGTAGGTCGGTTCGAGGTCGTTGATCAACCGGGCACAGAAGGGGCAGAAGTATTCACCTAAGAAAAGGTGGTTCATGAGCCAGTCGGCAGTCGAAACCGGCTTGGCCAGGACATCGCCGAGGCCGGCAGCGGTTAGTTCGAAAGGAGCATCGCTCAGGACGGACGGAATGGCGAAAACCGCTAACGGCGCGCGGGCGACATGGAGTGTCTTGACGCCTTTGATCGTGGGGGCGACGTTGGCCGCGGTGTAGCCGTTCATGGTAGCGGCCGTAGCCAAGACGGCGTACGGCAGGTCGCGTTCGGCGGCGAGCCACTTGGTAAGATCGTTGATGACACCCGCGCCGACGGCAAGCAGGATGTCGGCCGGCAGGAGTTGAGCATTCAGCACTTCGAAAGTATGGTCGTCACAGACGGGGCCGCCGTGTTGCGTGTCGCCGACAATGGTATGGGAGACGTCCCACCCTCCCTGCTGCAACGCCCAGGCAGCTTCTTCGCCGGCAACGGACCAGGTGCGCTGGTCGGCCAGGATGAGAACCCGGCGGCCGGGCGTAAACGCGGCAAGCGTGTCCGGGATCGCGGCGACAGCTTCTTCGGAGTAGACGATTTGGCGGACGGGGACACTGTGCGTCTTGCCGCATTGGCACTGGAAGGTACTATTGAGCAGTCGATCGTGATCCATATTCAATGTTGCAGTCAGAAAACCGGCCCCTGTTCTTGGCCATTGGGACGTTCTTGTTCTAAAGTATTTTTTCGAGAGTGATCTGCTGGCCTTCACTAAAGCGCGGTATTTCGGCGTCGGCAGGGTTCATACGAATTTCATCGCCGTCAGCAAGAGGCGGGCCGGCCTTTACGTGGACAGAGCGGAGGCCGCCATAGATCCAGCGGGCGTGGTTGGCATAGAGCAGATCGCCGGGCTCGGCCGACATTGTGTCAAGATTCTTCCGCGACACCATGACCGTTCCCTCGGGAACCGCAGGATCAAGGCGGACAACGACGCGGGCAATCGAACCCGGCCGGCGGTTAGGCTCGCCGCCTTTGTATTCGCGCATGGCGTCAAGCTGCGTGCCGGCGACGAGACCCTTGATCTGCTCGATGGGTTTCGGTCGGGTGACGAATGTGACGGCAACACCAACAACGGCCGAAGCAATCAGCCCGAAGAGGGCACGCATGAAGTCATAACTGTCAGGACCCATCCCGAAATCGACGAGGCCGACGAGGGCGTCCGGCCAGAAGAACGACGCGCCCACAAGCAGCGCGCCGCCTATGACAGTCGCGAAAGCCGCCCACGGCGTGAACCGGCGCCACGTAATACCGAGGAATATAGCCACGACGACCGGAGGCGTCACGGCGGCCGTGAACATGCCGTGGGCGCTGTACAGGGTCTTCTGCATGAAGACTGGCACCAGCGCCAAACCCAGGCCGGCCGCGGCGAGGCTGGTGATCCGCGCCACGATGAGGTAGTGTTTGTCCGTGGCGTTGCGTTTGATGTACGGCCGCCAGATGTCGTTGACGAAGATTGCGCTTGTGGCGTTGATGAGAGAGTCCGCGGTGCTCATGAGTGCCGCCGTCAATGCGGCAAGAATGAAGCCGAAGACTCCCGGCCGGCAGAGTAAATGTGCCGCCTTGACAAAGGAATCGCCCGCCGACGTTTGGAGTTCGCCGCTGTTGACGAGCGCCTTGGCGATCCAGCCGCCGCAGCTTGTGGCGATCGCCGCCAGCGGCGTGAGAATGAGGATCCACGCGACGACCATGCGGCGGGAATCGTGGACACTCTTCAGAGAAAGGAACCTCATAATGAAGCCCTGGTGCATCAGCATGAGTGCGCCGGTATTGGCCAGCGCGTCCTGGACATAGATGCCGATGAAGCTGAACTCCGGCGGGTTGGCAAACTCCGAGAAGGCGTACTTGTGGCTTTGCGGCAGCAGCGCCCAGATGTCGCCGAAACCGCCGAAGTGATAAATCCCTCCGACGAAAAGACCGAGGCCCGCTATCAGGAGGATGATCCCCTGGGCAAGGTCGGTCATGATGACGGCGGTCTGGCCGCCGGCGTAAACGTAGATTGCGACGGCGACGGCGGTGACCGCGGCGCCGGTCATGACCTTCCAGCCAAGCAGCGTATGCAGAGCCTGGCCTAAGGTGACGAGGTTGATGCCGATGTAGCCCACTATGTAGAGCAGGATAATGACCGTGGCCGCAACCCGCGTCGCCTTGTTGAAGCGGACCTCCATGTACTCGGGGATCGACTGGATGCGCCGGTAATACACGATGGGAATCCACACGAGCACCAGCAGCGGGACCCAGAACCAGTCATTGAAGTACGTCTGCGTGCTGCTGATGCCGTAGGTAAAGCCGGCCGCCGAGTACTTGATGAAGCTGTAGCTGCCGACGAGCGTTGCGATGCACGAGAATGCAATCAGCCACCACGAGAAACGCTGCCCGCCGAAGAAGTAGTCTTTGGTGGTTTTATTGTAACGGCTGAAGCACAGGCCAAAGCCCATGATGGCGATGAAATACCCGAACATGACTGCGTAGTCGAGGTTCTCGCCGAGAGCCTGCGCAAGGATCATGGCATCACTCCGTTGGACCAGCTGGGGGCGACGAACGTAAAGAATATCGCCAGGGCCAGCAATCCGAGGAAGCCCGCGATGACAACGGCAAGGAATCGCCGGTCCTCCGGAAGCCGCAGATCAAAGTACCGGCCGCGCACTCCACAGACTATACCGAGCAGGCACAGGGCGGCGCCGACACCGAATTGACAGATGATGGGCCATACACGGGCCATTGAGTCAGTCCTTGTGATTGCGGGATGTCTTGTTTCGAGTGGCAGCAAGCTGTTCGCTGAGCCAGGCCGGCCGGTTGGTGGTGATGCCGTCGACCTTGAGGCTTACAAGCCGCTGAGCCTCGGCAAGATCATCAACGGTCCAGACATACAGCCCGAGGTTAGAGGCCCTGACCGCGTTGGCGAATTCTTCCGTCACACCGGCGTAGTGCACGTCGAGGCCGTCGAGGTTCTTGTCCTGTGCAGTGCGGATGAGCGAAGTATCATGCGGGATGGGATGGTTGGTAACCTTGTGCTTGTCGGTGCCCTTGAGCCAGTAGACGGGGGTCTGCGGCAGCCGCTGTTTCGCCAAGGCGACCGTCTCGAGATCGAAACCGATGATGACGATCTGCGGCAGCCTGCCGCTGTCGAGCAGGACCGGCACAAGCACGTCAACGGTTTCAGGGCCGCTCTTGATCTCGACATAAAGCTTGCGGTGCGGCGGGATCGTCTCAAGCACCTCCTCCAGGAACGGCATTCTTTCGCCTGCGAAGTCCTGCGACTTGAAACTGCCCACGTCCAGCTTTCTTAGTTCATCGGAAGCAGTCTCGGCCACGACGAGCTTGCGCCCTGCGGTCCGCTTGGTGTCCTTGTCGTGGATGACCACAATGCGTTTGTCGGCGGAGAGGTGAATATCCACCTCCACGTCAAAACCCTGGCGCCAGGCAAGGTTCACCGCCGCAAGGGTATTCTCGGGGGCGTCGTACGAGGCGCCGCGATGGGCGATGATTTCGACCTGTCGACCACAACCGGTCAGAAATGCGGCCATTACACACATCCATCCGTAAATTAACAGATTCTTCATATTTGCCTCGTCGGATCACGTCTCATGGTGTTTGACATCAGGATAGCTCCATTCACGTCACAATCAAGCAGTATTTTCTCCCTGTGTGTTAGCGGTCTTTCTTTCGCCACACTGGCCCCCCTACGCGAGCCGGCCGAGGCGTGTGCGGATTTCGTAAATTATTGTGTGTCCCGAGCCGAACAGGTGTGATAGAGTGGGGGACATAACATAATCGCAGGCGGCTTTCAGAGTCGAAAACGCATTGCGAACCACCTTTAGGGGGGTATGCTAAATGAGAATTCTGCTTGTCAACCCTACGACGCCGGATACGTTCTGGGGTCTGAAGAATGCCGTGAAGTTCATCGCGCGGAAGGCCTCACTGCCGCCGCTGGGGCTCTTGACGGTGGCGGCCATGCTGCCGAGGGAGTGGGGCAAGCGGCTCGTTGATATGAACGTGCGCAAGCTGCGGGATGCGGATATCACGTGGGCGGATTATGTGTTCGTCACGGGGATGATTATCCAACGGGAGAGCGTGGATCAGATTCTGGAGCGGTGCAAGAGGCTGAAGCGGCCCGTGGTCGCGGGCGGGCCGTTGTTTACGGCGGCGCGAGAGGATTACGGACACGTGGACCATTTGGTTTTGAACGAGGCGGAGTTGACGCTGCCGCGGTTTGTTGCGGACGCGACGGCCGGCCGGCCGGCGAGGCTTTATTGCACGGACGAGAAGGCCGACCTTGCCCAGACGCCGGTTCCGCTGTGGGATCTGGTCAGGATGAAGGACTACGCGTCGTGGTGCATCCAGTCGTCCCGGGGGTGTCCTTTCGATTGCGACTTCTGCGACGTGACGACGCTGTTCGGACGCCGCTTTCGCATGAAGTCGACGGAGCAGGTACTGGCCGAGATGGACTATATTTATGCATGCGGGTGGCGGGGTAACCTGTTCTTTGTGGATGACAATTTCATCGGAAACAAGGAGACGCTCAAGCGGACAATGCTGCCTTCGATCGGGGAATGGATGAGGGCGCACGATTACCCGTTTTCGCTTTTCACGCAGGTATCGATCAATCTGGCCGACGATGAGGCCCTTATGGCGGCAATGGCGGCGGCGGGTTTCGTCTCTGTTTTCGTGGGCATCGAGACGCCAAGCGAGGCGGGTTTGCGGGAATGCCGCAAGGTGCAGAACACCAACCGCGACCTGAGGGACAGCGTGGCGAGGATCCAAAAGGCGGGCATGCAGGTGCAGGCGGGGTTCATCCTGGGTTTCGACAGCGACGGGCCGACGGTGTTCGATACTCTCATCAAGTTCATTCAGGAAAGCGGCATCGTATTGGCGATGGTGGGCCTGCTCAACGCGCCGCGCGGGACGCGTTTGTATCAGCGATTAGCGGGCGAGAACCGGCTGACCGGCGCGATGTCGGGCGACAACATGGATTGTGCAATCAATTTCTTGCCGGCCATGGGTCTGGAGAAGCTGTTGGCGGGGTATCGGCAGGTGGTTGCGACACTGTATGCGCCGCGGGCGTATTCGGAGCGTGTTCTGACATTCCTGCGGAACTATCGCATGCCGAAGATCGCGCCGTTTCGAGTGCAGGCGGCGGAACTGGCGGCGTTTTTCAAGAGCATGTGGCACATCGGCGTGATCGGGCACGGGCGGAGGTACTATTGGCGGGTGATCGGCTGGACGATGCTGCGGCCGCGATATCTGCACCTGGCCGTGACGCTGTCGATCTATGGGTATCACTTCCGCAAGGTCATTGCGGCGATGGACGAGCGGATCGAGGCGATGCTGCGGGACCACGCAGCCCCGGGGGTGGTTCTGGCCGAGGCGGGCGCGTAAAAAAGCCCTGCACGAGGCAGGGCTTTGCGAGTCCTGTAAGCGTTAAACGCTTATAAGGGCACGACGTCCGTGGCGCATGGGCCTTTCTTGCCCTGACCAACCTGGAAGCTGACCTTCTGGTCCTCTTCAAGGGTCGCATACCCGTTCATCCGGATCTCCGAATGATGGACGAACAGATCTTCGCCGCCGTCATCCGGGCAGATGAACCCAAAACCCTTACTCGCGTTAAACCACTTTACTCTACCTGTGCTCACTACTGCATCTCCCAGGCCCTGATTGGGCCCTTCATAAAACGTGTCTCTCGGTCCTGTCTTAAGGGTAGATACTTGAGAGACCAAAGTACAGACCCCCGTCATAGCGTGACACTATACCCTCCCGTCGTCAGAAAGTATCACGAAAAATATGCAAAAATCTTTTTTTCTTTGGATAGCCTTGTTTCTGAGCAGAAAACATCGTCCCGGCGTCCCCCACAATCGCCAATTTTCCTGTTTTCGTCCATGATTATTCCTTGAAGCTTTCTTAAGTGAAGGCAAGAGAGGGGCAAGGCAGAGCGCCAACAAGATCAATATCATTGCCACACAAGCAAATTTGTGTCGATTCGTACTTATTCATGGTTTCGGTTGCAGCCGCATGCCCGGCCACTTCCAAAATGCGGCACACCATGCTCTTGCCTGAAGAGCCAAAAGCCGTTCCGCGCGCCGTACCGCTGCCGGCAGGAAAACTGCTGGTTGCCAGAACTGCCGGGCAGTATACTTGAATGCCGGTGGATGCTCGTGATACTGGAACGGAAACCATGAAACGACAAGGCTCACAGAAGATTTCGGCGGCCACAAAGCGGATTGTCGAGGTGCCGGAGTTGGGCGAGGTGGTATTGGCCAAGTCGCGGCGCGCGAGGCGGCTGTCGATAACGATTACCCTGGACAAGGGCGTGCGCGTGGCCGTGCCGTATCGCACGTCGTTCGCGGATGCCCAGGCCTTTATGACCGCGCACATCGGTTGGGCGCGCAAACATGTGGCGCGGATTGCGCGCATTCGCCAGGCACACGAGAGCACACTGAACGGGCTGCCGGCAATGAATCCGGACAAGACCAGGCTGATGCTCAAGAGCCGGCTGTCGGAGTTGTCGCGGCAGTACGGCTTCAGCTACAATCAGGCGTTTATCCGCAATCAGAGAACTCGCTGGGGCAGTTGCTCGCACAAGAACAATATCAACCTGAACATCAGCCTCGCCCGACTGCGGCCGGAACTGATGGACTACGTGATCCTGCACGAGCTGCTGCACACGCGGATCAAGAACCACGGCCGGATATTCTGGAGAGAACTGGATAAGCTTGTGGGTAATGCCAGGGCCCTTGACGCGGAACTCAAGAACCATGTCCTGGGGCTTGCAGTGGAGCGGCCTTGTGAGCGGCAGCGGCAATGAAGCAGTTGATAACGGCTGCGAGAATTGACGTTCGATAAAACGCGCGTCATGACCTAAAGCCAGAAAGGCTTTAAGTCCGATAAATCATGCACTCGCCGCAAGCCCCCATTCGCAGAGCATGGCCAAGGCGCTTCGGCGGCTATTTTGCTAATGGCGCCTCCGCAACCGGCCGAAAAACACTTGTAATTTCGTCCACGAACGTGTTATAATACCGCAACTTGGGAAGTGCAGGGGCCGGTTGATGGAAAGAATCATTATTTCGCTTCTGATCGTAATCTCGTGCGTGCTCTGCGCCCACGGTGCGGCAGCCGTTTTTTATGTGGATCCGGCCGGCATCGACCAGGTCGGGGGCGGTTCGGCCGAGGCGCCTTTTCTGACTATACAATATGCCTTGGACGCCGCTTCCGACGGCGATAGCATCATAATCCGGCCGGGGACATACACAGGGGCAGGCAATTACGACCTCACACCGCGCGGCAAGAATCTGTATATCCATAGCATAGATCCCGCCGACCCGACCGTGGTCGCTTCGACGATCATCAACCCGTCGGCCGCCGGCCGGGGCTTTGCGTTTGTTGATGGCGAATCCGCTGCGTGCACGCTGGACGGCCTGACCATTACTGGCGGCCGCCGCGAAGGCAGCGGCGGCGCTATCTACTGCCTCGACAGCAGTCCGACCATCATGCGGTGCGTCTTGGCGGCGAACACTGCAACACTTCATGGCGGTGCGATCTTTCTGTATCGCAGTAACGCCGTCATACAGCAATCCGTCATCACGGCCAATACAGCCAACGCAGACGGCGGCGGCATCGAGGGGCAGCACGGCGCCTTCACGCTGGTAAACTGCCTGATCTGCGGCAATACAGCCAACGGTCAGGGCGCCGGCGTCGACGTCGTCAGTGGCAGCGCTGACGTCGTCAACTGCACCATCGCCCATAACCTGGCGACTTACGGCGGCGGCGGTTTGTACCTTTGGGGCAGCACCGGCCGGGTGAAAAACTGCATCATCTGGGGCAATACTGGAATGAACGGCCAGATCGGAATGAATCCCACGTCGGCCGTCACCGTCAGCTTTTCCAACGTCCAGAACGGCTACGCCGGCGAGGGCAATATAGACAGCGACCCGCTGTTTGTGGGGCTGGAAGGCTCGCAGACTTCATACTATGATTATCATCTTGCCAGTGCGTGGGGACGGTATGACGTCCTGACGGGCCAGTGGGTACACGACGTGGTGACCAGCCCATGCATTGACGCTGGCGATCCGGCAACGGATTACGGCGTGGAACCGTGGCCGCACGGCGGACGCGTAAACATGGGGGCATTCGGGGCAACGACGCAGGCGTCGATGAATGGTAATCCCGCTGACTTCAACATCGACGGCGTGGTGGATTGGCGGGATGCGTCGGCCCTGGCCGAACACTGGCTGCGCGATCAGGCGGGTATCTACAACCTCGATGGCGTCGGTCGCGTTGATATGAAAGATGTAGCCATTTTCGTGCAGCACTGGCGCTGGCACAAGTAATCGTTGCCGGCAGTTGCGGCCGACACACCTGCACACGACGCCTGGTCCGACAAGTCATTCGACAACCGTCCAGCGTGCGCAAAAAAAACAGCGCCATGGAAAGGCGCTGTTCTAAATCATAGGAACATTCGACTGTGGCGCTCAGGCCGCTTTACGGCGGAAAATAGAAAGGCAGCCAACACCCACACCCGCCAGAAGCAGCGCACCGGGCGCCGGAACGACCGGCACGGCAGCCGCCATGGCCACAAAGTAATCACTTGTCTCCGAGCCCTTGATGCCGATGAGAATGTCGCCCGCGTTGATGCCCGCAATCACGTCGTCATAGGTCTTGCCCGGTTGCAGGTCGAAGAGCACGCCAAGCGAATTCTGAAAGGCGTTCTCCCTTGCCACGTAGCCGCTTACGAGCTTGTAAGCTGTCAGATCGACGCCCGGCATGTGGCCGTACGAGCCTTCAAGGAAGAGTTGTGCATTGGTAAGTTCAGCGATTCCCAGCAGTGCGCCATCGTAGAAGTACGCGCCCTCGATTTGCCAGGGGCTGTCGGGTTCGACGGTGCTGATCGTAAAGAGCACCTGACCCGCACCCGCATCGCCCACCTCGACGGCGAACGGTTTCAGGGTTGGATCACCCGCGATGGCGCCAACATTGAATGTGACGGCGGCAAAAGCCGGCGCGCACATCATTGCCGTTGCAAACACAACCACTGCAGTACGATACATCCTGTTCATTTCACATCTCCCCCCGACACTTCGGAAACGTCCTGTCTCCATTCTCCGGAAATGTCGGACAAAACATAAAACTCTCTTGTTTGGCCCTATTCGGAAGCCACCCCATCGCCGTGATGTTCAGGTCTGCTTTCCGAGCCTTGCCGCCAGACTGTATGTACAGCCAGCTTCTCCTTACGCTTACAGTGATTCTATCAGAGCATGACTTGGATTGCAAGAAAATTTTTTGGCGAAATGAAAAAAAGTGCGTTTTTATCAGACGCCGGAATTCTCCGCAAAAACTCTCAAAACTGCGCAAAAAACGAGGATTTCGGCGGCTAAACGTCGTCCGCGGGACCGCCTGACGCTCAATTCAGGCCCTGCCCTGACCCATCTTATAGGGCAAACCCGCACTGTGGCCCAAAATCAACGGAAGTCTTTAATATTAAAGGACTTGCTTTGCGGCAAGGAACACAGCATCGGTAGTAATGCCAAAATTCTCAAAGCAGACCTTGTAAGGGGCAGATTTCCCGAATGTACTCATACCAATGAATTTGCCCCTATTGCCAAGGTATTTGTGCCAGCCGAGAGCGACACCCGCCTCCACGGCGACCCTGGCCGTGACACTCGGCGGCAGCACGCTGTCCTTGTAGGCCGGGTCCTGTTCCTCGAAGAGTTCCCACGACGGCATGCTGACGACTTGGGCCTTCTTGCCTTCGCCGGCAAGTTTCTCGGCGGCCGCCAGGGCCAGTTGGACCTCCGAGCCGGTGGCGATCAGCAGCACGTCCGGCTTCTCGGCCTTCACCAGCACGTAGGCGCCTTTGGCAAGATTGCTGGCGCTCGGGTATTTCGATTGATCAAGGATCGGCAGCCCCTGCCTCGTCAGCGCCAGGACGATCGGCCTGTCACGGTGTTCCAAGGCGTACTTCCAGGCCTGCGCCGTCTCGTTGGCGTCCGCAGGGCGTATCACCACGAGCCCGGGAATCGCGCGAAGCGCAGCGAGGTGCTCGACCGGCTGATGCGTCGGGCCGTCTTCGCCGAGGCCTATGGAGTCATGTGTGAACACGAAGATGGTCGGGTACTTCGACAAAGCCGCCACGCGGATCGCCGGCCGCATGTAATCGGCAAAGGCCATAAACGTACCGCCGTATGGAATCAAAAGGTCGCTGACGGCAATGCCGTTCATGATCGAGCCCATTGCGTGCTCGCGCACACCGTAACGGATGTAGCGGCCGGTGGGGTTGTCCTTCTGAAAGTCCTGTACATCCTTGAAGCGAGTATTGTTGGATGGCGTCAGATCCGCCGAACCGCCCAAGACCAGCGGCATGTGCGGCATCAATGCGTCGAGCACCTTGCCGGACGCCTGCCGCGTGGCCAGAGGCTTGCTGACGTCGAATTGCGGCAGCAGTGCGTCTATATCGACGGGCGGCTTCTTGGCCTGAGCGTCCTTCAGTTCCTTGGCCAGCTCGGGGTACTCAGCAGCGTACTTGGCAAACATGTCGGCCCAGGCCTGCTGGAGTTTCGCCCCGCGTGCGCCTGCGGCGGCCATGTGCGCTTTCACACCATCCGGTACGTGGAAGGTCTTCTCCGGGTCCCAGCCGAAGTTCTTCTTGATAAGCTTGATTTCGTCTTCGCCCAACGGCGCGCCGTGTGCCGTGTGCGTATCCTGAAAGTTCGGGCTCCCAAAGCCGATGTGCGAACGGAACTGAATCAGGCTCGGGCGGCCCTTCTCAGCCTGGGCCTTCTTGAGGGCCTCCTCGAATGCATCCATGTCGGTGCCGTCGCCGCCGACGACCTGCACATGCCAGCCGTAGGCTTCATAGCGCTTGGCGCGATCCTCGGTGAACGACAGTGAAGTCTCACCGTCGATGGTGATATGGTTGTCATCATAGATGACGATAAGGTTGTCCAGGCCGAGGTGGCCGGCAAGACTTGACGCCTCGGACGCGACGCCCTCCTGCAGACAGCCGTCGCCTGCGATGACGTACATCGTGTAGTCGAAGATCGGATAGCCGGGCTTGTTGTACCGCGCAACCAGGTATTTCTCCGCGATCGCCATACCGACGGCGTTGGCCAGGCCCTGGCCCAACGGACCAGTGGTGACCTCGACGCCCGGCGTTTCACCATATTCGGGGTGGCCCGGTGTCCTGGAGCCCCACTGCCGGAAATTCTTCAGCTCCTCAAGCGACAGATCGTAACCGGCCAGATGCAAGAGCGAATACAGCAGCATGCTGCCGTGCCCCGCCGACAGAATGAAGCGGTCTCGGTTCAGCCAGCGGGGGTCCTGCGGATTGAAACGAAGGTGACGCATCCAAAGAGTATACGCCGCCGCCGCCATGCCCATCGGCATGCCGGGGTGGCCCGACTTGGCCTTCTGCACGCCATCCATCGAGAGAAAACGAATCGTCTGTACGCACAGTTCGTCCATGTCCGAGAGACCTTTGGTTCTGGCAGATACTGTCATCCTCAGAATCCTGTCAAAAATGGGGTTTAACAACATCCGCGGGCAGATACAAACCGCCGACTGCGGGTATTTTGCTTCAACTGCGGCCATACAATAACGGCTTTGTGGCCGGCATGCAAGCTTTTTCGATGCCGCGGTGCCGCAGGGCGGAAGTCCCACAAACGAGCCGTCAATTACCGCAAAATACCCGCACTGGTCGGTTTGTCGGAACCAATCGTTCCGGCCCGACTGTCCCGGTACTCGCCCAACATGGAAAGCAGGGTCCGCATCACAGTGAGCCAGTAATACCGCCCTTTGCGGGTGAGCGTAAGGCGGCCGTCGCGGAGGGTGGCGGCCCGGGCAGCAAGAAGGAAGGTGATTTCCGGCCAGAGAACCCGCCAGAAACGGCCGTGCTTTTCCCGCATAGCACGTATATCCGCGGTCCCGCCAAGCAGCTTCAGCAGCAGATCGAACCGCAGCTGTTCAGCCGGTGAAAAGCGGCGGATCGAAGCCAGCGAAGACCCCCTATCGTTAACGGCATGGACGTACTCCGGAATGAGAAAGGCATTGATGCACAGATTACCGCCGAGGTAACTCAGTGCGCCGGGGCCCACACCCAGGTACTGCTCATGCGTGACGGGATACTCGTCAATGAGCCCAGCCCGCTTCGAGTAACACCAGACCGATTCCTGGCGATATGCCCCCGCAAGACCATCGACAATCATCTCATAAAGCCGCCGCTCGCGGACATAGTCGAACCGGCCGCGTCCCTCGACCAGCAACCGCTTCTTCGTTTCCGAAAGCATGAGCGGGTACCAGGTCACCTGGTCCACGCCGAGTTCGTTGACTATCCTGATGTCGGCGGCCAGCGTCTTCTCGGTCTGGCCGCTGAAATTGAAGATCATATCGACATTAACCGTATCGAATGCACCGATCACGGCAGCCAATTTCTGTCGGATAGTCTCGGAACTGCCGTACTTATGCCGATACCGCATATCCTCAAGAATGGCGTTATCGAAAGACTGGACACCCACCGACAGGCGATTGGTCCCGATATCTCTAAGCACAGCGAGTGTATCGCCGACGAGGTGGCTCGGGTTTGTTTCGACGGAAAGCTGGCTGATAGGCCAGAAGCTGCGGACTAACGACACCACCTCGGCTAATTCGGCGGGGATTATCGTGGGCGTGCCGCCGCCAATGTAGACGTCGCCAAACCGGAACCCGCGATCATGGCAGACCCTAATCTCCGTTTTCAGTGCTGCAAAGAAGGTTTTGGCCAGGTCGGCATCAAATCTGACCCGCGTGAATGAGCAAAACGGGCACAGCTCTTCGCAAAAAGGAATGTGAATATAGAGAAGATATTGTGTGTTTGCATCTGGCACAGGCTGGTCGTGCCGCCCGGCCTGTTCGAAAGCCAGGTAGCGCCGCGTCAGCCGGGCCGCCCGTGTCGTCAGCAGCGTTTCGATCACCATTCATGCACCCGCAGGCCGTTTGCTCCCTGTTAAAGTTGCGGTATACTACACAAACAGACCCAAACGTGCAACTTTTTAAGCAAATCACACTGCATGCACGGAATCTTGACAGAATGCCGCAGCACGAAACCGTCTGTATACTGGTGTAAGATGCCATTGTTTGGTCTTGACACCGATACCGAGACTGACTTATTATTTTAGGCGGTGCTTTCCGGTTCGGCTGGCTATCTGCGCTCGAACCGCGAACAAGTTGCTTGTGTTACGAGGCTAAGAGCAAGCAGCAGTTGAACAGGACAGGGATGCCTGCATACCCCTGTGCTGTGGGGGCTGTTGGACTCTTTTTTTGTCTACGGGCATGGGTCGATCATGCGTAAGCCGACTTTGACGATTTTTGTGAGAACAAACGCCAGATGATAGCAAAAACCAGAGGCTTCCGCGGGAGTTATCGATTCAGAAACTTCGAATCTCCGCCGCAGGAACGATTGACCCAGGCCGCCATTCCTTCAACGGTTACCATCATATTGATCCAGGGCTTCAGCGATGAGGTCTCCTGCCTGGTGCAGCCCGGCGATGCAGTCAAGGCCGGCCAGATCATCGGCCGGGACGATGACAGCATTTCCAGCCCCGTCCATGCGTCGGTTAACGGCAAAGTTGTCAATGTGGGCAAACTTGCATATTTAGGCAACGAAGTAGCAGCCGTCACTATCGAATCAGACGGAACGGACGGCTGGCAGGCCCTCGAAGGTCACACGGCACAATGGGAAAGCCTTTCGGCCGAACAGATCGAGAAGCTCGTCTATCTTTCCGGGGCTGCGGGCGCCGGCCGGTCGGGCATCCCCACCCGATTCAAAAGCTCGATTATCTCCTGCGGCGATGTGGAGTACGTGATCATCCACGGCGTCGAATCCGAAATGTACGGTCCGCTCGCGGCCGCCCTGCTTGCCGGCGAGCGTCTGGGCCAGTTTGCCGAAGGCGTAAGAATCCTCAAGAAGATGCTTCCAAGCGCCGGTTTTCACGTGGCGCTCAACGCCGAGCGCCAGGATCTGATCAGCCGAGTCTCGGGCACACTGGCGAGTTACGGCGTCGAGGTCCGTTGCCTGGAACCGCGCTATCCGGCCGATTACGACGAGGTGCTCGTCAGCACCGTGTTGGGCCGGACGGTCCCGCCGGGACACCTGGCCGCCAATATCGGCGTCATAGTGCTGGACATCCAGGACGTCCTGCACGTCTATGACGCCGTCACCAAGGGCAAGCCGGTCATCGAGCGAACCGTCGCCCTGTGCGGCCCGGGCTTCAGCGAAAACCCGCATGTACAGGTGCGAATCGGAGCGCCGTTGGAACACCTCGCCGCCGGCAAGTTGCGACAGGACAGGGCATATCGCCTCCTCCGCAACAGCGCCTTGACCGGCGAGCGCCTTGAAATGAAACAGCCCGTCGACCGCAACTGCGACGCGGTGATCGCCGTCCATGAAAATGACAGCCGTGAGATGTTCGCGTTCGTACGGCCGGGACCGCGCAAGGATTCCTACACGCCCACGTTTCTGTCGGCCATTCTGGGCAAAAAGCTCACCAAGCGAGCTGAAACGAACCTGCACGGCGAAGAACGGCCGTGCATCAATTGCGGCTTTTGCGAAGAAGTATGCCCGGCCGGCCTCATCCCGCACCACCTGTTCCATTACGTGGAACGCAATATCATCGACGAAACGCTGCTGCGCTTCAAGATATATGACTGCATCGACTGCAACCTGTGTGCGTACGTCTGCCCTTCGAAGATCGCCCTCGGACGCCATATCAGGGAAGGCAAGGACAAACTCATCAACGAAGGCCTTACCTGTCCACGACCTGATTCGCTGAAGGGGTTGCTGACGGACTCGAAATAAGTCTTGTGCGTGCGGGACTCCTCGCGGATACGGTATTACCGACTGAATACAGAGGTACTGAATAGATGAAAGCTGTCAGATCATTGTTGGACAAGCTGTACGACACCCCGGCGCTGTCGCGCTTTCGGCCCGTCATCGCGGCCGCCGACGCCATCATGTACGGGACCAACGAAACGACACACGCGGCCCCGCACGTGGTGGACAACATCGACATCAAGCGCTACATGTCGCTGGTGATCCTGGCGCTGCTTCCGGCGGTCGCGGCTGCGTTTTTCTCCTTCGGCTGGCGTGTCATCGCCATCATCATGGTCTCCTACGTCGCCGGCGGCGCAGTCGAGGTGATCTTCGCAATCATCCGCAGGCATGATATTCATGAAGGCTTTCTTATCACCGGCCTGATCTTCCCGCTCGTGCTGCCGCCCACGACGCCGCTGTGGGTGGTTGCCGTCGGTGTAGTCTTCGGCACCATGTTCGGCAAGGAAGTGTTCGGTGGAACGGGACGCAATATCTTCAACCCCGCGCTCGTGGGCCGATTGTTTATTACCATCGCGTTCCCTGCTATCATGACGGTCAACTGGCAGACACCGTTCGCCTCCGGGCCCGACGCGATCACCGCCGCTACCCCGCTGACAACGTACAAGAGCACCGCCCAGGCCGCCGCGGTGAATCCCCGGGTGGTCGAGGCCGGAACCGAGCAGGTCCTGTTCACCAGCGCACGCGCGGCCAGAAACGCCACGCTCAACCCCCAATCGGTATTTGCCGGCGTGAAGGTCTACTGCATGGGCAACGCCGCATACAAAACAGCCGCTTACCACCGAAGGATTGAAGAGGGCAACGCCGTAAAGATGGTCTCATACGGAAATCTGCTCATCGGCAAAGAACCCGGCAGCATGGGCGAGACCTGCCGATTGGTGGTGCTTGCCGGCGGCCTGCTCCTCATCGCCCTGCGGGTGAGCAACTGGCGAATTCCCGTCTCCTACATCGCCACGGTCTTCGTCTTCGCCGCCGTGGGTAACTATTTCCTGCCGGCAAGGTTCGCACCCCCGCTCTTCCAGGTGCTTGCCGGCGGCCTCCTGTTCGGGGCGATGTTCATGGCCACCGACCCCGTTACCTCGCCCTTTACCAGGGCGGGTAAATACGTGTTCGGTATCGGCTGCGGCGTGCTCACCGTCCTGATTCGGAGCTTTTCCGGCTACGTCGAAGGCGTCATGTTCAGCATTGTGATCATGAACGCCTTCACGCCGTTGATCGATCAGATCGTCCTCATGTTCAAGTATCGACCGGTGAAAGCATGAAAGAAAAAGTCTTGATGATTGTGTTCGTGCTCGTCCTGGGCACAGTCTTGACGGCCGCCCTGGTCAGCGTGGAGGCATTTACCTCGCCGTACGTAGAGCGCAACAAGATGTACAAGCTGCACGCTGGCATTCTCAAAGCGCTGTCGATCGACTGCGAACCGGATGCCGTGGAGACCGTCTACGCCTCGTCGATAACAGAAAAGAAAATCGGCGACAAAACGTTTTATTTCACCGGCGATGGCAACGTGGCTTTCGAAGTGAACGGATCCGGACTGTGGGGGCCGATTCGCGGCGCGGTGGCGCTTCGGCCGGACCATCGCACGATCAAGGGCATCATCATTCTCCACCAGGAGGAAACGCCCGGCCTGGGCAGCCGCATCGCCGAGCCGGTTTTTCTGGATCGCTTCAAAGACAAGAAATTCGCGCCGCAAGTGCGAGTGCAGCCGCCCGGCAAGGCATCCGGCGACAGCGAAGTGGACGGCTTTACCGGCGCAACGCTGAGTTGCAAGGCATTCGAGCAGGTGTTGAACAGCGAGGTCGCAAAATATATCCCCATGCTAACCGAGGGTACGACCAATGGCCAATAACAGACTTCTCAGTCCGCAGGCGATCAAGACGCTCAAGCAGGGCGCGACGAAGGAGCATCCCCTCTTCGTGGTGGGCCTGGGAATATGCTCCTCCCTGGCGGTCAGCAATACCGTCAACAACGCCTTGGCCATGGGGTTCGGCGTAACTTTTGTGCTGATCGCCACCGCCGTGATCATCGCCGGCCTGCGAAAACTCATTCCGCCCCGCGCACGCATGATCACGTACATGGTCACCATCTCCGCGTTTGTAATCATCGTGCAGAAGTTTCTTGACGCGTTTTTCCCCACCATCAGCGAGCAGATGGGACCCTACGTCGGCCTGATCATCACCAACTGCATCCTGATGGGACGGGCCGAAGCCTTCTATATCACCAATCCCGTCTCCTATTCGGTACTGGACGCCATCGGCAACGGCATAGGCTATTCGTACACGCTGCTGCTGTTGGCCGTTATTCGTGAAATCCTGGGCTTCGGGACGCTGCTGGGCTACAGAGTCACTCCCGAGAGTTGGGAAAAGTGGGTTGTGATGTCAATGGCGCCGGGAGCATTCTTCCTGCTGGGCACGGCCATCTGGATCGCCAAAAGCATTAACCAGGCCAGGGACTCCGAAGAAGAAGGAGAGTAAGCATGGTTCATCTGCTGACCATTATCGCCGCTTCGCTGCTTACGCATAACATCGCGCTGACCTATCTGCTGGGCATGTGCCCGTTCGTATCAATGTCCCGCCGGATGAACACGGCGACGGGCATGGGAGTGGCGGTGATTTTCGTCGTGACCATCACGGCCGCGATCAACTGGGCGATCTACCATTACGTGCTGGTTCCCCTCCACAGCGAACTGATTTACTTCATCGTGTTCATCATCGTCATTGCGGCATTCGTGCAGTTGCTCGAAATGGTCATGGAGCGGTTCTTCCCGCCGCTGCAAGCCGCCTTCGGCATCTTTCTGCCGCTGATCACGGTTAACTGCATCGTCCTGGCCGTGTCGTTGTTCATGATTCTCCGTGATTACTCCTTTGCCGCCACCGTGGTCTTTGCCTTCGGATCGGCTGTCGGCTGGACGCTGGCCATGCTGATCGTAGCGGCAATCAATGAACGCCTGAAACTGATCGGCAACATCCCGCAGGGACTGGCGGGAATCGGAATCATCATGATCATCGCCGGCATTATCGCCCTGTCGTTTCTGGGTTTCGGCGGAATGGTCGACGTGAGATAGAGTGCGAGGCAGGGATATCCCATGGATTTTCAACCGGTCATCATCATCAACGTCATTCTTCTGGTAGTGAGTTTGCTGCTGGTAGCCGCCGATCGCCTGCTGATTAATTACGGCAAGTGCAAGATCACCGTGCACCAGGAAGACCAGACCAAAGAATTCACCGTCGATGGCGGCGGCATGCTCCTGACGGCCCTTACGAGCAACGGCGTCGAAATCAACTCCTCCTGCGGGGGCAAAGCAAGCTGCGGCTATTGCAAGTGCCGCGTCCTCGAAGGCGGCGGCAAGATCCTGCCCACCGAAGAGGTCTTCATGAGCCGCGAAGAGAAACTCTCCGGCATGCGCCTCGCCTGCCAGGTCAAGGTCAAGAACGACCTGGATATCTTCATTCCCGACTTCTTCACGACCGTCCGGGCAATCGTCGCCAACAAGACCTACGACCCCAAGCTGCGCTGGCGTTTCATCAAGGACGGCCAGGAAAACATTGTACCCGCCCCTCGCATTTTGAAACTCAACCCCGAAGACGAGGCCGCCGTCGACAGGATTCTCGACGAGTACCAGGACACCCCCGGCGCCGTCGTGCCCATCCTGCAGCGGATCAACAGCCGCTTCAACTACCTGCCCGAACCGGTGCTCAGACGCACCGCCAGACGGCTGGACATGCCCGTAAGCAGCGTCTTCCGGCTGGCCACCTTCTACAACGCCTTCGGCCTCAAGCCAAAGGGCCGCCACGTCATTCGCGTCTGCATGGGAACCTCCTGCTACGTCAAAGGCGGTGTCCGAATCCTCGAAACACTCCAGCAGAAACTCGGCATTGCCGTCGGCGAAAGCACCGAAGACATGAATTTCACACTGGAGACGGTCAGTTGCATCGGCTGCTGCGGCCAGTCGCCCGTGATCTCCGTCAATGACGATATTTACGGATACTTCGAAGTAGATATGATTGACGATGTGCTGCGCAAGTACAGTTGAGAGGAGCCCAACAATCGCAAAGCTGAAGATAGAAGATCTCGATCGGATCGCCCAGGAAGTCAAACAGGTCATCCACCTGCGCGACGGCCGGGCCAGGGCCCGCGTGGTTGTTCACATGGGCACCTGCGGCATTGCCGCCGGCGCCCAGGCGGTGCTTACGGCGCTGAAAGACGCCGTGAACGACAGGCAGTTGACCGATGTGCTCGTAACGACGTCCAGCTGTGCCGGACTGTGCAGCCGCGAACCGATGATTACGGTGCAGTTGCCTGACCGGCCCGCCGTCAAGTACGCCGACATGACCGCCGAAAAGGCCGCCCGCGTGCTCGAAGAACACGTCATCGGCGGCAAGATTGTCCAGGAGTATGTGCTTGCCGTCGGCAGTGAAAGAGTGATGTAGGTGCTGCCCCCGGCGCCGCACGGCCGGTCCGAAGGGTTTGATCCGAAGGTATAGGAGCGACGTAAAAATGGCCCATTGTTCACATGTCATGGTTTGTACATGTACCACCTGCATCTCCCATGGTGCGCTCAAGGTGAAGAACGCCCTGGAGAGGGAACTGGCCCAGCGCAATCTCCACAACGACATCTGCGTCGCCCAGACCGGCGGCACCGGCCTGTGCGTCAACGGCCCCATTCTCGTCGTTCAGCCGGACGGCGTCTTCTACCGCCAGGTCAGGGAATCGCACGTCCCCACTCTTGTCACCGAACATTTCGTCGGCGGCAGGCCCCTGGCCGACATACTGTTCGTCCCAAAGGACGAAAAAGTCCAGATACCCAGTCTGCGGGATATTCCCTTCTTCAAAGACCAGAGGCTCATCGCTCTCCGCAATCGCGGCCTGATCGACCCCGACAGCATCGATGAATACATCGCTAACGACGGCTACAAGGCCATCGCAAAGGCCCTGACGTCAATGACGCCGCAGGCGGTTATCGACGAAATTACGAAAGCCGGCCTGCGGGGCCGCGGCGGAGCCGGCTTCCCCACCGGCCGCAAGTGGAGCCTCTGCCGAACCTGCGTGCTCAAGCGGCGTGCCGAACAGCCCGAAACGCCCTGCTATATCATCTGCAACGCCGACGAAGGCGATCCCGGCGCCTTCATGGACCGCAGTATCCTCGAGGCCGATCCGCATTCCGTCATCGAGGGCATGCTCATCGGCGCATACGCCATGGGCGGCACCCACGGCTACATCTACGTGCGAACCGAATACCCGCTGGCCATTCGCCACATGCAGCGCGCCATCGAATGCGCCCGCCAATACGGCCTTCTCGGCAAGGACATCCTCGGCAGCGGCTTCAGCTTCGACCTGACCGTCTTCGAAGGCGCAGGCGCGTTTGTCTGCGGCGAGGAAACCTCGCTGATCCACTCCATCGAAGGCCTGCCCCCGGAACCCACACAGAAACCCCCCTTCCCAGCCGAATCAGGTCTCTGGAAGAGCCCGACCAACATCAACAACGTGGAAACATGGGCCAACGTCGCGCCAATCATCAACTGGGGCGCCGCCTGGTTCCGCGAAATCGGCACCGAAACAAGCCCCGGAACGAAGGTCTTCTCCATCGCCGGCAACATCAACAACTCCGGCCTGGTCGAAGTGCCCATGGGAATTACGCTGCACGAGATGATCTACAAGATCGGCGGCGGCATCCCCAACGGAAAGAAACTCAAAGCCATCCAGACCGGCGGTCCCTCCGGCGGAGTGATTCCCGCAAGCCTGCTCCACCTGCCGGTTGACTACGAACGTCTCAAAGAGGCCGGAGCTATCATGGGTTCCGGCGGCATGATCGTAATGGATGAAGACACCTGCATGGTCGACGTCGCCAAGTACTTCCTGGAGTTCACGGCCGACGAATCCTGCGGCAAATGCTCCTCCTGCCGCGAAGGCTCGCAGGCCCTCCTGGAGATTCTCGAAAAAATCTGCCGCGGCGAGGGCGAAATGAGCGATCTGGACCTGCTCCAGGAGATCTCCGAAGCCGTCAAGGATGCGTCCATGTGCGGCCTCGGCCAGACCCTGCCCAATCCCGTCCTCAGTTCGCTGAACTATTTCCGCGACGAGTACATCGAACACATTAAGAACAAGCGGTGCCCCGGTGGCATCTGCAGGATAACCGCCTGACCGAAAACGCCGGCCTCACTGAAAACACTGGGACAGACTATGATAAACTTCAAGCTCAACGACAAGCCCCTGCAAGTCGAAGAGGGCACAACGATCCTTCAGGCCGCCATAGCCGAAGGCGTCAAGATACCCACGCTTTGCTGGCACAAGGACCTCACTCCCTACGGCGCCTGTCGCCTTTGTCTCGTCGAGATCGTCGGCGGAGGCCGGCCGGGCCTGGAAGCCTCCTGCGTCTTCAAGGTCAGCGAAGGCCTCGAGGTAAAGACCGATACCGAACGGGTTAAGAAGGCACGTAAGATCGTCTTTGAACTGCTCCTCGCCCGCTGCCCCGATTCCGAGAAACTGAAAAAACTCGCCGCCGAATACGGCATCATCGAAAGCCGCATTCACCTCAAGAAGAAAGAGAATTGCATCCTCTGCGGCCTGTGCGTCCGGGCCTGTGCCGAGGTCAGCCAGCGCTACGCCCAGAGCTTTGCCGGCCGGGGCCACCGCCGCACCGTCGATACGCCCTTCAACAAGATCTCCGAGAGGTGCATCGGCTGCGGCGCCTGTGCCTACATCTGCCCCGTAAAGAGCATCAAGGTCCAGGAAGCCGGCTGAGGTAAAAGGCAAACATCCACAAGGCGCCGGGCGCCCTTCGCCCGCGCCGGCGCCGGTCCCGTTATCGGGCCCTGCCGCCTTTTTCCTCGTTTTCGCCAACTTGATGCTTTACAACGCACGCGGCGAACGATATATAGACAAGGGCGTACAGCACGAGGCGACGCTCTGGCGTACGCAGTTGCCGATGTAGCTCAATGGTAGAGCACGGCTTTCGTAAAGCCGGGGTTGAGGGTTCGACTCCCTCCATCGGCTTTATGGGTATTGACGCCAGGTACAGCACACTCCAGCAAATTCTCCGCTCCTCCGGCAAAGTGGTCGTGGCCTATTCCGGCGGCGTCGACAGTACGTTCCTGCTCAAGGCCGCCGTCGACACGCTCGGCGCCGAAAACGTCCTGGCCTGCATCGGTATCAGCGGCTCGCTTGCGGCTAATCAGTACAGCCAGGCGATCGAAATGGCCCGGGTCATCGGCGCCGCGGTCCGCGAGATCACCGTCGACGAACTCAGCGACGCCGACTACAGCGCCAACAAGGCCGACCGCTGTTTCCACTGCAAGTCGCATCTGTACCGACTCCTGCTCGACGAAGCAAAGAAAGCTGGCTTCGACACGGTCGTCTGCGGCAGCAACTACGACGACAGGGACGATTATCGCCCCGGCAACCGGGCCGCCGCCGTCTTCGGTGTCGGCATGCCCCTCATGGAGGCGCAACTGACAAAGGCTGATATCCGCCAACTCAGCCGCCGCATGGGCCTCAAGACCGCCGACCTCCCAGCCTCCCCCTGCCTGGCGTCGCGCGTCAGCTACGGGCTGGAGATCACCGAAGAGCGCCTCCGCCAGGTCGAGCAGGCTGAGGACTTCATGCGGTCGGCAGGCTTCGCGGAGTTTCGCGTCCGCCACCACGGCGATATCGCGCGCATCGAGGTGACCCCCGCCGACATCCCGAAGGTGGCCGCCGAACCCATGCGCAGCCGGATCGTCGACAGGCTCAGGACGTTGGGGTTCAAATTCATTACCGTGGACCTGGCCGGCTTCCGAAGCGGCTCACTCAACGAAATGTTGTCGGCCGAAGAAAAGCAAAGACACGTTTAGCCCCTTGTCGCGTCTGACCGCCGGGCGGGTCTGCGCGCCTGACCGCGGCGGCTTTTCGGCCGATACAAGACTCGTACGGAATGTGCCTCCGGCGCGAACCCAAAGTGAAAGGATGTACATGGCGGAGACATCGGCAATCGTTTCTCATCCCTGGGCCTTGTCCGTCGACGAGGTCCTGGCCCATCTGGAGGTCACCCCCTACCGCGGCCTCGACGAATCGCAGGTCGTTGCACGCCGCCTGAAATACGGACCCAACCGCCTCGCCGAGGCCAAAGCCAAAAGCATCCTTCACATCGCCGTCAACCAGTTCAAGAGCCTCATCGTCGGCCTGTTGGCCGTCGCCGCCTTTGTATCAATCGCCTTCGGCGAATGGCTCGATGCCGGCGCCATCGGCGGCGTCATCCTCATCAACGCCGCCATCGGCTTCTTCATGGAACTCAAGGCCGTCCGCAGCATGGAGGCCCTGCGCAGGATGGAGCGCATCACCGCCCGCGTCCGCCGCGGCGGCCGCGTACTCGAAATCTCCGCCGCCGATCTCGTCTGCGGCGACGTCGTCCTCGTCGAGGGCGGCGACATCGTCAGTGCCGACATGCGCCTCATCAAGGCCTCCAAGCTCCAGGCCGACGAATCCGTCCTCACCGGCGAAAGCGTCCCCGTAACCAAGTCCGTCGAGCCGCTGTCTGAAGACGCCGTCCTCGGCGACCGCAGGAACATGCTCTTCAAAGGTACGGCACTCACCCGCGGAAGCGGCGAGGCCGTCGTCACCGCCGTTGGTATGAACACCGAACTCGGCCACATCAGCGCCCTCGTCGCGCAGGCCGAAGAAAGCGTCACACCGCTTGAAAAACGCCTCGATCAGCTCGGCCGCAAGCTCGTCTGGGTGACGTTTGTCATCATCACCATCGTCGCCGCCGCCGGCATTCTGCGCGACAAGGAAGTCTTCCTTATGATCGAGACCGCCATCGCCCTGGCCGTCGCCGCCATCCCCGAAGGCCTGCCCATTGTCGCCACCCTGGCGCTGGCCCGGGGCATGATCCGCATGGCCCGCCGCAACGCACTCTTGAACGAACTGGCCGCCGTCGAGACTTTGGGCGGCATCGGCGTCATCTGCACCGACAAGACCGGCACGCTCACCGAAAACAGGATGACCGTCATTGCGATGATCCTCGCCGACGGCCGCATCGAAATCGAAGGCACGGCCCGGGGGACTCCGGCCCGCTTCACAAAAAGCGGCCAACCGTTCGATCCGAACTCAGACAGCGCGCTCATGCAGGCGATGGAGGTTGCGGTCCTGTGCAACAACGCCTCCCTCGGCCACGAAGCCGAGCAATGGCACGGCTCGGGCGACCCCCTCGAGGTTTCCCTGCTGATTGCCGGGCGAAAGGCCGGCATCGACAGCGACGCACTCATGCGCCAATGGCCCGAGATCCGCGAAGAGGCCTTCGACTCCGACGCCAAGCGCATGGCCACCTACAACGAAAAGGACGGCCTCATCCGCGTCTCCATCAAAGGCGCTATCGAGGCGGTCCTGCCCTGCTGCACCCGCATCGCAACCGAAGCAGGCGACAAGCCGCTGGACGACCCGACACAGACCGTCTGGGAACAGCAGCACGCCGCGCTGGCCAAAGAAGGTTATCGCATGCTCGCACTGGCCGCAAAAAAGGTCACCTCGGTCGATGCCCCCGCCTATGAGGACCTCACGTTCCTTGGCCTGGTCGTCATGGCCGACCCGCCCCGCGAGGATGTAAAGCAGGCCGTCGCCGAATGCCGCAACGCCGGCATCCGTGTAGTCATGATCACCGGTGACCACCCCGAAACCGCCCGAACAATTGCAAAGGCAGTGGGCATCGCCGACGACGCCTCGCCGGAGGTCATCCTCGGCAAGGACCTCGTCCACGCCGACGAGATGACCGACGAAGATCGCAGACGATACCGGCACGCCTCCATCTTCGCCCGCGTCAGCCCCCGCCAGAAGCTCGACCTCATCGACGTCCACCAGAAGGCCGGTTCCGCCGTCGCAATGACCGGTGACGGTGTAAACGACGCCCCCGCCCTCAAGAAGGCCGACATCGGAATCGCCATGGGCCTCCGCGGCACCCAGGTCGCCCGCGAAGCCGCCGACATGGTCCTCAAGGACGACGCCTTCGCCACCATCGTCGTCGCCGTTGAGCAGGGCCGCATCATCTTCGACAACATCCGCAAGTTCGTCCTCTACCTGCTCTCCTGCAACCTCAGCGAGGTCATGATCGTCTTCGCCGCGTCGCTCATCGACAGGCCGCTGCCGATCCTGCCCCTGCAGATACTCTTTCTCAATCTCGTCACCGATGTCTTCCCCGCCCTGGCCCTGGGCGTCGGCAAAGGCAGCCCCGGCATCATGGACCGCCCCCCGCGACCCGCCGATGAACCTGTACTGCCGTCACGCGCATGGTACGCAATCACCGGCTGCGGCCTCCTGATTACCATTTCCGTAATGGTCGCCTTTGAGGTGGCGCTTGTAAGCTTCGGCATGTCCGACCAGGAAGCCGTCACCATCTCCTTTCTCACCCTCGCCTTCGCACAGTTGTGGAACATCTTCAACATGCGCGCCGCGGATTCAAACGTCGTGAGAAATGAAGTGACCGAAAACCCCAATGTCTGGGCCGCCCTCGGCTTCTGCATCGTCCTGCTGATCGCCGCCGTCTACGTCCCCGGCCTCTCGACCGTACTCGGCCTCAAGCCCCCGCACCCCCACGGCTGGACAATGATCCTCGCCGCAAGCCTCCTCACCCTCGTCGTCGGCCAGGCCGTAAAGACTCTCTCCGCCGCCGGCAAAAAACGAGGACAGGGAGCCCGCTGAAAACCGCTCACCTCCCCGGAGTACCGCCGTCAAGCCAGACCGTACACTTTACCCCCTGCGGGTACTCAGACGGGCACAGGTTAAGTGCCACCCGGCAGAGGCAACATTCACCACCGCTTCAGCACTGCCCGCTCCCCTGCCTACACGAGCTTGCCCTGCTCCAACGCGTGCTTGGCCAAAGCCCCCGCCCCGATAATACCCGTGTCCTCGCCCAAGGTCGCAAAACAGATATCCACCGGCTCCGGCTTAAGCGTCCAGATCTGCTGCTGAAAATGATATTGAATCCGACTCAGCAGGCTGTCTCCCGCCGCAATCATCCCGCCCGAGAACACGATCTTCGACGGCTCCGTCGTATGCAGCATGCTCACACACAGGATCGCCAAAGCCTCCGCCGTACCCTCCGTAATCTCGCGAGCAAGCTCGTCACCCGCGTCCGAATGCTCGTAGACGTCCTTCGACGTAAGAGTACCGTGCTTCTCCAGCACGTTCTGAAGCGTCGACTTGCCGCCGGCCTTGATCGCCTCAATCGCCCGCGCCGCCGTCGAATTCGCCGACGCATACGCCTCCACGCAGCCCCGCTGCCCGCAGTTGCACTTACGGCCTCCGGGGTAAATGATCACGTGCCCTAACTCCGCCGCGTTCCCACCCGCACCGCGCACCAGTTCGCCGTTGCACACCACGCCGCCGCCGATGCCCGTACCTAATGTGAAGAAGATCATATCACTGACATCGCGCCCCGCCCCCACGGCAAATTCGCCCCAGCACGCCGTGTTGGCGTCGTTTTCCAGAATCGCCGGCTTGCCCAGACCGTTTCTGCCGATCATGTCCCGCAGCGGCGTGTTCTTGAACTTCGGCATGTTGGTGCTCTTGATGACGATCCCCTCGGCATAATTGGCCGGGCCCGGCGTGCCGATCCCCACCCCCGCAACGTCATCCAGCGAAACACCGGCCTCCTTGAGCAGCCCCTTCGCACCGCCCAAGATCCGCTCCACGACCACCTCCGGCCCCATCTCCGCCCCAGTCGGCACCGACGTCTTGCCCAACAGATTGATCTCCGCGTCGAAGCAGCCGATCTTGATGTTCGTCCCGCCAAGATCCACGCCAAGGTAATAGTCACTCATAGCTCACCCGTTCATACAAGTCGATTGCCTTTATCATTCCCGCCAAAGCGCCAATCCTGCCGCCGGTCCACCGCGGCCGCCTCTTTTTAACACACCGCCTGCCCATTATCAACCCATTTCCCCCGCGTCACGAGTAGAACGTCCACGCGTTGCGAAACTTCTGACGCACCCGCTTCGGCACACGGCGGCAGAACTTCAGCCGAATATGCCCGCGATGGCGGAATCCCTTGATGGTTGCCGCGCTAAGATTGTTCTCCTGGCACAGGCGTAAGCAATCACTGGCGAATGCCGCGCTGACCTGGCCCCGCCCGACGACAACCGCATCTCCCCGCACCCTTACCACGAAGACCGGCCGCGGCGTCACAACAGCCGCCACAATGCCCACCCCCAATCCCAGAACCCCAAGCAGGCCAAGCCATTGTATCATAAAAGCCTCCTCTTTTTCGGAGAGCATTGTCACCTGCATTGTACAACAAACGCCGAAAGCCCGCCAGCGTTATTAATCCCGCCGCAAAATCCACTATATTATCATTGAACAAACCTCCAGGCCGCCGTATAGTTGACATGCTAAACTGGAGTATTGGCTTGGCAAGATTCTTCTGCGATCACGTAAGACCGGGGCCCGTCACCCTGAACGAAACCGAGTCCCACCACCTCATCCATGTCCTGCGCCTTCGCGTCGGCGACACCGTCGAGGTCATGGACGGCCGCGGCGCCGTCGGCCGGGGCATAATCACCGCCAGCGGCCGCAAAGTCGCCGTGATTGACGTCGGCAAGGTACAGACAATGCAGGCCCGCCAGACCGGCCGCCTCATCCTCGCCGCCAGCATCCCCAAGGGCCCGCGCCTCGATACCCTCATCACCCAATGTACCGAACTCGCCGCCGACCATATCGCCCTGACCATCTTCGAACGAACCGTCAAACAGCCCCACGGCCCCACCTTCGCCGACCGCTGCCGCAAGCTTGCCATCGCCGCCGCCAAACAGTGCGGCCGACCGTTCCTGCCGGTCTTCAGCGGCCCCGAATCCCTCGCCGCCACACTCCAAACGCTTAACGCCGAATATCCGGGCGTCCATATCCTCTTCGGCCGCTGCGGACGGACCGCCCCGCCTGTCACGGGCTTCGAGTTCCGCAACGATGTCATCGCCTTCGTCGGCCCCGAAGGGGGAATGACCGCCGACGAAGAACGCCTGCTCGAACAGCACGGCGCAACCGCCGTCAGCCTTGCCGAAAACACGCTCCGCGTCGAAACCGCCGCATTGGCCTTTTGTGCGATCTGCGCTGCCCATCGTTAAAGGAACCGTCGTGCACCTTCCGATCGTTATCCTCATCGCAATAGCCCTGGCAATGGACGCCTTCGCCGTCAGTGTCGCCGCTGGGGCTGGTTTCCGCCAACTTCGAATCCGCCACGCCCTGCAAATGGCTGCCTTCTTCGGCGGCTTCCAGGCGATCATGCCCCTCATTGGCTGGATGGCCGGCCTCAGCTTCAAAACCGCCATTCAAGCCTGCGACCACTGGGTCGCTTTCGCCATCCTCACCGCCGTCGGTCTCAAAATGATCTGGGAGGCCTTCAAAATCGAACAGGCCGAAAACCCCTCCAACCCGGCCAACCTTGCCGTCCTCCTGACCCTCTCCGTCGCCACCAGCATCGATGCACTCGCCGTCGGAATCACCCTGTCCCTCATCACGGCCTACATCGCTTATGCCGTAATAATCATCGGCCTCATCACCTTCGCGTTGTCCTGCGTCGGCTGCGCCATCGGCAAGCGCATCGGCCACCTCTTCGAGAACAAAATCGAAATCGCCGGCGGCTGCATACTCATCGCCATCGGCCTCAAAATCCTCCTCAGCCATCTCACCGCCGCCGCCGCCTGATGCCGCCTGCGTGCGCGACACGCCGTGGTCTTGGGGGCCCACAAGCACCCCCGATGCATTGCCCCACGAACCGAACGCCTGCATGTAGCGTATATAGCAATGAAGACGAATGAAGCGAAAAACAGTATTCGCGATGGTTGCATGAAGGAGACGGTTACGGAAGGGAGATAACTTGACGGTGTTTTCGAGATGACCGTCGCCCGGCTTAGCCGGGCGGGAGGTACAACGTGGCGCCGCAGTCAAAAAGGTCGGTGAGAGAAAGGGTAGACTTGGGTCTGCCCTTTTTTTGTGCATCCGACGATAACCTCAACAGACCCGCGTCCGCTACCCGCCCGGAAACCTGAACTTTTATCGGTGCGCGCCGTTTTTTGCCTGCCACAACCGTCGGAGAATGCGTATAGGCTATCGAACGTGATGGTGAAAGTACCCAAACAGGAGAACCGCCATGAATGAGTTACCGCAGGACAGCAACGCCGAGGCGCTCAGCCGCCTCTTGCGACGCATAAATCAGGGCATCGATCCCAAGCTGCTCCGCAAGGAGGCCAACCAGCTCATCAGCCGCATAACGCCTGATGACATCGCCACCGCCGAGCAGCGCCTCGTCAAGGACGGTTACTCCGCAAGGCTCGCCTCGCAGCTCGCCGCCGCCTTCGTCCTCATGGGCATCCTCGAAGGCCAGACGCTTAACTTGAAAAACCAACTACCCCCCAGCCACGTCCTGCGGATGGTTCTCGCCGAACACGACATGCTCCGCTGCTTCCTCGCCGACCTGCAGGAGGTCGCCGAAAGGCTCTCCTCCGCCGAAACCGTCACCAGCACCAACGGCGACTTCATGAAACTCTCACACATCGTCGAGCACCTCAACGCCATGGAAGAGCACATCGAACGCGAAGAAGACGTCATCTTCCCCTATCTCCAGAAGCACGGCTGGACAAGCCTCTGCCGGGCCGCCCAAAGCGACCACGGCTACATCAAAGTCGCCATCGACGACCTCACCCGCATCGTCGCCGCCTTCCAACCCTCCAAGGCAGGCGAGTTCAAGATCCGCCTCAAGTCGATCACCACTTACCTCTGCCCCACCATGATCGAACACCTCTTCCAGGAAGACAACATATTGTTCCCGATGGCGCTCGAAGTAATCAAAGATGCCGAAGTTTGGAAGCGCATCAAGGATGTGTGCGACCAGATCGGCTACTGCGGTGTCCACACATAACTGTCTCTTTCAGCAGCGCATCCCGCTCCGCTGAAAAGTAATGCAGCATGCTGCCGCCTGCGTGCAACAAGTGCCGCAGGTCCGCGCGCGGCCGCCACCCTCGAACTTTCCCGCACACTCCACAACCTTTAAGCCGCTCGACAACCACCTTGCACCCCATCACACTGGTAATCATCCGGCGTTTGGCATTGCCGCAAGCCCACATCACCGTACAATCCCCCCTCGCCGCCCGCCAAGCGTCGTTATCACCGAAAAGAAATGTAGCGTACTCCCGCACAAGACCCACACATGCCATATTGCATGACTGTAAGGCAGCCGCCGCCACGCATAGAACACCACACCTGACGTATACGCTATTCCGCCGCCCAACAGCAGCCACACCCCCGGCGCCGGCACCTGCATCACGATCTGCTTGACCGCCGCCAGACAGAGCCATCCCCATCCCCACATACACCGCCACCGAGGCCTTCTCGAACCTCGCAAAGCACACTCCCTTCAAGACGATCCCCAGAACCGCGCACCCCCACACCACGCCGAACAGGCTCCACCCCCACACCCCCCGCAGATTCACCAGCACAAACGGCGTGTACGTCCCTGCAATCAGAAGATAGATCGCCGCATGGTCCACCACCCGAAAGAACCGCTTGGCCCCCTGCGGCATCACGTGATACAGCGTCGACGCCGCGTAAAGGATCACCAGGCTCACCCCGAAAACCGCATAGCTCACGACGTGCCACCGTTATTGCCCGTCGAGAGCGAGCTGTCCAGGTATCGTGTCGCCGCCGCCAAAAAAAGGTTGACGATCACAATGCTTTGTGCTATTCCCATGCTTTGCACCTATGGAGGTCGAATTATGCAAGTGCTCGATGTCGGCTGCGGAACGTTCCCCTACCAGCCCAGAGAAGGCGAAGCGGTTGTCGGGGTGGATTTCAGAGAGTACGTCAAGCCGACTATTGTCCATGATCTCAACAACTTCCCCTACCCGCTGGACGACAACATGTTTGACAAGGTTTACGCCTCGCACGTCATGGAGCATCTCACTGACCATATCCGCTTCATGGAGGAGATCTACCGCGTCAGCAAGTCCAACGCCGAAATCATTATCCGTGTGCCCCATTTTTCGGGCCGCTCGGCATGGTGCGACCCCACGCACCTGCGGGCCTACAGCTACTACTAGTTCCACTACTTCGATGCGGACTTCCGGGACCATTACGGCAACTGCGATTTCACGCTCGAATCCGTCCGCCTGAACTGGACCCGCTTCCAGACCCGCCGCTGGTACGCCAAACTGCCAAGCGCGGCCATAAACGCCCTGGCAAACCTCAGCCCGGCCGCCTGTGAGCGAATATGGTGCTACTGGGTCGGCGGCTTCAGCGAGGCACAGATACGTCTGCGAGCCCGCAAGTAACACCTCCCCCGCCAGCAGAACCACCATCAGAATGTGGATTAGTCGCGTCCTTGTTTTTTGTGCCAAAAAAAGGGTCATTTTACATCATCTCTGCCGCTGCCGCTTTGGCCCGCAGCCGCCGCATAATCTGTGTGTGCCTCATGCTCACCGCGGGTCTATTGAGCCTCCAGCCCATTTCTCTCGCGGCCTCCATCATGGTCATGCCGCGAATGTAATACAGGGTCAGGAATCGCTGATCTGACGGCCGGGCATGCGCCATGAGTTTTTCGAGGGCATCCGCCACGTCCACGGCCTCCTGCTCGCCATTCGTCGGCGGGTCATACATTGTGGCATTGAGCGATTGCGTTGTTACCCGCCGCCGCACCGTTTCATTGATGTACTTGCCCCTCTGCTTGCCATAGGTGCGCCGGAGTATATCCTTGCACTTATTCTCCACTATCTTCCGCAGATATGCCGGGGGCTGCCCGTCTATGCGGCCGTCCATCGCCACATACACCGCGTTGACCAACTCTGCGCTGTCGACGGCCGGGAATCGACTGGCCCAGCGCTTGCATTCCGCTTGCACGATCGTTAGGCTGTCCATGTCCTATATCATATACGAGCAAATCGAGGCACAGCAATGTATTGATTCTAACTGAACAGATATGCACACGGTCGGACAGTATTGTGCGATATTTTTATCAAAAACGCGGTTTTGGCGTGCCAGGGCGGCCATGTATCGGACAACTACTCCGATGGCACAAAATAAATCTTACACACGACACTTGACGCTACCAATCGCCGTTAGCCTATTGACAGCTGTCGGCAGGTCCTGTATAATGCAGACGCTATAGTGGAGTTGGGGTGATGGAAGTGTAACAGGGTTGAAAACCCCCTGTTACCTGCCTCTTTTCGCGGCATGGCCCCAGCGCCTCACAAAATGTCTGCAAGGCGCTGCCCATCGCTGCAACCCCTTTTCCGCTTTTTGCGGCATAGTGTACGAACCGCTTCATTCGTGCACGGTCGAACCGCGAGCGAAGCCCAAAAAACTGGAAAAGGAAATCACCGGAAATCGGACGGCGTGTCCGTAACGAGTAGATTTTCTACTTTTCGTTGGAAAGGAGAGACCTTATGAAGGAATTATCTGTTTTTGCGCTTATTGCCGCACTCGTTGTGCCGGCAATGGCGGCCCCGACCTACTGGGACTACACGGCCACAGTGATCGAGGCTCAGAACATCTATGGTGTCGAGGTGGGTGACACGATACAAGGGCAGATCTGGGCGGACAATCCGCGCGATGTGTACGGCAGCACATTGTACGATCTCCTGGGGTTTTCGTGGGACGGCGTTGAGGTGGACCTGGCCGGCCCCGGCAACTACATTGAATACGTAAATGGCGGCTTGTACGCATACGCCAGCGGGACGGGAGAGAACAACCTCGAATTCTACTTTGAGCTTGCAGAGTACGAGGATTTTAATTGGTGTTATTACCAGTTCAACCTCCAGTATGGCGAGCCGCCCGTGACCTTGCGACTTGTGGTCAATGACCTGACCACCACTGCGGCGGCAATCCCGGCGCCGGGCGCGATCATGCTGGGCGGCATAGGCACCGGCCTGGTTGGCTGGCTGCGCCGTCGAAGAGCCCTGTAGTCCTCACTGTCGGCAAAAAGCAGTCTTTGTTAAGGGCCGCAAGAAGCGGCCCTTTTTTATTGCATTTGGTAAATCGCTTTTTCGTGTGTTGAATTGTAACTTCCCGCTATCTGCCGGCGCGCACATGGCGTCCTGTATTGCTGGCCGCCCCACCTGCCAACTTGGCGTTCATATCGATTCGGCCCCCCTCCAAAGTGGCAGGTCCCAGCCGTTGAGCCGCGTGGCTGCCCCAAATTTTAATCGCCGCAAGCCATTTATTTACAAGGCGTTATGACATTATAGTCCGAAAAAGAACCACCTGCAACCGCCTCTGGTATCAACTTTGCACTACTCTGACGCTTATTAGCATGTACAGTGTTTTTCTGGACAGGAATCTTAGGAGAAAGACGGATTATGGCAGTCAAAAACCTCTCATTCGAATCGGATGCACGAACGGCGCTGCTGGCCGGCGTCGAGAAGCTTGCCGCCGCTGTCAAGTCGACGTTAGGGCCTCGCGGTCGAAATGCAATCATCGACAAGAGCTGGGGCGGCCCGACCGTCACAAAGGACGGTGTGACAGTCGCCGAGGAAATCGAACTCCTCGACAAGACCGAAAACATGGGCGCCAAGCTCGTCCGCGAGGCCGCCAGCAAGACCTCCAAGGTCGCCGGTGACGGCACCACCACCGCAACCGTTCTTGCCGAGGCCATCTTTCGTGAGGCCTTCCGCAACCTTGCCGCCGGCGCCGATGCCATGTCGCTCAACCGCGGCATTCAGCAGGCGGTGAACAAAGCGGTTGAAGAACTCCGCAAACTCGGCCGACCCATCGACATCACCAAGAAGGATGACATCATCAACATCGCCTCCATCTCCGCCAACAACGACGTCGAGATCGGAAAGAAAATGGCCGAGGCCTTCATGCGTGTCGGCAAGGACGGCGTCATCACCGTCGAAGAAGGCAAGAGCCTCGAAACGACCGTCGATTACGTCGAGGGCATGCAGTTTGATCGCGGCTATCTGTCGCCGCATTTCGTGACCGACCCGGACAACATGCTTTGCGAACTCGAGAAGCCCTACATCCTCGTCTACGAGGAAAAAATCTCCTCGGTGCAAAAGCTCGTGCCGCTCCTGGAGGCCATCGCAAAGTCGAAGCAGGCGCTGCTGATCATCGCCGAAGACGTCGAGGGCGAAGCACTGGCGACGCTGGTCGTCAACAAGCTTCGCGGCATCATCAAGATCGCCGCCGTCAAGGCCCCCGGCTACGGCGACCGCCGCAAGGCGATGCTGCAGGATATCGCCATCCTCACCGGCGCCCAGCCCATCTTCAAGGACCTCGGAATCGAACTGGACAGCGTCTCTCTGTCGCAGCTCGGCCGCGCCAAGAAGGTCACCATTGACAACGACAACACCATCATCGTCGAAGGCGCCGGCGAATCCGAAGCCATTTCCGGACGCATCAAGCAGATCAAGGACGAACTCGAAACCACCACAAGCGACTACGATCGCGAGAAGCTGCAGGAACGGCTGGCCAAGCTCACCGGCGGCGTAGCCCAGATAAACGTCGGTGCCGCCAGTGAAGCCGAAATGAAAGAGAAGAAGGCCCGCATCGAAGATGCCCTGCACGCAACCCGGGCCGCCATCGAAGAAGGCATCGTGCCCGGCGGCGGCGTTGCGCTGATCCGCTGCATCCCCGCGGTCCAGAGCCTGAAGCTTTCAGGCGATGAAAAAACCGGCGCCGACATCGTCGCCCAAGCCCTTCGTATGCCCTGCTACCATATCGCAGACAACGCCGGCGCCGTGGGCAACCTCGTCGTGGCCAAGGTCGCCGAGGGCAAGGGCGGCTTCGGCTACAACGCCGACAAGGACAAGTACGAAGATCTGCTCGAAGCCGGCGTCATCGACCCGCTCAAAGTCACGCGCATCGCGCTGCAGAACGCCGCCAGCATCGCCGGCCTGCTCCTGACCACCGACTGCGTCGTGACTGAAAAGCCCAAGGAAAAGAACGCCGGCCGCGGCGGAATGCCACACGGCGGAATGGGCGGAATGGAAGACTACGACATGTAAGCCGACAAACGAATTAGAACCAGCAAAGTATAAGACAAAACCATACAGAACAATCGATGGAGTGGATTTATGAAGCTGAAACCTTTGGATGATCGCGTTGTGGTAAAGCCCGAAGAGGCCGAAGAGAAAACCGCCGGCGGAATCGTGCTGCCGGATACCGCCAAGGAAAAACCCATGATGGGCAAAGTCATCGCCGTCGGCGAAGGCAAGCTGCTCGACAACGGCAAACGTATCGCCCCCGCCGTCAAGAAGGGCCAGATCGTCCTCTACGGCAAGTACGCCGGCAGCGACGTCGAAGTCGAAAACGTCGAATACAAGATCCTGCGCGAAAGTGAAATCCTCGGCATTCTCGAAAAGTAATTCCAATCCCGGACGACCACGCATCGATCCGGATCTGAGGGAGGTTACCCAACATGGCAAAACAAATGATGTTTGATCAAACGGCGAGGGCACAGCTCAAAGACGGGCTCAATCAACTGGTCAGCGCCGTAAAAGTGACCATGGGCCCAACCGGCAGGAACGTCCTCCTGCAAAAGAGCTACGGTTCGCCCAAGGTCACAAAGGACGGCGTGTCCGTCAGCAAGGAAATCGACCTGCCCGAACCGTTCAAGAACATGGGCGCCAAAATGGTCAACCAGGTCGCCAGCAAGACCAGCGACGTCGTCGGCGACGGCACCACCACCGCCACCGTGCTCGCCGAGGCCATCTACACCGAAGGCCTCAAGTACGTCACCAGCGGCGTGAATCCCGTCGCCGTTCAGCGCGGCATCAACAACGCCGCCGCCGAGGCAATCAAGTTCATCGCTTCGATCAGCAAGCCCGTCAAGGGCCGCGAAGACATCGCCAAGGTCGCAACCATCAGCGCCAACAACAACGCCGAAGTCGGTGAAATCCTCGCCGAAGCGATGGAAAAAGTCGGCGCCGAGGGCGTCATCGAAGTCGAAGAAGGCAAGGGCCTCGAAACCGAACTGGAGATCGTCGAAGGCATGCAGTTCGACAAGGGCTACCTCTCGCCCTACTTCATGACCAATGCCGAAACGCTCGAATGCGAACTCGAAGACGCCTACATCCTTCTGCATGAGAAGAAGATCTCCAACCTGCGTGAGCTGGTGCCGCTGCTGGAGAAGATCGCCCAGGTCGGCGCCGCCCTGCTCATCATCGCCGAGGACGTCGAAGGCGAGGCCCTCACGGCGCTCGTCATCAACCGCCTCCAGGGCGTCCTGAAGGTTTGTGCCGTCAAGGCCCCCGGCTTCGGCGACCGCCGCAAGGCCATGCTGCAGGACATCGCCATCCTCACCGCCGGCCAGGTCATCACCGAAGACCTCGGCATCAAGCTCGAAAATATCGAGCTGTCGCAGTTGGGTCGTGCCAGGAGGATCACTGTCGGCAAGGACACGACCACGATCGTGGAAGGCGTAGGCAAGAAGAAGGACATCAAGGCGCGCTGCGACCAGATCCGCGCCCAAATCGAAAAGACCACCAGCGACTACGACCGCGAGAAGCTCCAGGAGCGTCTGGCCAAGCTCACCGGCGGTGTCGCCGTCATTCGCGCCGGCGCACCCACCGAGGCGGAAATGAAGGAACGCAAGGACCTCCTCGAAGACGCACTTCACGCCACCAAGGCCGCCGCACAGGAAGGTGTGGTCATCGGCGGCGGCGCCGTCTTCCTCAGGGCCATTCCCGAGGTTGAAAAGGCCCGCGCCAAAGCCAAAGGCGACGAGCGCGTCGGCTACGACATCATCATAAACGCCCTGAAGGCCCCCACCCGTCAGATCGTCGACAACGGCGGCGGCCAGGGTGACGTCGTGGTGGCCCAGCTCCTCGAAAAGTCCGGCAACATCGGTTACGACGCCGTCACCAACGAGTTCGTCGACATGTTCAAGGCCGGCATCATCGACCCCGCAAAGGTCGCTCGCACGGCCCTCCAGAACGCGGCATCGGTCGCCGGACTCATGCTCACGACCAACGTCGTAATCACCGAACTTAAGGATGACGACAAGGAAAACGCGGCCGTCGGCGCGATCATATAATGGACGCATGCGCGATGTCGAGTCCACGACGTGGCACCCGCCGAACGCCGACGGGCTCGACATCGCTTTCTTTTGAGCAGGATGGTTCGCCATGGCCAAACGCGACTACTACGCGGTATTAGGCGCCGCAAGGGACGCATCGCCTGAGGAAATCAAACGCGCTTACCGGCGCGTGGCGATGAAGTACCATCCCGACAAGAACCCCAACGACAAAGAGGCCGAAGCCAAATTCAAGGAATGCGCAGAAGCCTACGAAGTCCTCAGCGACCCTGAAAAACGCAGACGTTACGACCAGTACGGCCACGAAGGCCTCCGCGGTGTCGGCATGCACGACTACTCGCGCATGAACGTCCAGGATATCGGCGATATCTTCGGCGACATGTTCGGCGATATCTTCGGCGATATCTTCGGCCAGCGCAGACGGCGCGGCGGCGCGGCCGCTCCCTCACGCGGCTACGATCTTGAAACCACCGTCGAACTCTCACTCGAAGAGATCGCCCACGGCGTCGAAAAGACCATTGAGTTCACCCGCCAGGACACCTGTTCCGCCTGCAGCGGCACCGGCAGCGAAAAGGGCCAGGCCCCCGCCGTCTGCCCCACCTGCCACGGCAGCGGCCAGGTCCAGCGGGCCGGCCTCGGCGGCTTCTTCCAGATGGTCTCCACATGCCCGCAATGCCGCGGAGACGGACGCATCATCACCAATCCCTGCCGCAAGTGCCGCGGCACCGGCCAGGTCCCAAAGAAACGCACCGTCAACATCAAGATACCGCCTGGCGTCCACGAAGGCCAGGGCATCCGCGTCGCCGGCGAAGGCGAGCCCGGCCGACGCGGCGGCCCGAGAGGCGACCTCTACTGCTACGTCCGCGTACGCGCACACCCCTTCCTGATGCGCGAGGGAAACAACCTCATCTGCACCGTGCCCATCAGTTTCACACAGGCCGCACTCGGAGCCATGATCGACGTGCCGACACTCGGCGGCAAACGCCAGCTGAGAATACCACCCGGAACACAGCACGGAAACGTCTTCCGCATCCGCGGCGAAGGCCTGCCCGACCTGCGCTCTTCTGTCAGAGGCGACGAACTCGTCCGTATCGCCATCGAAATTCCACGACGCCTGACCCCCAATCAGGAAAAGCTGCTGCGTGCCTTCGCCGATACCGAAGACATCAGCGTAATGCCCGAAAGCAAAGGATTCTTCGATAAACTCAAGAAACATTTTGGTGGCTGATCATGACAGCAAAACTGAACAAATCAGACAAACCCGAAAAGCACAAGCAATCCTCCGACGCCGCTGACCGCCGCATCGCTGAACTCGAGGAACAGGTCAAAACGCTTACCGCCGAAAAGCAGGACCTCTTCGAGAAGCTCCAGCGCGTCAGTGCCGACTACATCAATTATCAGAACCGCGCCCCGAGGCATATCGCCGATTCCATCGCGTACGAAAAAAAGGCGCTCATTCGCGCCGTCCTGCCAACGGTGGACAATCTGGCCCACGCCGTCGCCAGCGCCGCCGAACACGGCGCCGACGATAGCGTTGTCAAGGGCTTCCAGCTCGTCCTGGACCACATGCTCGATGCACTTAAGAGCCTCGGTGTCGAACGTATCCCCGCACGAGGCCGGCAATTCGACCCTAACGTACACGAAGCCTTAATGCAGCGAACCGACGAAAACCAGCCCGACAACATCATCCTCGAAGAATTCCAAAGCGGTTACACACTGAACAACCAGGTCATCCGCCCGGCCAAAGTCATAGTCAACAAGAACCCGAAGCTCCAGCCGCAGCCCGAAGGTGAGCCAGAACCTGAAACCGGCGCCGAAACCAAACCCGAACCGCAGGCCGAGTCCAAACCGGAGGCAGAATCCAAAGCGGAACCTGAACAGCAAGCAGAAACAGAACCGAAGGCTGAATCCAAACCTGAGCCGAAAGCCGAGCCGGAGGCCGAAGCCAAACCCGAAACGGAACCGTAGTTCCTGTCATTGTCTGCTCTGACTTCCACGGCAGGCATACAAAGGAAACTGCCCGCACCCAGGTCCGCAGGCAGTTAAGGCAGCGCAAGCCCAAACAAAGCGACGAAGCAATCTCAATCCCTGTGCAGGCCCCCTGCACCCGCGTGGATCACCCCCCACGGTGCAGAGGCTCTACCCTGCACATGCCCCGTTGCCCGGCCAATATCACTCCGCCGCAGGCGCATCGCGAACAACCTGCAGGAGTTCACCCATGTTGGCCGTCTTCGTCACATACGCCGAAGCCCCCGCGTCCAACATGGCCTGGGCCCGGTCGGCTTCCTCGTACATGCTCAGTCCGATGACACGAATATGCGGCTGCTCAGCATGAATCCTTCGCGTCGCCTCCACACCGTCCATGCACGGCATGCTGAAGTCCATCAGGATCACATCGGGCGCAAGCCGGCGTGCCTTCTCGACGGCCTCTTCGCCGTTGGCTGCCTCGCCGGCAATCTCCAGGTCCGCTTCCCGCTTGAGCCGTGCCGCCATCGTCTGCCGCAGCAGCGTGTGGTCGTCCACCAAGAGAATGCGCAGCCTGGGCCTCCCTGTTGTGTCCTTTGCCGGCAGCGCCGGCTCCAAAGTCTGGACGGGTTCTGGCTTTGACTCGGTGGCCGCCGGCGCATAAGCCGCCGGTGCCGCCAACGTGAACGTGGCGCCCCCCTGCGGAGCAGTATCGATCTTCAGGTTCCCCCCAAGGAGTTCCAGCCGCTCCCGTATAGTAAAAAGGCCGAACCCCCCCGCCGGATCACCCCGCATTGCCTGGACCCGCGACGGATCGAAGCCCACCCCCGAGTCGCTGACAGTGATTTCAAGGCGTTCATCAGCTCGCCTCAGATGAACCTTGGCGCTCGTAACGCCGGCGTGCTTGACCACGTTAAACAGCAGCTCGCGAACCGATTCGAAGAGAAGAATCCGAATATCCTCGCGTTCGGCCACCACGTCCGGCTCACACCGCACGTCCACGATCAGTCCGTGCTTCTCCTCCATCCAGCGGGCTAACCACTCCAGTCCTGCCGCAAGCCCGCCCTCGTGCAGAATCGTCGGCGAAAGCTCCACCGTCAGCGAACGCGACGTGGCGATGGACTCGCTGATCACGTCGCAGATGTTGCCGATCAGATCCCTTTGCTCCTCATCCTCAACGCATTCGCGCACACCCTGCAAGCCGATCTTGGCCGCGACAAGCAGCTGCTGCAGGTGATCGTGCAGAACCTTCGCCAGCCGGTGCCGCTCCCGCTGCTCGGCCAACGTCAACTCCGAGGCCAGACGCGACAACTGCTCAGCCCGCGACTTCAACTCGAGATTCTTGAGTGCCAGTTCCGCCGTTCGCTGCCGCACCTGCTCCTCGAGCGTCTCGTTCAGCCGCCGCAGCCTTTCCTCGCTCTGACGCGCCGCCTCCTGGGCCTTCCTGCGATCGGAAATGTCTGCGGAGATGCCGGCCACCGCGTATATCTTTCCCTCCGCATCGCGAAGCGGAAACTTCGTCGTAAGCCACGTAATCGAACGCCCATGGTACTGGGTGTGATCTTCGAACTCCATCGCCCTGGCGGCCTCGATCACCTGGCGGTCGTTGGCCGCGTACCGGTCTGCTTCCTCCTTCGGCACAAGCTCCTGAAGTCTTCTGCCGATCATCTGTTGCGGCGTGCAGTTGAGCAGTCTCCCCAGCGCCGCATTCGCCAGTATGAAACGCCCCTCAAGATCCAACGCATACACAAGGGCCGGTGTATTGTCGACAAGGCTCTGCATCTGCCTGTGAGCCGCGGCCGCCGCCTCCTCCGCACGCTTCTGCTCGGTGAGGTTAACCGCGGCGATGGCGACGCCGGCTATATTCCCCGCTGAATCCCGCACCGGCTCATAGTAACAGTCGAGGAAAACCCGCTGACCGTTGCAGGTCAGCCAATGCCCGTGACGAACCACTTCGCCGCGATCGAGCACCCTCCGTTTGGCTTCCAGAATCGAGGCCAGATCTGCGCTGTCGAACAGGTCCGAATCCGTCTTGCCGACCACCTCCTCCGGCCGCAGCATACGGGTGTTATACGCCCACCGATAGACCAGATGGGTGTCCTGCATCGCCACCAGAACAGGAGAGTTCTTCAGCGCCAGCCGGAAACGCTCCTCGCTTTCGCGCAGCGCTGCCTCGGCCTGGACACGCTCTATGATGTCCGCAGCCTGACGCGCAAGCAGGTCAAGTGTCGCCAAAGTGGCATCGTCCGGCCTGTGCTTTTCCTTGTAGTGCGTGGAGAATATGCCCATCGCCTTGCCGGACCGACCCACGAGAGGAGTCGATTGGACGGCCCGAACGCCCGCTCTTCGCTGCACCTCCAAACCGCGCGTGCCCACAAACAGCGGGCTTGTCTCGACGTCTTCGACAATGACCCGTTCCTTTCGTTTTACCGCCGCATGCCAGATTCCAGTACCGTCGCCTTCTCCATTCCAATAGTCTACCCACCAGTCGGGAAAGCCGCGCTGCGCAACAATGACGAGCCTGTCATCCTGCAGGAGCTGAATATTGCAGAAATTCGCGTTCGTAATGGCGATCGCCGCGTCCACGATCTCCAAGAGAACCGCATCCAGGTCTGTCTCGTGTGCCGAAAGCGTTCCAAGCCGCTGAAGCGCCGTCATGGCCTTCAGTTTCTTGTTTAAGCGAAATTGATAGCGCGCGATCGCCTCCTCGGCCCGTTTGCGTTCCGTGATATCAACGAAGGACGCCATCATGCAAACCGGATCGTCCTTGCCGCCGCGCACCAGACTTGCGGAAAGATACAGGTCCAGGTGCGCGCCGTCGTTTCTGGCGGCGGTCAGCTCGCCTGTCCACCCTCCCGTCCGCCGGACCGCATCCACAACCTCCACGGCCCGCCGCGGCTCCTTCCAGAAATGCAGCACTGATCCCCCCAGGACCTGGCGCTCATCATTAAAGCCCCACAGTTTCAGAAACGCCGGGTTCACATACGTGAGGCGGCCTTCCAGATCGGCGATTGCAACCGCGTTGAGCAGGGAAGCAATGGCGCTGTCCTTGATCCGCAGGGCCTCAGCGGCCTGCACCCGGTCCGTCGTATCATAACTGATACCGTCGAATCGGATCGGCGTGTCATCGTCTGCATAAGTGACCGCGCCGGCAGAGTGGATCCAGCGAACCTCGCCTGTTTCGGGGTTGACCGCGCGATGGTCTATCGTGTAGAGAGTCCGTTCACCAATGGCGGTCTCGATCGCTGACCGCGTCGGTTCGCGATCATCGGGATGCAGACGGCTCCAGAACAGCTCGATCGTCGGCTCAACATCGGGCCCTACGAAATACAGCCGCCGCATCTGCGCATCCCAATTCAACCGCCCCAACGGCAGATCGTTAAGCCATGTCCCGATCCCCGCCCTCTCGAGCACCCGCTCCCGCCGGCACACAGTGTCGTCAAGGTGGATTTCTTGTCCCGCCGTGCTCTCTTTCTTGCCCCCAAAGTCATGGACGCTGTTATCCGTATCGGTGCTCCTCATCGCCTTATTTCCTTTCACGGAAAAGGACAACGCTCCAGGCCAGACTTGCGCCCAAAGACCGTACTCCGTCGCCTCCCGGCTTCGACGCAAATTTGATCCCCTTTGTACCCGTTCCAACCCCACAAGTCAAGCAATACCTCCTTGCCGAAGTATCGCGGTATGCGAATGCTTCGTGACCTTTCCGGCAAGAGCCGCCGGTGCCCGGCCAAACAACCTGGTTACCTCTTGACAGGTACCCGCCAAGCGAAGATAATAAGTGTTTTAGTCTCGCAAAGAGCAAGCCGATGAAAACTTGTGAAGCAACATTATCCGCTTCACAAATGAACCCACAAGAATAAGGAAATGCAGAATGCCGACGTATCAGTACGTTTGTGACGGTTGCGGAAATGAGTTCGAGCAGTTCCAGTCTATCAAGGCCATGCCCCTCCGCAAATGCCCCTCCTGCGGCAAGAACCAGCTCAACCGGCTAATCGGCACTGGCGGCGGAATTATCTTCAAAGGCAGCGGCTTTTACCAGACCGATTACCGCAGCGACAGCTACAAGAACGCCGCAAAATCTGCAAGTGCCGCCGCGGATACCACATCTGACAGCAAGAAAGCCACAAAGACCTCCGAATCTGCCTCAACCACCGCCAAATCCGAGATCAAACCCGCCAAGACCGGCTAAAACCCCCGTCCACCACCCATTCACACCCGCCTCATCACCGCAGGCCATCACATCTTACCAGTACTCTCAGTGCGGGCAGCCCCTGTTCTCCTCACACTACCGGCACATCACCCTCGTATCACCCCCGATTACTACCCCTTGCCCCCACACAACCCGCATTCCTCGACGTAGCCCTCACATCACGGCAGAGCACCCCGCCTGACGCCCGAATTCTTCTGGGAGACAGCCCCCATTGCCCCGTCCTGAAAACCGCCCAAAAACAGCAGAGGGCCGCAGGTTAAACCCTGCGGCCCTCTTTTTAACCATCAAAACCCGCGTCTCTGCCGATTCGCAACTGCAAACCGACTAAGGCACTACCGCAGTCTCCATGGCCGGCGTCGGAACCGGGTTCACGTTGCCCAGACTGTCGCGCACCCACACGCGGTAGCGGTACTTCAGCCCCGATATACCCACGTGGACATAGTACTCATTCGGCTGCGGCGTCAGTGGCGGATCCTGCACCGGGAAGTCAATGCCTTCCACACGTACCGTCTGCGGGCCAATCCAGCCGCTGTCATAGGAGTCGTTGTCCAGGCAATCGAAGAAGTACTCTTCGCCGTTGCCTTCGGGGTCAGCAACCGGATTCACTCTCATGACATGCCAGTATGCATCAGCTTCCGGCCCAACCTTCGCCTGCGCCGGCGGATCAAGCCACGTCGGAGTCGGCGGCGGAGTAACATCCGCCAGGGCCGGATCGGGTGCGGCGCCGGCCACAACGGACCTGAGCATCTCATTGCCGTACCGATCCACGGCCGTCACCGTGAAGTAGTACATCACGTTGGGCGTCAGACCGTCGACCACAAGTACCGGATCCGTTTGCGGAGGCAGATCAAGCGGATTGGCAACTGCGCCACCCTGAGCATCAGTCTGCAGGAAGCGGTATGTGATTGGCGGACTCTCGTCATAAGGCACCAGCGCAACCATGCGAAGCGCCGTCGCACTGATCGGGTAAGGCGGCACATCCCATTGCGTCACCGTTCTCAACTGCTCAGGCATAGTGGGATATTCCTCAGCCCTGTATACCGGCGGATTCTTTTCGGTGGCCGGCTGGCCGGACCTTTCCGCAGTCGGATCGGTCGTGTTGCCCCGGAGATCCCGAACGAACGCGATATAGGTATATGACTGGTTGCTGCTAAGACCCGATCTGCTGAAGTATTGCGGATTGGCCACATACCCCGGCGCCTGCGGGTCATAGTTCTGTCGCCAGCCGCTGCTGGTGCCGTCGCTGACACAGTAGAACATGTACTCGACCTGATCGCCCCACCAGGCGTCAGAAGACACCTTGACGGACATCTCGATGGCATTGGTCGTGCCGGCAAGCGCAGTCGGCTCGATATCCCACTCCGTCGGATTGGGCTCCGGCGGCAGCACGTCTTCAGCGAGCCAGCACGCCGCAAAGAGCATGATATCGGCAAAGTCAACCCGCCTATCCGTATTGATGTCGGCGCCTCCGCACCAAACCGGATTGGTACACTCATTGAACCATTCACCGGCAAGCACGGCCAGGTCATGGATGTTCACGATGCCGTCCATTTCCAAATCACAGATTTTGCATGGCGCCATCGAGATTCCCAGCGGATAGTGGTAACCCATATCCACCTGGCCGATGTCGAAGTTGTAAAGCAGATCGTCGGCTCTGGTTGTCCGGAGATTCATGCCGACATCTGCGGCAAGTACGCTTCCGGCATCCACACACGGACTTTGCACGGACTGTCCCGCGGCCCGCTGACTGAGATAGAAGTTGCCCAGCGGTCCCTCGGTAAACAGCGGATCCACAAGGATATTGCCCTGTCCCCAGTCCAGGGTACAGCCTTCTTCCACCATCATATGCGGTTCGGCGCGGCCGCCCTGGACATCGGAGAAAGCGATCTTGAGACTGGACGGCCTCGGGTCATACTCAAAGCCCGTGCCGACGGCAATCTGTCGGCCGCCGGAGGCCAGGTTGCGCCAGAAGATACTGTCGACAATCTCTACGTTGCTGTGATAACCGCAGTAGAGGCCGCCGCCCAGGCTCGTAAACACGATCTCGCCGATCTGGTCGGGATCCGGCAGCGCGTTCGGATCCGGCCCGATGCCCGGGTCCACGAAGCCAAAGTGGCCCGTCGCCCAGTTCTCGACAAACGTGCAGTTGGAAATAGCCGCTTTTGCGAACCAGTTCACGGACAGGCCACCGCCGTCACGACCGGCCTTGTTGTTATTCAGCAGGCAGTTCTTGATCGTGCTGGTCAGCGGCTCCGTGCCGGTGAGGAACAAGGCACCGCCCGAGGCACTGGCCTGGTTAGCGAAAATCTCCACGTTGCGGACATCAGCCGCGACGGATGCCAGATAGATGCCGCCGCCACGGCCCACCACATCGACGGGGTCGGTGTCGGTAGCGCCGGCGAGGTTGCGATGTACGAAACCGCCCGTGATCGTCGCCTCGCCGGACATGCCGTAGAGACCACCGCCGTTGAAGGCGAGGTTGCTCAGGAAGTTGCAGTCCTCAGCGACCAGGGTGTTGCCGTACCAGTAGATGCCGCCGCCGATGGACGCTTCGTTGCCGGTGATAAAGCAATCAATGAGTGAAACAGAGGCCGTCTTTTCGAACGCCGCCCCGCCGCCGTAGCCCAATTCCGGATCGATCGTCGGGGTAGCGCTGGGTCTGGGCGCAACGTTGTCGGCTATCGTGCATCCTTCAAGATGGACGACACTGTCAGGAGCACAGTACAGGCCGCCGCCGTGGGTGGGTATCTCGTAAGCTTCGAACGGGTATATGCGCCCACCGCTGACGACCATACCGGGCAGTATAGCACCGCCACTGACCTCGCCGCCGACACCGCTGATGCCACCCTGCGTAGTGTTGCCCGAAATGGTGCAATCAACGAACCTGACCTCGCTTTCGGAGGCGCAATAGATGCCGCCGCCATACGCACTGTACAGCGAATAATCGCCTTCGTAACCGAGGAATTCCCAGGTCATGTAGACATCATCGTTCCAACTGCCGCCATATCCCGGGGGCAACGCCAGGCCGTCGACCACGCCGCCGTCGCCACCATTGCCGCCATTGCCGCCGGTGGCGCTGCAATCGGAAATCGTGCAATGGATGAAAACGGGCTTGGCAAGTTCATCGACATAGACGCCGCCGCCTCTGGCCCAGCCGCCCCAGCCGCCGCGGCCGCCGCCGAAGTTGTATTCATTGGCCTCGGCGCCATTTCCGCCGTCGCCGCCGTAGATGTGGCAGCCGGTAATGGTGGTGTTAACGAACGTTGGCGTCGATTCCTGCATGCAGTACACGCCGCCGCCGTAAGCATGGCCGCCGTCGCCGCCGTTGCCGTTGAAGAGGTTGGTGTCGTCTTCGTCACCGTCGCCGCCACGGCCAGCGCGTATCTCCAGATCCCTGATGACACAGTTCTTGATCGTCGGGGCGGCACGGGTGCCCACGATCACACCCGCGCTGTATATGTCGTCGCCAGGCGCGCCGTCGGTGGAGCTGAAAACGTAACGCACCCAGCCGTTGCCGGTTATCGTAATACCGTTCAGTACGGCGTCCTGACCGGCATTGGAGGTGAAGTAGACGGCGTAGTCCGCCTCAAGGCTCGAAACGTCTATCACGGTCGCAGCCACAACGTCCGGATCGTCCGGATTCGTGCTGGTGATGGTGACTCCCTTGTCGATGACAATAGCGCCTTCGTTGTAGACGCCCGCACCCAGCACGATGACGTCGCCGTCCCGCGCCATATCGATGGCGGTCTGGATCCCGCTGGCGTCACCAGGCACAAACCACGTCTTGGGCTCGCTATCCTGCGGTTTGGCAACGACCAAGTCGATCTCGTTGGACGCATCGGCATCGTACATCCTGGGACGCTGTCTCGTGCCGACGGGCAGGTAGCCCAGGCTGACCATGTCCATGATGTAGGCGTTCACGCTGCCGACGAGATACTGGTAGCACTCCTCGGCGGATACCCAGAGGTTGTCATTGCCGTCCCAGTCGCCGCGACCTTCCAGGGCTCTGAGCAGGTAATGGGTGAACACACCGTGCCGGAAGTTATCGGAATAGAATGCATACTCGTTGGCGCCGCAGGCTGTAATGACAACGCCCGCGTTATTCCGGTTGAGATCCTGCTGTTCGCCGAGTGCGTCGTCACTGTCGAAGCTGAGAGCCGTCGAGGTCGGGATTGTATTGGTAAGGCGCAACGGCTGCGACAGGTTATACATGCCGAGAGGCGACGAACTGAGACCGTCAATGTGCCCGCCCGCGAAGTCGCTTTCGAGTATGACGACATAATTGTCGGTAGCAAAGTCGGCCAACATCTGGCCAAGTTCGTCATCCCGGATGCCGTCCCATTCGTAGGTGATCAGGTACTCGTCGAGTTCGTCGATCTCGTCGATGGGCTCGATATCCACATCCTTGAAACCGTAACCGGAGAAGTAGAACACCAGCACGTCGTCGTGATCAAGCCTGCCGGCCAGTTCGCTCAGAATGTTGCGAATCTCGGCCTTGGTGGCCCGACTGTCTATGAGCGTGTAGATGTTGCGCTCATCCCAGTTAGGCGATTCGCGAAGCCTGATTGCAAACTCCCTGGCATCGTGCGACGCATAGGGAAGCTCTATGGCCGGCAGCGTGGCATCGAAATAGTTCGATATGCCAATCACGACGGCATAGTAGTCCGACTGAATGGGCACATAGCTGGCGGTCACCAGTTTGTCCATATTCACGACCACGGTGTTGACCGGCTCGACCACAGTATTGTCCTCGGTGCCTTCCCACCTTACCTGGAAGCCGGGCGGAGGCGGCGTAACCGTGATTGTCACCTCGGTGTTCGGATAGTAGACGCCGCCCGGAGGATCGAGCGTGATTTCGGCCGTGAAGTCCGGCGGCAGATCGACATGATCGGTAAGCACCTCGACATCGAGCCGGTAGCCGATCGATTCGAAGGTGACTGTTACGATCTTGTCCGAATCCATCGTGACGACATTGTTCGGCTCGTGGCGCGCATCGTCGTCGGTTCCTTTCCAGACACAATGGAACCCGAACGGCGGAGGCGACACGATCAGTTCGACCTGGGTGCCGTAGTCATACAACTGCCCGTCCGGAATATACGGAATGATCTCGGGCTCGAAGCCGGGCAGATCGATCGGATCGACGATCACGACGAAGTTGAGCTTGTGTTTCTCCGGCACGAACGGCAAGTGGTGGAAGCCGAGGTTAACCATACCGTCGTCCAGGACGCTGTCCGTCCGCGTCGTGTATCCGCTCAGGCCGGCCTCGACAGCCGTGCGGCTGCTGACGTACTGGCCCTGCCACAAGTCCGGAACGCATGGGCTGTCCTTGAGCTGCTTGGCTGCCTTCTCGCTCAGGAAGTAATCGCCTACGAACAGCGGGTCTTCCATGAAGTTGAACGTATCGGGATCCCACTCCTGGGAGTTCGGGTCCCAGCCGTGCAGAATGCATCCCTCTTCGACGTAGATGGGGAAGCTTGCCGACAAGCCGGCAATCGCCGCGGCGAGGTTGATCCTGGGCTTGGTAATAGGCGCCTTGGTATCCGTGATCGGCACACCGGTTGCGATAAGCAGGTTCCTTACCTCGACCGGCAGCAGCGTACGTCCGAGAATGGAGGCCGCCGCGTGCTGGATGCTTGCCACGGCGCCGGCAGCGTACGGACACGCGGCCGACGTACCGTTGAAGTACGGGAAGTAATTACCGGGATCATAGCCGGCGGCGCCGACAATATCCGTCGTGTACGCCGGCTCAGACGGCGCCAGGATGTCCAGGAAGTAGGCGGTGTTCGAATACGGGATGACCTGGTCAGTGGTATCGTAAACGGCACCGACCGAGATCACGCTGGAGAACGCCGCGGGCGCGGCCAGCGAATCGGGGTTGTACTCGTTACCCGACGCAGCCAAAGGCGTGATACCGGCCTCGACAACCGCCCGAGCGGCCGCTGCGAATGCAGGCCTGTCATTCTCCGCTTCCTCCGGACTGAAGTACCTGCCGCCGCCGAAGCTGTGGCTGATGACCAGGATCGGGTTGGCCGGATCATCATACTGGTGTGTGATGCACCAGTCCCAGGCGGCAATCGACGCACTGTCGTAGGCAGAGCCCGTGTCGAGGAACGATATCTTCAGGGCATACAGCTTTGCGTTGTACGCAACGCCTCCGATGTAATCGCCGTCGACGCCGTAGTTGCCCGCCGCGATACCGGCGCAGCATGTCCCGTGGGCCTCGCCGTTGGGGATTGGATCGGGGTCATTGTCGCCGGTGTCGTAGCCGCCGATAACCTTGAGGTTCGGGAAGCCGCCGCCGCCCAGCATCGGATGATTGTAGTCGATACCTGTATCGGTAACGGCTATCGCGACGCCGCTGCCGTCATGCACGTCCCGGACAAGCAGGGCGTTGATCAGATCCAAACCTTGAGCAAGCATCGGATGCGTCATCCGGTCGGGCTCCACGTGGGCAACCAGCGGATTGGCAAGCAGCTTGTTGAGTCCGGACCGGGTTATCTCGCCGGCAAAGCCCGGGATGTTGCGGTAGCGCTGACTGAGCAGCAGTTCGCCATGATCCAGCGAATTGAGCACCGAATCCACGCGATCCGAAATGGCCTGCTGCAGTACTCCTCTGGACGCCTGCGACGACCAGTCGGTCGACTGCCTCAGCGCGCTGAAATCGGCAAGCGTAACGATGACGCGCACGCGCTCCTGGCCCTGGTCGAACTGGCCAAAGAGCGTATCGCCGTCGATGAGCTTGGCGCCGCCCCCGGAGGACTGCGCGGCGCCCGTGCCGCCGCCGGTGTCGTCGGGAATGATATCGTCGACGCCGAGATACTCGTTGGTTGCGTTCGGATCGTACGGCGGGCCAATGTCAGTGTGGACTATAGTCACCTCCGACGGCCTGGGACCGTTGGGATCGCCGCTGCCGACGGCGATCTGCGCGCCGTTGGCGCCGGCGTTGTTCCAGATGATGCTGTCGGAGATGTATGCGCTGCTGTTGTACGAAACCGATACGCCGCCGCCGTAGCCGAAACCTGCGCCAAGGGTGCCGGTGACGATGTTGTCGGCAATCGTACAGTTGAGAATTTGCGGATCGGCAAACCAATCAATCGTAATACCACCGCCGTCTCGGGCCGCCGAATTGTCGACAATAAGGCTGTTGCGCAATACCGGCGAAGCAACATTATCCTCGTCGCTGCCGACGAAGAAGATGCCGCCGCCCGAAGCCCTGGCAATGTTACCCCGGAAGATCGAGTCGGAAATTTCGACAAGCGAACTCAGGCTGTAATAGCCGCCGCCGCGCCCGAATACCGTATGCGCGTACGTCACATCTATTGTGCCGCCGGCATCGGGGTCGCCCGGATCCGGCGCGGCAGGTATCACGGAGGCGTAGTTGCTCGTGAAGAACGTCCTGGTGATCTGGCCGGAACCATGCGTCGAGTACATTCCGCCGCCATGGTACGCTGCATTTCCGACGACGTTGCAGTCTTCGATCATCGCTTCGGCATTGGCCCAGTATACACCGCCGCCCTCGCAGGCCTGGTTGTGCGAAATTTCACAACGCACAAATCTGGGCTTGGCGCCATCTTCGAAGGCTACGCCGCCGCCGAAACTGACATAAACGTCATCCGGACCTTCGATGACTGACACAGATTCCACGGTGGTCATATCCGCCGTGTTGTTTGTGATCACGCAGTCCTCGAACAGGGGCGAGCAGCCGTCGCCGATGTAAATCGCACCGCCGGCGGTTTCGATGTCCATCGGCCGAGTCGGCCCAGGTATGGCGTACGGACCGCCGCCGACGCCGCAATCGCCGCCGTAGGAGGCATTGTTATCGAATACGCAGTTGTAGAACTTCGGTGAGCTGTGCGCCTCACAGTAGAATGCACCGCCCAGGCCCGTGTACTTCCAGTAATCGTAATAAGCGTCGAACGGATCGTAGACGTACTCCTGATACCATTCATCATCGGTATCGATCCAGCCGGAGTAACCGCCGGAGTAGTAGAGCCAGCCATAGGGCCCAAACTTGTCGCCCCATTCCCATCCGTCCCAGAAGTACCAGATAAACGGGTCCTGTTCGATGGAAGGAGCATAGAGCCAGTTACCGCCGCGGCCGCCCTCCCACTGTACATTGTTGACAACAATACCATCGCCGCCGTTGCCGCCGTTGCCGCCTCGGGCAAAACAGTTGGTGAAGGTGCAGTTCCTGAAGACCGGGTTGCTGTACCAGGCCGCATACACAGCACCGCCGTACGCACGCCCGGCCCAGCCGCCGTCCCAACCCTGCGGATGCGAGGCGTTGCCGTTTGGACCGTCGGCCCCATCGCCGCCCGTCACCGAACACCTGTCAAAGGTGCAGTTGGTTATCTCGGGCGAACTGTTGTACATCTCGATGGCGCCGCCGAAGACGCTTGTGCCGTCGCTGCCATCCGCGCCCTGCACGGTGGCTCCACTTGCACCGATCCAGTTGCATTCGACAAAGTTGCAGTTGCGAATCTTCGGCGACGAATTGTACAGGTTCATGCGGCTGAGCGTGATCGTAAAGCCTTCGATGATCGTGCCCGGGCCGACATTCGTAAACGCAAAGTCGTAGCCCTGCAGCACAGTGTTGGCCACTATGTGCGGGTCGTCCGGGTTCATGCTGCTCAGGGTGATGTCCTTGTTCCAGAAATTCAGCAGATCGAACGGATACGGCGGGATATATTCACCCGTCTGCAGCAGGACTATATCGCCGTCCTCCGCATCGTCGATGGCCGCCTGGATCGAGGTGTACTTGCCCTGGCTTCCGACAACCAGCGTCTTCGGTCGACCGAACTCCACCGTGATATGTTTGTCTTTATCCATTATCACGATGTTGGTGGTCTCTCTGGAGTTGTCGTTGAGCGTGCCGCCGCCCCAGGCCTTAAGGATGTAGGACGGGCTCGGTACGGCCGTAATTGTAACTGCCTGGCCCCAGTAGTACGTACCGGACGTCGGCGTCACCGTACCGCTGCCGCCGACGATGCTGACCGTCAACTGGAAGGCCGGCAGGTCAGCGATGTCGGCATAGTGGTAACCCAGATCGACAACGCCAACATCATGCGCATTGTCCGTCCGCGTGGTCCTGGTATCGAGCCCCAGAGCGCCAGAAGTCGCACTGCCCCGATCGACCGCCGGACTGTCCGCGGCCAGGTAGTAATTGCCTAACGGGCCGGCCTCGAACAGCGGGTCGCCGTCGATGTTGTCATGGTTGTTGTTGACAGTGTTGATCGCGGCGGAACCGGTATACGCGGATCCCGTTGCGGCGTCATAAATGTCGCCGTCCGGATTCGCGTGGAACAGAGAGAACGTGACCTGCGAATCCCCGCCGATCTGCTCTTCGTACAGGGCAGGGTGACCGTTGGCGGTGAAGATCGAGTTGTTGATCACCGGGTGACTCGACCAGTCGCAGAACAGCGCGCCGCCGAACAATCCCGCATCGTTGTTGTCAAACGTGCAGTTGTCAACCATCGCTTCCATGAAGAGGCTGCAGCTCAGGGCGCCGCCGCTGTGCGAACTACGATTGCCCGTGAACAGGCAGTTCTTCACGATCTGCGTAAGCAGCTTATCGTCGCCGTAGAACGCAATAGCGCCGCCGTAAGCCTCATCGCCTTCGACGCTGTTGTCTTCGAAGGCAAAGTTTTCGAATCTTGCGGTCGTTGAGATGCACGCCACGGCGCCGCCAAGGGCGTAATCGGACTCGGCGTGGTTGCCGCGCATGATGCCGCTGTCGAACATGGCTGTTCCATTCGACAGGTAGATGGCGCCGCCCTTCCTGGCCATGTTGGCAAACAGGTAGCAACTGTCGAACATTGCATCATAATCCCTTAGGTAGAGGCTGCCGCCATAGGTCGACTCGTTATCCATGAAGCTGCAGTTGGCAAACTCCAGGGAAATTGCGATCGTGTTCGGGTCTATGTCTTCATATCCGTAGAATGCACCGCCGTGACCCTGCCCGATGTTCCCGCCGAAGACGCAGTTGGTGAACGTGGCGTCGGTCTTGCAGACGACCGCGCCGCCGTGACCGTAGCTGTAGTTGCCGCGGAACTCGCAGTCCGTGACATTAACCGCACTGCTCTGTGGCCCCAGGTACAGCGCCCCACCAGGCGTTTCAGGCGAGGTGTAGACCGGTGTGCCGACGTAGTCGTAAGCATAGCCATAATACGGCGACGACACCACCCCGACGAGTTCGTTGCCCGGGTTGGCGTTATCGATGAAAGTGCACCTGTCTAAATCGACCCGGCTGCGCGAATGCACATAGATCGCGCCGGGGAAGTTCTCCTCAAAATCGGACCCCGTCACCGTAACCGTCGTATCCTGCTCGGCATAAATAGCGCCGCCCCGCGTATCGACATACATCGGATCGACTTCCGGCTCGGTGACATAAATGCGGACATCATATCTGGGATACGATTCGAACGCCCTGTTGTTGACAAAACGGCAGTTTGTGATGTTCGCAACAGCATAACTTGCGCAATAGATAGCACCGCCCCAGACGCGATCAAGAGTCGTTGCAGAACCGTTAGCGCCGTCGCTCGCGACCCAGTCGATTCCTGACGGGCCCCGGCCCCAAGCAGTGCCTGATGCCATCCTTCCGCCGCTGCCGGCAAGTCCTTCGATGGCGTTGTTGTCGATGAACGTGCAGTCGCTGATGACGGGTATGCAACCGTCGCCGATGTAAATGGCGCCGCCGTTGCCGTAGCCGACCGAATCGCCGCCATCGCCGCCGCAGTTCTCATGCCCGCCGGCACTCGGACCGGCATGTCCGCCGTTACCGCCCATGCCGCCGCGGGCCGTGTTGTTTTCGAATGTGCAGTTGATGATGGTCGGGTTGCTGCGCTGCAGGCAGGCGATGGCGCCGCCATAACCGTTGCCGACACCGTCACCGCCGTGACCGCCAGGCTGCGAGTCGCCGTTGCGATTGAAGCGAGCCTGCGATCCGTTCGCACCATCGCCGCCCTGGGCGCCGGTGACCATATTGTTGTAGAACACAACGTTCTCGAACACCGGCGAACTTCCGTTCTCGCACAGAACCGCACCGCCGTAACCGTCGCCGAAGGCGTCTCCGCCGTAAGCGGCACGGAATACCGTCGGCGGATCACCGCCCGGCTCGTAGTTCGGCCCGATCTCGCCTGGCCACATGTCGGTCGGCAGAATACCGCCGTCGACGCCGCGCATTGCGAAGGCGTAGCCGTTCTTGATCGTGATACCGTAGATCCTGGAGCGGCTGTCTTCGCCATTGAAGAAGTGGAACGCCCGCTTGGATACAAACCGGCTTCCCTGGCAATTAATAACGGTCGCCGCAATGGTATCCGGATCGTCCGGGTCCACGGACATAATCGTGAGGTTTCTTCCCTGGAAATTAATGCCGTCAGGATTCGAGATGGTGTATTCGCCCGGATCCAGGATGATGTAATCGCCCGGACTGGCGGCCGCAACCGCCGCCTCGATCGTCGGATACACCGTCGGCACCAGCAAGTGGCGCGTGACATCGGGCTCGAACCGGACGCCGATGGTCATGTCCATGTCGATCAGCAGCAGGGTGCTGGGCGCCTGCCATGCAGGCGAATCATCAACGCCGATCCACTCACGCACACGGTAGCCGGCATTGGGCACGGCTGTTACGGTCACCTCGGTTCCCGCGACAAACAGCGGAACACCGGTTTGCCAATCGTAACCGACAGGTTCCGGCGAGAACGTCACGGTACCGAACGGACCGCCGGCGATGCCTTCGTCCACCTCGACATCCAGCGCGTACAACGCCACTTCAAACGGTTTGTAGTGGTAACCGAGGTCAACCACACCGCTATCGGTAACGAGGTCCGTCCGAGTAGTATATCCAGCGAGCCCGGCATCCTCGGCCGACATACTGCCGATATCGATGCAATCGCTGTCGGCGGCTTCGCCCGCGGCGATATGGCTGAGCATATAGCCGCCCACGAACAGCAGCGGATCGTCCCCGCCATAGAGCCAGTCGGCCCCGACGAACAGCGGGTCGGCGGCAATAACGAAATCATCCGCTTCCCAGGCAAACGTCACGGGGTCGAACTCGAATATGGGCCGTCCGGCGCCGTCCAGTATAAGGTTGCCGCCGGCGTCTCTGCGGTAGAAGTCCCTGCCGTTCAGAATGCAGTCATTGTCCACGAAGACGGGCAGACCATAGGTCGGCGTGTCGGCCAGCGAGCCGGCCTGAATGAATACCGCCGAATCGCGCAAACTGTTGAAACTGTCGGCGATCACCAGTTTCATGTGGTGAACACCCGGCTCAAGGTTGGCCGCCGTTGCCGTCAGCACCACGGTGAAACCGTCGTACTCGATGTTGTAGAACGGTCCGCCGTCCGACAGATCGTTATTGATATACAGGTCCGGATTCTGGGCGAAAAATCCGAGCGGGTTGCCGCCGTTGATCGAGTTGACCGAAACCGGTGTCCGAGTTCCCGGAACTACGGCAATGTTGCGGCCGTCCAGGAAGAAGGCGACCGTGTCGTTGTTGAAATAGCGCGCGTACTCGTTGTACTCGTCCGACGCAAAGACATAGTTCAAGAAGACCCTGCCGCCCCGCGTCTCAAAATCGAATTCGAGAACGGTGGCGTCTTCCGTAACCAGCGGCACACCGATAAGTATATCCAGATCCGTGTCGCCGGGGTAATTGTTGGCGCGTGAGATCGCATCGCTGTCGTTGGGCGCCGCTGCGAAGGTCGCGTCGCCCGTAGTCAGGATCACGCCGGACTCGATACCTATCCCGGCACTGAGGCCGCCGGTGAAGGTGCCCGCCGCCACGGGCGCACCGCGAAACGTCGGCGTGCCGACAATCGTGATACCTTCGCCTACAAGCGTATCCACAAGCTGCTGCGCGCCTGCCATCGGCGTGATCACCAGTTGCGGCGCGGGTGTCTCAGGCAGCAAATCGGGGTCAATCGCCGGTCCCACGTCGGACCGCGAAACGTTGCCCACGGTCTTGGCGGGGTTGAACTCATTGTCGAAGACCACGGCGATCTGCGCGCCGTTCCTGGCGAAGTTGCCCCAGATAATGCTGTCGCTGATGTCCGCCTGACCATCATAGGCCACCACAACGCCGCCGCCGTAATAGATTGCGCCGTTGTCGGCAATCGTGCAATGACGCATCACAGGCTCCACGTACCAGCCGCAGGATACGCCGCCGCCCGTCCGTCCCGCGACGTTCAGCGAAACGAGGCAGTTTACCAGTTCCGGCCGCACAGTATCCTTAAGTATTTCCGGATCGCCCGCCAGATAGATACCGCCGCCGCTGTAACCGGCATTGTTCTCGGACATCGCGCAATCCCGGATGACGAGGCTTTCGGCAAACACGAAGACACCGCCGCCGTAGCCGCCCACGTACCCGAGCCCGCCGATGCCGGGGATACCTATGTCTGCCAGGTTCTCCCGGAACGAACATCCTCGCAGGACGTTGGCCTGGCCGTTGGTGGTGAACAGGCCGCCGCCGCGAAGGGCCAGATTCTGCACCATCGCGCAGTTGTTCACCTGCATGCCGAGCGTGCCGTTAAGGTACAGCGCACCGCCGTCCGCCGCGGCCACGTTGCCTATCATGCGGCTGTCGGCCATCGTACCCGTCGAATCTTCGTTGATGAAGATGGCGCCTCCGGCCGCGGCGCTGTTATCGAAGAAGTTGCAGTCGGCCACCGCGACGATGTTCTCATACTCATAATACAGCGCCCCGCCATGGCCGGCCATGGTGCCCGTGCCGCCTGTGCCGCCGTTTGGATCGGTTGGACCGGTGCCGCCCGTCACCATGTTCGATATGAACTCACACCGCGTAATGCTGGATTCACAACTGAGATTGAAATACACGGCGCCGCCCGCGATACCGGCCACGTTGTCTTCAAAGACGCAGTCGACAAACTGCGGCAGGCTGCTGATGGAGCAGAAAACAGCACCACCGGAGCCGCCCAACGCCGAGCAATTCGTAAACGCACAATCCGTAAAGATCGGCGTGCTCACGGGACCGATGTAGGCGCCGCCGCCGTTGCCGTTGACTGACATGCTCGAATCGACCGTCACCCGAACAAAAGTGGGCGAGGCCTGCGAGGCAATGTAAATAGCGCCGCCATTGGCATTGGCCACGGAACTGTTGGAAATGTGGATGTTCTTGAACACCGGCGCAGCCTTGGAGCCCACATAAATGGCCCCGCCCGGCTGACCGGGGATGCCGCCGCCACGGATGGTGAAGCCGTGCACGACGACCTTCTTTTCCTCGCTGTCAAACGTAAACGCCCGCTGACCGACACCGCAATCGATGACCGTTGCCGCGACGGTATCAACATCGTTGGGATCAATGCTGACGATCATCAGCTCCTTGCCCATCGGGTTGATGCCGCCCGTGTAAACACCGGGCGATACGATGAGAATGTCCCCGTTGGAGGCCTGTGTCACCGCATCGCTAAGGGCCGTTCCGCCGCCGCTGACGTTGATCGTGCGCCCCTGTTTGAATTCGACGCAAAAGTAGTTATTCTCGTCCACGACGATTTCGAATTCCTCGCTGGTCGATACGAGCCGGTCGCGACTGTCATACCAGCCCGCCAGGTAATAACCCGGCTCCGGCTTCGCAACGAGCACAAGCTCCTCGCCGAGCACGAACATGCCTTCCGACGGTGTCACCGTGCCGTGAATACCCGGATCCTCCGGACGCTCCGTGACCACCACTACCAGCGGATAACGGGGCGCTCCCTCCATGTAGTGATAGCCCCTGTCCACAATGCCGATGTCCAGCGCACCGTCGGCCTGGGTCGTGTACTGATCCAGACCCAGTTCCGCCGCCAAAGCGCTTCCCGTGTCGATGGCGGAGCTGTTCTCGCCGAGATAGTAGTAACTGGTCAGGAAGTCCGGGTCGTCCTGAACATTGTTTCTCACCGCGTCCCAGGCGTGGGCAATCGCGTCCCAGCCATAGACCACGGACCCTTCCTCAACGTAGATGGCCTCGCCGGGCAGAACCGGCTTGCCGTTGACGACGCTGAAGACGTACCGCCCGGAAACCCTGCTGTTGCGGCGATTATGCTTGAGGCCCGTTTCCAGGTCTTCATCCAGGAAAGTCCCCGCGACGCCCGAACCTTCGAACTCATAGTACGATCCGGGCACGCCGGTACCGGCCGAGAAGCCGACTCGGGCGCTGTTGCCGCCAAGTCCCCCGACGCCGCCGTCGTTGTCGCCCGTCTCCCATTCCACGCGTCCGTAATTGAACTCGATGTCGAAATCGCCCTCATTCCGGTCGGACCGTTCGATCAGCACCAACTGGAAGCTGTTGAGCAGATCGCTGTTGCCGTTGGCGTATCCGACGTCGATCCAGTTGACCGCAAACGCATTGTGCCCGTTCACCGAACCGGCGCGGTATGCGTAAGTGACCACGTCGCTGTCGACGCCTGTGGTGTCCACGTCGGCGAAGAACGGCGCAATAATCGGCGTGCCGATCGCGCTGGTCAGGTCGGTCGCCGTGAAATTCGGCCAGGGCGCCGCCAGCGTAACGTTGCCGTTGTTGTTGATGTAAAGGCTGGTATACTCGACATCATAGAACTTGATCTCGAAACCGATATCGACCGGGGCGGTCGATCCGTCGTTGTTGGGACCGAGCGCAAAGAAGTTGAAGCCTTCGCGAATGGCGGGATCGGACGGGTTTTCAAACTCCGAACCCTCGCTGTCCTGGTAATCGAATATCACGCTGTGCGTGATGTCAAGCGAAGTCGGCAGCGGGTAATACTCGCCTCCCGTGATCAGTGCAATCTGAGAACCCAGTGCACCGTAGTTGCCCCAGATGATCGAGTCCGTAACGATCGAATTACTGTCATACGCGCAGTACAGGCCGCCGCCCAGACCGTCCTGGCTGGTTACCACGTTGTCGGCGATCGTGCAATTCGCAAAGATCGGCTCGGCGTACCAGTTCACCGACACGCCGCCGCCGTCGGCAAACGCGCTGTTGCGCGCTATGAGGCAGTTCTCGAGGACCGGAATCGCCAGCGTGGGCGCCAGGGCTTCCGGATGGCCGCCCAGGTACACGCCGCCGCCCGCGGCCGTCGACAAATTGTCGAGAATCTGCAAATCGCGCAGCAGGATGTCGCTCGTGAAGCCGTATATGCCGCCGCCGGCGCCGTAGATCGCTTCTATACCGGTCGCCGGATCAGGCGGATTGAGTGGATCGAAATCGGCGATGTTGCCCTGGATCAGACTCCGGGCCACGATACTGTTGATACTGTCGAAGAAGTAAAGCCCGCCGCCATTGTAGGCGAGGTTTTCGACAACGTTGCTGTCGGTGATGTCCATTTGCGCGCGATGCCAATACATGCCGCCGCCCACCGGAGCAAAGTTACCCTCGATGTGCGAGTTGCGGATGGTCATCAGCGGATTGTACTCCACACTGCCCACGGCGGCGATACCACCGCCATAGCCGCTGTACATACTGGCAGAGTAGGTGTCCGGATCGAGGTATTCAGGAACTTCGCCTTGACGCGAACTGGCTTCGGTGCGGTTGTTCACTACGACACAGTCGATGAGGATCGTGTTGGCATCCTCGGCACAGTACAGGCCCGCTCCGTAACTCGGTATCTGATAGTTGTCTCTTGGCGCTAACCGACCACCGCTTGAAGACTGGCCGCCGAGGCCGCTGATACTGCCCTGCGTCACGTTATCTGCAATGGTGCAGTTGATGAACCTCGCATGGGTCAGCGGATAGTTCGGATCAGTGGGCTCGAGCGGATCGTATGGCTCGAACGGGTCGTACGGGGCGTACGGGTCGTATCCCAGGGTCTCGTACTGGAACCCGTACCCCACGCCGCCGACGTACACGCCACCGCCGGCCGCAGTGTACTTCCGCGGGTCGCCCGCGTGGTAAACTGTCGGATCGTCGGGATCGTCGGCCGCATACGGCTCCCATTCGTCGGTAAGGCCGCCCCACCCCGGCCGGAGACTGCGATTATGCGTCTCGTCGCCCCCGTTGCCGCCCAGGCCGCCAACGGCCGTGTTGTTTGTGATCGTGCAGTCCACGAACGTCGGATTCGTCCCAACGTCACAGAACACACCTGCGCCGAACACACGGCCCGGCACACCGCCTTCACCGGCACGAACCCCTTCGGGCCCGTTGCCGCCGTTGCCGCCGTCACCCGCCTCCGCGTAGCAGCCCGTAATCGTACAGTTTTTGATCAGGGGACTGGCCGTAGATGTATAGTACATCCCATTGACGATATCCATATCGTAGAGGCTGTTGCCAATATACAATCCGGCGCCGCCTACGGAGCCGCCGTTGCCGCCGTTGCCGCCGTTTAGCCTGTCCTCAGTGTCGCCGTTGTTACCATTGGAACCATCGGAACCATAGATCGAACAGTCCCGAATCACACAGTTGGCGATGATATGATCGCCTTCTACGATCAGGCCGCCACCAAACCACGTAGTGCCGTCGTTGCCGTGGGCGCCATCGCCTTGAGGCCCCGGCGCATTACTGATTGTGGCCCGCGCATTGGCGATCGTGATGCCGTTAATAACACACGAGCCGTTTCCGGAACCACGTACCCAGAGGTTCGAATTGGACACCATGGCAAAGTCAAGAACGGTTGATGCCACGCATTCCGGGTTGCTCGGAAATGCGCTGGTCAAAACGATGTTCTTGCCTGAAATCATAATCCCCGAGCCGCTGTACGTACCGCTGCCAAGCACAATCGTATCGCCGTCACGGGCGTCGTTGATCGCCTGCTGGAGTTGCGTCCAGGTATAGTTGCCCGGAATGTTGAACGTGCGCACGTACGTCTTTTCGAACGAAAGCGTGACCATGCGATCGCCGTACATGGTGACGGTGTTGTAGTCTACGTTGACCGTATCGTCGTCCGTGCCCAACCAGCTCAGGACACGGTAGCCCGGATCTGCATAAGAATACAGATAAACGGTCTGGCCCGGCCTCACAAACAACGTCACCGGCTCACCCGGGTAGACATAGCCGTACTCTGCTCCCATATCGCCATAGTACTCGTACAGCATGTGCCCATTTCCGACCACCTGAAGGTCCAGACGGTGCTGCATCGGCGGGCCGGTGGAGACCGGATAGTGGTATCCCAGGTCGCCGTCGCCGACGTCCCGCAGATTCAAAATGGCCGTGGTGATGTCCTGGCCGATGTCGTACTGATCCCGCAAATCACCTAAGATGGTGTCCTCGCCGGCGTCAACGCATGGGCTTGTACGCCGCTGTCCGGACCGCGTCTGGCTGAGATAGAAATCCCCCAGAGGTCCGGTGACAAACAGCGGATTGCCGCGGATGTTGTTGTCGCCACCATCGCCGTTTTCGATGCACGAGTACTCGGCCTCGCAGCCGAACAGATCATCACCCCAGTAAAGGGGATCCCCCCAGATGCCATACCCGACTGTGGGCGACCCGCTGAATCCGATGATACAGTGGTTGATTTCCGGGTCCGCATCCCCTTCCGCCGCGATACCGCCCTTCGGACCGATCGGATGATCCCCGTCCATGTCGCCGTAATCGAGACCGTAGTTGTAAACGATCGTGCACAGACGGATGATCGCATTCGAAGCGTTCAGGTAAATCGCCCCGCCGATATCGCCCGACATGTTGCCCGTGAACAAACAGTTGATCACCGCCGGCAGCGATCCCCCGTTGGAGAACAAGCCTGCGCCATACGCGGACGCATAGTTGTCGAGAATCTGCGTGTTGACGATCCGCGGCGACGCGCCGTTGGTCACATAAATGCCGCCGCCGTCGCCCATGCTCCAGTTGTTGCGAATAATGCAATTGCGGATCTCGGCGTATTCGGCGTCTTCAGCGTCCTGCTCAACCGCGTCATCGGCGCCGACGCCCGTGATGTAAATCGCGCCGCCGCTCACCCTCGCCCGGTTCATCTCAAAAATGCAGTTCTCGATGATCGGCGTCGCCGCCACGGGCGGATCGGCATCGGGGTCGGCGCCTATCCAGATCGCGCCGCCTTCATCGACCCCTCCTCCGTTTCGCACGGTAAAGCCTTCCACACGGAACGCGTTATTCACCGGCACCCTGAAGATAAAGCCGCGCTCGCCGGGCCCACACTCGATAATCGTTTCTTCCGGACCCAGTTCGCTCCTCACCACTATCGAACGCATCGAGTTGGGCTCGCCCGCGAAGTTGGTGCCTAATACGTCCAGATCAACGTTGCCGGGACCGCTGTAAACGCCGCGGGCTACAACCACCTCGTCACCATCCTGGGCGGCATCGATGGCCGCCTGGATCGTCGGGAACGGATTCGTGTCATCGCCGTTGAGCGTGATGGTTCCCTCCGCCATGCCCACGCGTCTGAACTCCACCTGCACGTGCGTGTCGCCCTGAATGATCACGTCGTGTTCGTCTGTGACGCCGGTGGGATCCCACATGGAGTTGACGTACCACCGTCTCACCTCCCAGCCGGGGTCGGCCGTCGCCACCAGGTGCACCACTTCCCCTTCATAGTAGATCCCGCTGTTCGGGTCAACCGAACCGTGGATCACGCCATCGGCCGCATACACGTCGGCGAACAACTGGTGCAGCGGAGTCGGCTCGAACTCCACCGTCACCAGCTTGTCCCAGTTCATTGTGACCGTGTTGGTCGGCGTCGTCAGCGCGTCGTCATCGGTGCCGGTCCAGCGCTTCACCCGGTAACCCGCCTCCGGATAAGCCGTCAAATTCACCACCTTGGGCCACTCTTCCCCTTCGACATACGTGTACAGGCCCCGGTCCGGGTCAACCCATCCGTTCACCTCACCAATGACCTGAACATCGAGCTTGACTATGTCGTCGCGCACGAACTCCACCGTGACCGTCTTGTCAGACAGCATCGTCACGTTGGCAATATCTTGGCCGGTGTAGTAAACGTCGTCGTCCGTGCCCGTCCAAAAGCGCACCTGGTAACCGTCGGCCGGTTGTGCCTCGATGGCAGCCATACGGCCGCCGTACTGGTACGTCTTGCCCGGCTCGCCCGTGGGCGCGCCGAAAGCCGTCCCGACCGTGCCCTGACCCGACACAACCTCCAGCGTCAGCACGAACATCGGCCACGGCTGAAATTCGACCCGCACGTCGCGGTCCTGCGTCATCGTCACAGTGACGCCATGGGACGTCGGCGAGCTTACGATATCCTCCGGCAGAAGTCCGTGCCATTGTTCGACTTCATACCCGTCTGCATTGATCTCCGGCGTCGCCCACAGCGCCACCTCGGACCACTTGCGGTACCGCGAAAGTTCCTCGCCCCTGACTTCCACCGTGCCGTTGTCGTGCCCTTCCGAATCCGGCACCACCCCGTAAACCAGTGAAAATTCCTCAACGGGCCCCGCGTTGGTAAAGTGGTACCCCATATCCGGTACATCCGCGTCGGGGCCGTTGTCCGTCCGCGTCGTAAATACCGCGTCGCCCGGCGCAAACTCCACCAGCGACAGGTCCGGCTTGCCCGCATTGACACACGGGCTGTTGGCCAATTGTCCCGCCGCTGTCTGCCGCAGATAGTAGTCGCCCAGTGCACCCGTGCGGAACTGCGGATCTTCGTCGATGTTGCCTTCGCCAGGATCGCCGTCCTGAATGCAGGAATACGTCGCCGGGCAGCCTTCCAGGTCGTCGCCGTTGTTCCAAAGGATACAGCTTGTCACGGTGGTCAGCACCGACGTCACATCGGCGTAAACGCCCCCGAACCCCTCGTCCTCCTCGCCTGCCATGTTGTCGACAACCGTGCAGTAAGCAATGGCCGGCTGCGAAGTCTCGCTGCAATCGATTGCGCCTCCGTATTCGCCCGCCAGGTTGCCAGCCAGCAGACAGTTGGTGATCTTGGCCATGCTGCCGTTGAAGCATGCGATACCGCCGCCGCGATACCCGGCCGCGTTGCCGAGCACCATGCAGTTCAGAATCAGGGGCGAGCCGCCTCGACAATCGATACCGCCGCCGCGATATCCCGCCGTGCTGCCTTCAATCCGGCAATCCGTTATCGTCGGCTCGGATTGCGGGTAGCACTTGATGGCGCCGCCGCTGTTGACCGCATGGTTGCCCGTCAGCTCGCAATAGGCGATCACCGGCGATGCGGCGAAACAGTCGATCGCGCCGCCGTCGTATGAACTGCAGTTCGTGATGACGCAATTGTAGATCGTCGGAGAAGATCCGTCGCACTCGATCGCCCCGCCGTACTTGCTGTGATAGCCGTTGACGATGGTGAAGCCGTCCACAACCGTCCCCGATCCCTCGCCGCTTGCGAACACAAAGGCGCGACCCAGACCCTGGCAGTCAATGATGCAGTTGGCCGGCCCGCCGATGCTCTTCAGTACAATCGCCTTGCCCCCAAAGGTCAGGTCACGGTTGCCCGGCCCCGTATACGTCCCGTCGGCAACCAGCACCTCGTCCACACCGCCAACCGCCGCGTCCAGCGCCGCTTGAATCGTTGTGTAGTCCCCGGAGCCGTCCGCCGCCACCATCAGCGTGGCCGACGTGGCAATGCCGCAAAGGCTCAAAAAGACTGCGATCGCGCAAAATAACCTGCTCTTCATGGCACCATCCTCACAAGGCATATTGACGTTCCGCATCCTTGGATCCCTATCGCAAACCATGGAATTTCCATCACAACGACAAAACAACGACACAACCGGAGCATGACACATCCATGCTCTGATATGCAAAATCCATCGTAGAATCATCGGAAAATATAGGGATCGAGTTTAGGCGTAGTGTAGCAGATTATGGGTCATAAAGTCAAGCCCAAAAGCCCTCTTGCCGATATTATAGGACATCCGGAACCCGAATGTGGTGCGGCTGCTCCTGCGTCCGATATTCCCCGACGTATCTGTGTTGGCTCAACCCACAGAGCGATAGAATCGCCATCTGTTACACTTTTTTTTCGCTCTTCGGGAAAATATCTCCGACGACCCGGATTTAACAGGTTCTCAGAATCGTCATTGCCCCGTTATGCCGTGCATCGGCCGCCGTCACACTCAGGAAAATTTCTTTTCAAAACTCCCGCCGTTCTGGTACAAGTAGCCGCTCGAAAGATGCACTGATTGAGGGCCTCGACTCCATGAAACTGAATGTTCGAAAATCGCGTCTGCGCGGTACCGTCGCCATGCCCGGATCCAAGTCGCATACCATCCGCGGCGTAGCCGTGGCATCTCTCGCCGAAGGCACAAGCATCCTCCACCGTCCCCTCACCTCCGGCGACACTCTCAGCGCCGTCGCCTGCTACAGTGCGATGGGCGCCCGGATCGACACCTCCGATCCTGCCGCCTGGAAGATAACCGGCGTGGCGGGCCGCATCCGCCGACCCGGCGGCATCATCGACGTCGGCAACTCCGGCACGACCCTCCGCCTGGCCATGTCTTCGGCTGCCCTTTGCCGGGAACCGGGCGCTACCGAGTTCACCGGCGACGAACAGATCCGGTCCCGCCCCGTTGGGCCGCTGTTGGCATCCCTCAACGATCTCGGCGCCCATGCCGAATCCATCCATGGCAGGGCCCCAGTCCGCATCTCCGGCGCCCTCAAAGGCGGCAAGACAGCCATTAAGTGCTTGACCAGCCAGTACTTATCAAGCCTCCTGCTCGCCGCGCCGTTAGCCGAAAACGACACAGAAATCGAAGTGACGCTGCTTAACGAGCCGGATTATGTGCAGATGACGCTGGATTGGCTGGATAAACAGCAGATCGTCTACCGCAACGACGGCATGCGGCATTTTACGGTACAGGGAAACCAGAAATATACCGCTTTCGACCTGCCGATACCCGCCGACTTTTCCAGCGCCACCTTCTTCCTCTGTGCGGCCGCTATGCTCGACGCTGATGTCACTCTCACGGGTCTCGATTTCTCCGACAGCCAGCCCGACAAGGCTGTCGCTGAATACCTCCGCAGAATGGGCGCCGACGTCACCATTACCAACAACGCCGTCCGTATCCGTGGAGACCGCCTCCACGGTGCCGAAATCGACATGAACCGCACGCCCGACGCACTCCCCGCCCTCGCCGTCACCGCCGCTTTTGCCGACGGCCAAACCCGACTCGTCAACGTCCCCCAGGCCCGCTCAAAAGAGACCGACCGTATCGCCTGCATGGCACAGGAACTGACAAAGCTCGGCGCTGCGGTTGAAGAATTGGACGATGGCCTTATAATAAATCCCCGGCCGCTGCAGTCGACCTGGCTCAACGGACGCGGCGACCACCGCATCGTCATGGCCCTGAGCCTTGCCGGAATGGCCCTGCCGGGCGCAACCGTCATCGACACGGCCGAAGCGATGAACGTCACGTTCCCCGACTACGTCAGCCTCATGACCTCCCTCGGGGCGCAAATGGAGATCGAAGGCTAAGCGACACAGGCGCCTTGCGTCGGCGAGGATGATCACTTGCCGTTAGCTTGTATGTAACTTCAGGAGACAAAAGATGTTAGGTTGTCACTTCGGACGCTGTTTTCAGGTCACCGTCTCCGGTGGATCGTACCAGGAAGGCCTCTCGGCCACGCTTCAGGGCGTGCCGCCGGGCATGGTCTTCACCGAACAGGAAATCTACGGCGATCTGCTGCTCCGCAAGCCCGGCGCCGACGAGTTGTCCAGCCCCCGCAAGGAGCCGGACCTGCCCGTCATCTACTCCGGCGTCAACGCCGCCGACACCATCGAGGGCGCCGGCAACCGCCACCACACCAACGGCACGCCTCTATGTATCCTGATCCCCAATCTTGACCGCCACTTCATCCACATCAAGCAGTACCAGGACACCAACCGCACCCCGCGCCCCGGCCACGCCTCTTACGCCTCGTTCGTCAAGTACGGACCCGACGACGACGCCATAGGCGCCGGCTTCTTCAGCGGGCGCTACACCTCCACCATCGTCGCCGCCGGATACGTCGCCAAGCAGGTCCTCAGAAAGTTCGGCATCGAGGTCTTCGCATACGTGAGAGAGGCCGCCGGCGTCCGCTGCCCCGACATCGAACACGCTGCAATCCTCGACGCCTGCAACCGCTATAAGCAGATGCGGCACGACCTCGATCCCTTCTACCAGGAAATCTACGTCAAGGACCGTATCAACCCCGACATGCGGTTCCTCGAAAAGATGGCGATCTTCGCGCAGATCGAAAAGGAAATAGACGACATCCGCGCCAAAGCCCCCCACATGACCGCCGCGGAAATTGCAGACAGGTACGGCGTGCACCACGTCGTAAACTGCCCGGATGTCGAGGTCGCCGAAGCGATGCTTCAGGCCTGCAGCAGAATCACCAGGACCGGCGACTCCTCCGGAGGCGTGGTCGAAGTCATCGTCACCGGCGTGCCCACAGGTTTGGGCGAGCCCGTTTTCTGCAAGCTCGACGCCGAACTCGGCCGCATGTTGGGCATCGGCGCCGTCAAAGGCGTTGAAGTCGGCGCCGGCTTTGCCGTCAAGGACATGACCGGCTATCAGTCCAACGACCAGATGCACTCCGAAAACGGCAAGGTCGTCTTCGACTCCAACAACGCCGGCGGCATCACCGGCGGCCTCTCCACCGGACAACCCATCGTGGTGCGTCTTGCGGTGAAGCCCACGCCGACCATTGACCGGCCGCAGCACACAATCGACAAGTACACGCTCGAAAACAAAGAACTCGCCGCCATTACCCGCCGCGACCCGACCATCGTCGCACGCATCTGGCCCGTCGCCGAAAATTACACCGCCATGATTATCCTGGATATGTTGATCATGCACCTGGGCTATCAGGCGATGATGAAGCGATGAACCTCACGGCCTGCAGCAACCCGTCGATTCCACAAGGCTGCTGATCGACGGATTACCTTGTCGCGCCTAAGAGAACCAGCGCCGCCGATTCGTGCCGCAGCGTCGTCGGTTTGCCGGGCTTGAACTGGAATGACTGCAGTTGCTCGCCTGTCAGCAGATCGACCGCCCGCAGGTACATCGGTCTTCGAGATGTCAGCGTCAGCCCCTCGGGCCCAATGCCGACCGGCACACATACGATCCGCTCGCCGCGCATGCTGCACGCCATCGTCAGGCACCCGTTGGCGTCGATGGGCGACTCCGGATCGCTGCTGTCGCGGGTCGGCCAACCGGCCAGATCAGGCGGCAGGATCCGGGCGAAGTGGCGGTACGCATCGACCGCCGGCGTGTCCTCGAAACGGCTGCGCCCGAAGACGCCCGCCTCGCTGTGGAACACATACATGGGCAGCCGAGATGCATAAGCGTAAGCCGCCGCCGTCACCAATCGAAGCGGATCGGATTCGGAGGCGACCGAAGAGCCGGGACCGATCGGCTCGTTACTGCTGACCGGTGGACAGCCCGGCACCTGAGCCAGACGGCGGCAGTCGATCACGGGCCGCCAGCCGCCGTCGGCGCGCCGGTCGCGGCTGAAGTGCCAGGTCGCGATATCCGCGGCACTGTTGCGGTAAAGCGACTCGAAAGATCCTTCATGATTCGACGTCGTTGCGATGAGCACATCGGTGCGTTCCGCCAGAAACCGCGTGAATTCCCGAAGATCGGCCGTGCCCTCGTCGCCGGGAAAGCCGTTTTGCCATGCCTCATTGGCAACCTCCAACAGGATGATCTTGTGTTCCCGTCCCTTGACGACCTCCTTCAGCAGGCGACGCATGTGCTCGATCCGGTCGGCCTTGCGCGGCATCATCTGCGCATCCGCAAAGATCGTAATCTGGGTCCGCATGCCGTAGCGATCATACGTCAGATCGACGAGCCCCGACAGCAGCCGCCAGTAATCCGCCCACGCCTCGACCTTCTTGCCCTCCCGACTGGTAAAGCTCACCGGCGCCACCTCCTGACCCTCCCATGCGCCAAACCACCCCACCATCGAAAGCACCCGCGTGTAGTTGAATCCCTGTGCCGAGAGAAACGCCAGGTCGCTTTCCAGCCGCCCCCTGTCATTGCGGTATCGCCACAGGGCTGTGAAATACGACACGCCCAGGCCCAGGAAAGGCCCCTCTTCGTCGACCAGCGAGTGATCGACGACCTGCACGCGACCCTCACGTCCCGCAGCCTCTACCGGCAATGCCGCTGCGGTCACGACCGTGATCACCAGTATCAGAAGCCCACATACTCCCTTCTTCATAGTCCAATCTCCCGCATACGAACAGGGGCGCCCCTTCAGGCCATTCGCCTTATCATCCCCCGACGTGCTCACGATGTCAATAATGCCATATCCTTAAACGGACTCCGGGAACGCCGCTAACGTTGTACATGCCGGGCCAATTATTCGATGATGCTCGTGAAGACGCCGTACATACAACTGCTTCGCTGCAGGCCTGCGGCGAAAATAACTTCGCCCCCGCCAACCCCCGTAACAACGAAAAGGGACGCGGCCCGAAAGGATCGCGTCCCTTGTTATTGCTGCCTTCTACGATGCGGCTACTGTTGCAGTTGAGCCACCGCATCCGCCTCCTGCTCTTCCTTCAGCACGATCGTCGGCTTCACCAGCATCAGCAGGATCTGCTTGTCCTTCACGTCGCTGCGGTTGGAGAACAGACGGCCCAGGAAAGGCACTTTCGACAAAGCCGGCACGCCCGCTTCAACCTCGTTTTCGCCCGCAAGCGTCAGCCCGCCCAACAGGACGGTGCCCTGATCCGGGATGTTCACACGCGTCTGCACCTGTGTCTGCTCGGTAATCGGCAGTTGGAATGTGTCGCTGACCACCTCACCCTGGGCCGTGAACGCAGTGGTCGTCTCGGTCGCAAAGCCAAGCAGGTCATTAAGACTGACCATAATGTTCAGCAGCACATACTTCTTGTCCGACGAAATGACCGGCGTTATCTCCATCTGGATACCCGTCTCCAGCGTTTCAATCGTTTGTTCCCAAACGGAGATGCTGTATGAAAGCCCTGTTCCGCCGGTTACCGTATCGTTCCGCAGCTCACTGCCGGCCTTGTAGTGAGTCTCTTTCTGGATCAGCAGCGTTGCCGAATCACCACTGAGCACCATCAGCTTCGGCGCCGTCAGCATGGACGAATTCGCGTGCATTTGCGTCGCCCTGATCATGAAGCTCACCTGCAGATCGTCCAGGATGCTGCCGTAGCCCAAAGTGAAGTCCAAAGCCGGAGAAGCGGTATTCCGCGTAACCAGATCGTTTGTGATGGATGTTGCAACAGGCCGGGTTGCGTCAAAGGCACCCACCTCGAAGCTCAGCGGTGACCAGTGTGAGCCCAGAGTCAGCCGATTCAGCGTAAAGTCCAGCCCGATGTCCTCCAGCCAGCTCTCGGTCACGACAAGGAATCGCGCCTCGATGGCGACCTGCCGGCCAAGCCCCTCGATCATCTGCTCCAGCAGCTCGGCGATCTTCGCGTGGACCTCCGGAGTCTGGCTGACGATCAGTTTGTCGGATCCGAACGGATAGATCTCGCCTTCGCCGCCGTTGTCATACCACGTTTCCGGCTCGATGGTCAGCTTGATGATCTCGGCCACCATCTGTCCGAGCATCATGCTCATCATGTAGTTCTGGCCGCCGCCGCCATAACCGCCGTAGCCGCCACCGTAGCCGCCGCCATAGCCGCCGCCAAAGCCGCCGCCCATCATGCCCATGCCGCCCATCATGCCCATGCCGCCATAGCCGCCGCCCATGCTTCTGCTGCTGCTCAGGCCTCGGCTGCCGCCGCCATAGCCGCCGCCAAAGCCCCCGCCGAAGCCGCCATAGCCGCCGCCAAAGCCGCCCATCATGCCCATGCCGCCACCATAACCGCCGCCATAGCCGCCGTAACCGCCGCCGTAACTGCTGCTCAGGCCGGCCGGAACACTGAGCAATTCCGCAACATCGTACACAATCGGCTTGTACTCCGTCGGCAGGTAGTCTTTCGTGGCAACCGTCACGAGTCCCTTGTCAACAACATACCCTATCTGAGCCAGGTCGCCGCTGCCGCCCACCGCCTCGATCACACGCTGAAGACCCGTCAACAGCGTCACCGCCTTCAGACCCTCACCCGGGATACCGATCGCGTTGGTTTTGTCGATGAAGGCGTTGTTGCTTATGTCGTTCCACATGATCACCAACGGCAAGGGCGGATCCACCGCATTGCGAATCACTTCCATCGCCTCGGCAAACGTCGTGTCTTCCGTCAGCATCGACAGATCAACAACCTGCTCCAACTGCCGGTAGACCGCCGCGTCCGCCGGGTCGCGGGTGACGAAACCTTCCGCCTGGCGGCGCTGCGTCAGTTCGATCCAGTTCTTCGGGTAGTTCACCTCATTGACATAGGGTATCTCGCTCTTGATCGTGTGGCGAAGCAGCTCCAGTTCCCGCCGCTGCTTCTCACGCTCCAGCTCCAGTTCCGTGCGGTAACCGATCATCCGCTCCAATGTCGTCTTGCGAATGAGCGCCTCCTTGTGCAGCGGATCGATCGCCAGCAGTTGCTCCAACTGCCCCAGCGCCTCTTCGAACCGCTGCTGCGACTCGAACGCATACGCGCGCTCCAGGTAATCCGCAATCGCCTGCTGACGCTGCAATTCCATGTCCTGACGAATCTGCTGCGTCAGCTTCTCCGCCTCTTCGATTGCTTCCTTCTCCTTGCGGATGATGTCCATGTTGTGAGCTTCTTTGATCTGACTGCGAAGAATATTCAGCCGCGCCAAAGACTCCCTGTAGAGCTCATCACCCAGGTCGATCTTGTTAAGTTCCAGTGTCGAAAACGCCCTGTCCAGAGCGCTGTTGGCGGCCTCGAACTCTTTCTTGTCCAGAAGCTCCTTGGCCTTTGCTACAGAGTCCTCGATCACCGCCTTGGTGAAGCTGCGGATACGATTCTGTCTGGCGATCACCACTTTAACGTAGGATTCCTCCGCATCGGTCTGGGCCTGCACGTCTGCCTGCACCGCAGCCGCAACCGGCTCAGCCACCGGAGTCGCGGGTGTTTCGACTGCCGCAGGGGCTGCTTCCACAACCGCAGGCGCAGGTTCCGTCGCTTCAGCCTCAACCGCAACAACCTCCGCCTTCACTTCGGTCGTCTTGGGGGTTTCTGCAGGCGTATCAACCGCAGCCGGTTTAGCCGGTCCGGGCACCACGTATGTCTTCGTCTCGGCAGCAGCAGCCTCTGCCGCAGCCGCCGAGCTCGCCCCCACGGCCTTCACCTCGGCCTCAACGTCGATCGCCTTAGGCTTCTCGGCGGCAGGCTTTGACGCTGTCACATTCGCCGCCTCGATCGCCTTGGGCTGCCCTTGGGCCTTCTCCTGCAGAGGCTTCAGACTCGCCGCAATGTGCTCGCGCTCAGTATCGTTTAGATATTCGCTGGCCGCCGCGGCAATCAGACGCTGGGCCGCTTCCGCGAACTGACCCTGCTCGGCAAGTTCGTCGCTTTCCATCAGAAGCTTCGCAACGCGCCGCCGGTCCTCAAGCGCCTTCGTAACCAGTTCGTTCAACCCGGCAACAATCTGCTTGTCGGCATCGCCGACGTAGGCCGCCAGTTCCCCCTGCCCCTGAAGGCTGGCAAGTGTCATTTCAGCCTGCGTATACGCTTTCCGGCTGACGTACTCCTGCGCAATCTGGAGCGTCCTTTCTGCACGAATCGACATAGACTCCTCGCGCGTCGTCGGCTGCCCCCAGACCAGCGTGCTGGCAGTACTGAAAACCACGAGGACTCCTGCCAGAACCGCTGCGAGTCGCAGGTCTACGAGCCTTGGTGAAACTGAAAATCTTCTCACCATGTGCCTCCATCGTAACGAATTGCTTAAATTAATTTGAAATACAGTTCGCAATACTGTAAATCCCGGTGGTGCCTATATTGTACCAGAAACTTGCGATTTTGCAAGCGAAAAAATACTATCAGACGCACACCAGGGGTTGCTTTGTGAAGAAGCCTTGTGCATCTTACCACAACGCCTCCCGATATACACTAACAAATAGATAAAAAGGTTGAAATTGGGAAATCTGGAACAGAAAGGTAAACCACTGGCCCTGGCCGTCGAGACCTCCGGACGCACAGGATCGGCCGCACTCGGGGCCGCCGGCACAATACTGGAATGCGAGTTTTTATCGGGCCATCTTCGGCATGGCGCCGAACTCTTCACCTGCTGCAGAAGCCTCCTCCAGCGTAACGGCTTCACGCCCGCCGACATCGACCATATCTACATAAGCGCCGGACCCGGAAGCTTTACCGGCATAAGAATCGCCGTGACAATGGCAAAAATTCTCCATCTTGCCACCGCCGCAAGAATCGTCGCCGTAAGTTCGCTTGACGTCCTGGCTGAAAACGCCGCCGACTGCGCCGCCAAAACCGCCTGCCGGATCCCCCACCTCGCCACCATTCTCGATGCCAAAAGAGGCCAATTCTATATCGCCGTCTTTGACCGACATGACGACCGCTGGATAAAGACCGTCAGCGACTGCCTCATGACCGCCGACGACTTCCTCAATCGATTCGCCCGCGGCCCCGAGACCCTCTGGCTCACGGGTGAAGGCCTCATCTACTACAAGGACCGCTTCGCCGCACCCAACATAGCATTTGTCGACGAGGAGTACTGGTTCCCCCACGCCGCCAACGTCTACAAACTCGCCTGGCAGCAGGCCAAGGCAGGCAGCTTCGCCGACCCCCTCACGCTCACCCCCACCTACCTCCGCGGCCCGGAAGCCATCCCCAAGACCTTTTAGTCGCCCAACCCCACCAACCTGGCCGCCCACCTTCACCGCATATCCCCGGCGTATCACCCGCCATCACCGCGTATCCCCCCACCGTCGCTGCATGTCCCCCACCGTTACTCCATGTTCCCACTGTCATCGCCGGCGAAGCAAAGCAAGTCCCGCCCCGTGCATACCGCGTCGCGGACGAACCACCCCAAAAAACAAAAGAAGCCCCTTCGGCCCCACACGACCGAACGGGCTCCCACCGCAAAACTCTTTCTTGGAAACCGTTACTTTGCCATTGAGCACTCCTGTCCGCAGGCCGCCTTTACCTCTCCGCCGCCCGCATGTCTGGCAATCTGGGCAATTGCGTTCTCAATCGCCGCCGCGGTCTTTTCCGCCTTTTCCTCGCGGGCCACATTCTGCAGCCGCCTCAGCAACTGTGTCAGCTTTTCGATATGTGCCTTCTCCAGGACCTTCGCCGCCAGAGGGCATTCATCCTTCAATTCGCACGTCGCACAGCACGCCGCCGCCTGGGCACAATCCGCCTTCAGCGGACACGCCTCACAGGCCGCCTTCGCAGCCGGCTTCGAACAATCGACCGGTTTCGCGCCGCAGGTGTTGGCCTTCGGGCAGTCCGCCTTTAACGGGCATGCCTCACAGCAGGCCTTTCCAGCCGCCTTGGCGTCAGATGCCCCCGCGGCCTTAGGACAGTCTGCCGGCTTCACATTGCACGCTGCAGCCACCTTGGGACACTGTCCCTCTTTGGCGGCACAACACGCCCCTTCCGTCACCTTCGGGCACTCCGCATTCGGCACACCTGACGGACAGGCGGCCTTAACCTGATCGCAGGCCTTTTCACCCCCGCCTGCCTTATCCACGGCCGCCACCGCAAGAACCATACCCGCCGAAAGCGCTACGACCGAGACAATCACCAATACACGCCTCATAGTACCTCTCCTTTTACGACCCTATGCAGATTCTCATACAAGCCTGATAGTGTACAGCCGCAACACTTGCAATAGGCCGTTATATCACTGTCAGTCACTTCGTCGAGTATCTAAACGCTAACGACACCGAACAGGTTCGCAAGTTTTTTAGACACACTGCCCTCACATGAAGATCGCCTTGCTCGGCATTCACCACACCCCCCGCGCAACAAAAAACCCGTCCGGCACGACTGCACGTCCCGGACGGGTCCTGATGTGAGAAACGAACTTATCCTCTGCTTTGGCTGATGCCCTCGCCTATCTGCCTTTCATTCTCAGGGGGCGCTGCCGCCACTGCTCGACAGCCTGCCTCTGCTGCGCAAGCCCCTTCCGGGCATCCTGCGTCAGCAGTTCGATCACCTTGTCGATCGCTCCAGCGGTCTTGACCGCCTTTTCCTCCTTCGCTACGCCCTGAATCCGCCGCAAAAGATGTGTCATCCTCTGCACACGCTGCTTTTCCATCTCCGTACGACGCGCCATCATGCGCTTTGCCACTTCCGCCCGTATCGCAGGCCGCTGAACAGCCATTCCGGCCCCCGGCCGAAGCGCCGCCCTCCGCACCGCCGCCTGGCGACGCGTGACATCGCCCTCCGGCCGTCCCGCTTGGCGGCGACGAGCCTCCAGCAACTCGCGCTTCGCGGCGTCGCGGTCACGCCGAACCGTCACCGGCGCTGCCTTCTCCCTGCGGACCGCCTGGCGTCTCACAACTTCCTTCCTCTGCGCCGCATCCCGCTTGATCTCCTTCTTCACGTCCCGGTCCCGCCTGGGGCTCGCCTTCTTTTCGTCCGCCCGCACGCCTGAAACCAACACAAACAAGGCCGCCGCCACACTCAAAAGAACGATTCGTTTCATAAAGATTCTCCTTTTTCAAGTCTCCCGTTACCAGCCGGCCACACGGCTTTGGCAAGTGCACAGACGAATACCCCGCTGCCCTTATTGCACCCCGTAAAGATTTTGACCCTGCGCAATTCCAAATCTATAATGTGTCAATGTAGTTAATCTGTGTCCATCTGTGTGAGTCTGCGGATCCAAGAAAAATGCTCTACATACTGATCACCATCATGGTCCTCCTCATCCTCGCAGTGCTGGCCCTGTTAGTCTGGCAGATCCGCCAGAACCTCGCCGCCCGCGAAGACCTCGTCCGCCAGTCCGCCGCCGTCGGCCTCCTCCAGCAGCAGCTCGAAGCCATCCGCGAAAGCCAGTCCAAACACACCGCCACCCTCGAACAAAACCTCAAGACCAGCCAGCAGGACCTCTTCCAACACCTCCGCACCAGCCACGAAACGCTCAATAAGCTCCAGAACCAACTCGGCCAACTGCAGGGCCAGAGCGCCCAGATGGTCCAGTTGGGCGCCGACGTCCGCTCTCTGCACGATATACTCAAGAGCCCCAAGCTCCGCGGCCAGCTCGGCGAGCAGTCGCTGACGCGCCTCCTGGGCGAAATCCTCCCGGCCGCCAGCTTCAAAACCCAGCACGCCTTCAAGAACGGAAAAATCGTCGACGCCATCGTCCACATGCCCGACTACGCCGTCTGCGTCGACGCCAAGTTTCCGCTGCCGGCCTTCGAGCGCATGATCGCCGCGCCCACCGAGGACGAACGCAGCCGTCTCCGCCGCGCCTTCCAGGCCGACGTCATGAAGCACATCGACAAGATCGCCGCCGACTACGTCAACTGCGCCGAAGGCACGCTCGATTTCGCACTCATGTACATCCCCGCCGAAAACGTGTACTACGAAACCGTCATCCAGATGAACGGCGACAAGACCGACCTCCTCCGCTACGCCCTGGACAAGAAAGTCATCCCCGTCTCGCCAAACCTCCTCTACGCCTACCTCATGACCATCGTCATGGGCCTCCACGGCCTCCAGATCGAAAAACAGGCCGGCCAGATCCGCGAGAACTTAAAGAAAATCGCCGCCGGCTTCCAAACCTTCTCCGGCAATTTCGAAGTCTTAGGCAAACACCTCAGAAACGCCCAGGCCCAATACGACGAAGTTAATACCAAACTGAACAAACTGACCACGCAGCTTGATCAAATAGGCGAGGGCGCCAGGGATGAAGTCTGAAGCAGCACGCCGGGCGGCAATCGCCGCGGCAACAAGGGCAATGACTTTCTTTCAAAACGCCCCTATGGTATAATCCGCCAGTAAAGTGGGGTCGGCCCCACCGGAAACGCACATTTCAAACAGAAAGGAGCAGATGATGAAAATGAAGACCACCCTCATGGCGACCCTGTGCCTCATCCTGCTGGCGACCATGACCTTCGCCGCCGCCGCCCAGCGACTCGAAATCAACATCCCCGACATCCCCGGCTACAGAACGCTCAAGTGCGACTTCCACATTCACACCGTCTTCTCCGACGGCGCCGTCTGGCCGACCGTCCGCGTCGACGAGGCATGGCGTGACGGCCTCGACGTCATCGCCATCAGCGACCACATCGAATACCAGCCTCACAGAGGCGACATCCCCACCAACCATAAGCGACCGTACGAAATAGCCGCCGGCCGCGCCCGCGAACGCGACATCCTGCTCGTCCGCGCCGCGGAAATCACCCGCGACACGCCCCCCGGCCATTACAACGCCATCTTCCTGACCGACATCGACGCCCTCGATGTCAAAGGGCCATCCAAAGAAGAGGAATTCCTCATGCGATTGCGCGCCGCCAAGGCCCAGAACGCCTTCATCTTCTGGAACCACCCCGACTGGCAGGCCCGCAACGGCGGACGGGTCTGGTTCGACATCCACACCAAAATCTTCAACGAAGGTCTCATCGACGGCATCGAAGTCGTCAACGGCGACGACTTCCACGCCGACAGTCTCAAATGGGCCGTCGAACGCAACCTCACCATCTTCGGCAACTCCGACATCCACGCCCCAATGGACCATCGGAAGCTCGACGATGTCAATCACCGCCCCATCACCCTCGTCTTCGCCCGCGAAAAAACACTCGAATCCGTTCGCGAAGCCATTGACGCCGGCCGCACCGCCATCTGGCTGCAAAACAAGCTCATCGGCAAGAGCGAATACCTCGAAGCCATCGCCATGGCATCCATTAAGGTCAACCCGCCGCACATGACTTATCGCAATACCGCCTATGTAACGGTTCACAACGCCTCCGATATCACGTACGAATTGCAGAAGATAGGCGGTACGGGCCCTGCGGCCGTTACGCTGCCCGCTCGCCAGACCACGATCCTTCGCATCAACGTTAGCAACGAAGGCAAGGCCGACCTCAGCTACAAGATCACCAACCTCATTACCGGCCCCGGCGCCTGCCTCGAATTTCACAACATCTCCCCCTGGTAAGCGCAAAACCCTGTCGCCCTGAAGGGCACAGGGGCAAGGCATGTTTCGCCCTCAAAGTACGGGGCGGGCCGAACGACGACAATCGTACCGCCCGCCCCGTTTTCCCGACAAGGAGACCAAACGATGACAGCAAGAAACGAATCCGACAAGATCACCCGCCGCAGCATCCTCGCCTCGACCGCCGTCGCCGGCGCAATGGCCGCCCTGCCGAAGATTGCCTTCGGCCAGGCCGAACGCGTAGTTGTCAACGGCCGCATCAAGCAGTCCGTCTGCGGCGGCGTCCTGCGCAAGGCCAGGTTATCCCTCGACGATGAATGCGCCCTGCTCGCCAGGATGGGCATCGTCGGCAAGGACCTCGTCGGCCCCAATGACTGGCCCACACTCAAGAAGCACGGCCTCGTCGCCACCATGGTCCCCGGCGCCGGCTCCATCAAGGACGGCCTCAACAACAAGGCCAGACACCCGGAATTCCTCGAAGCCTTCAAGAAAAACATACTCGCCGCCGCCGCATACAAGTGGCCCAACGTCATCTGCATGGCCGGCGACCGCAAAGGCATCTCCGACGAAGAAGGCATGGACAACTGCCAGGTCATCCTCAAAGAGGCCGTCAAGATCGCCGAAGACAACGACGTCACCATCTGCATGGAGCTTCTGAACAGCAAGGTCGACCACCCAGGCTACATGTGCGACAAGAGCGAATGGGGCTTTGAACTCTGCCGCCGCGTCAACAGCCCCCGCTTCAAAATGCTCTACGACATCTACCACATGCAGATCATGGAAGGAGACCTCATCGCCACCATCAGGAACAACATCCGGTACATCGGCCACTTCCACACCGCCGGCGTACCCGGACGACACGAACTCGACGAAAACCAGGAAATCTACTACCCCGCTGTCATGCGGGCCATCGTTGAAACCGGTTACACCGGCTACGTCGCACACGAATACACCCCCGTCCGCGACGCCGTCCCATCCCTGATACAGGCCATCAAAGCCTGCGACGTGTGACGCATCGAGCCGGCGTAACCTGACACGGGCGTCCTGTCCGCTCCGGGCCCACAGATCGCGCGCATCCCGAACAATTTGCTGTCTATCTGACCAGAGTTCGGCTAAGATGTTGCGCTCAAGCACCCGAATCAAGGCAATTGAACAACATGAGCACAAAGCTGACAGCAAATAACAACAAAATACTTACCGAAGACCTGCCGGTGCACGATTGGTACCGTTTCGTGTTATCATTCCCGCCGCACCTGGTGAGACAATACCTTCAACGCTTCGAGATCACGGGCGATCATCTGGTTCTGGATCCCTTCGCCGGCACCGGCACCACGCTCGTTGAATGTAAAAAACTGAAAATACCATCCATCGGGATTGAGGCCCACCCCATGTCGCATTTCGCCTCACAAGTCAAGACCGATTGGCAGGGCAATCCGGCCGAACTCATCGACGTGGGCCAACGCGTCTACCAAGAGGCCTGGAAGCTACTCGATGAGCAGGGAATCTGTGATCTGCCCCACTTTTTCGATGCACCCAAAGGCAACCATTTGAGAACCCTCACTCCCCAGCAGATGCGACTTTTGTTGACCAATTCCATCAGCCCTCTGCCCCTGCACAAGGCACTCATTCTGCGCGATGTCATTTTCGAAGTAGCCGAACCTGTTGCGCGATATCACAAGCTGGCTTTTGCCAAAGCTGTGGTCGAATCGGCAAGCAATCTTCACTTCGGCCCCGAAGTCGGTGTGCGCAAAGCGAAGGATGATGCACCTGTCCTGACCCCCTGGCTGGAAAACGTCAGGACGATGGCATCAGATCTTGCTGAATGCAGTGAATGCGCTCATATCGACAGCCATGTCATTCTTGGGGACTCTCGTCGCCCCCAACCTGAGATAAGACCTGCATCCGTGGACTTCGTCTTTACGTCGCCCCCCTATCCAAACGAAAAGGACTACACGCGAACCACACGGCTCGAATCTGTTCTGTTGGGTTACTTCTCCGATATGGCCAGCCTGCGAGAGTACAAACAGCAGTTGCTCCGCTCCAACACGCGCAATGTCTACAAGACCGATGACGATGATAAGCATGTCGCTGCCCATGACGAAATACAGGATATCGCCCGACGAATCGAGCAGCGCCGGCTTGAACTCGGCAAGACGTCCGGCTTCGAAAAACTCTACGCGCGCGTCACACGTCTCTACTTCGGCGGCATGGCTTCACATTTCAACTGGTTGCGGACTGTCCTGAAACCCGGGGCCGTGCTGGCGTACGTTGTGGGCGATCAGGCGTCTTATCTGCAAGTCATGATCAGAACTGGCCGTCTGCTGGGCGAAATTGCTCAATCGCTTGGTTATGAGGTGCTTGGTATCGATGTTTTCCGCACCCGACTCGCAACGGCCACAAAGGAACTGCTCAACGAAGAAGTGCTTCTTCTGCGATGGAAAGGGTGACAGGATGCCCGACAAGAAGAACAGGTATTCCCAAATCGTTGAGGCGGTCTTCTTCGAGCGTTACGACAAGACAGCGACCGCCTTCGAATTCGAACGCAAGGACATCGAACGCCATGCCAAAAAGCTGGGTATTGTATTACCCAAGAATATCGGCGACCTGATTTACACATTCCGGTATCGTCAGCCGCTGCCGAAGTCAATCACAGAGACCTGTCCCCCGGACAAAGAGTGGTTGATTCTGCCGGCCGGAAAATCGCGCTATCGTTTCTCCCTGGCCAACATTGTAAAACTCGTGCCCAACAAGAGCTTGAGCAAGATAAAAATCCCTGATGCCACCCCGGGAATCATCAGCGCCTATGCCTTGGGCGATGAGCAGGCCCTGTTAGCCAAACTGCGATATAATCGGTTGCTCGATATCTTCACGAGGGTAACCTGCTACTCCTTGCAGAACCATCTCCGGACAGCTGTTCCAGGAATGGGACAAGTAGAAACGGACGAGGTCTACGTAGGTCTCGATCGTTCAGGAACTCAATATGTTTTTCCCGTTCAAGCGAAAGGCGGCCGGGACATCCTTCGCACCGTTCAGGCGCGCCAAGACATTGCCATGTGTGCGGACAAGTTTCCGAAGCTTGTATGCAGGCCGATAGCAGCGCAGTTCATGGCCGATGATACAATCGCTCTTTTTGAACTCGAATTGACGGACGAGGGCATCCGTGTCGCGGTCGAGAAACATTACCGCCTGGTCTCACCTGACAAGATAACCGAACATGATCTGTCGAATTACAGACAACTCCGCGACGAACTATAGGCAAAGGAACTTCGTGCCATGACCTACGATGATCTGAAAGGCAAAAAAGTCCTCGTCACAGGCGCCAGCTCCGGCATCGGCGCCGCCACCGCCGTCGCCTTTGCCAGACAAGACGCCTTTGTCGGCGTCCACTACTTCCAAACCGAAGACGGCGCAAAGGCCACCCTTGCCGAAGTAAAAAAGCATTCCGACGGCTGCATGCTCAAGGCCGACGTCCGCGACGAAACCCAGGTCGCCGAAATGGTCGCAGCCTTCGTCAAACAGGCCGGCGGCCTCGACGTCCTCGTCAACAACGCCGGCACCCTCGTCGGCCGCCATCCGCTCGCCGAAGCCGCGCTCGACTTCTACGAAGACGTCTTCGCCACCAACACCCGCAGCGTCTTCCTCGTCACCCGCGCCGCCATCCGCCACCTGCAAGCCTCCAAAGGCGTCGTCGTCAACGTCGGCTCTGTCGCCGGCCACCACGGCGGAGGCCCCGGCGCCGGAATCTACGCCGCCGCAAAGGCCGCCGTCGCCACGCTCACCATCGCCATGGCCAGGGAATTCGCCCCGCAAGTTCGCGTCAACAGCGTCCTGCCCGGCTTCATCGACACCCGCTTCCACCACAAGTTCAGCGACGCCGCCCGCCGCCAATCCGTCGCCGAACAAACCCCCCTCAAACGCAACGGAACCGCCGACGACGTCGCAAACGCGATCCTCTTCTTAGCCTCCGACGCCGCCGGTTTCATCACCGGCGAATACATCGCCGTAAACGGCGGCCTCTACATGCGCGCCTGACCCGCAGGGACGGCCCGCCTCGGCACGTCCGGATGTGCCAGAAAGGCGAAAAATGCGGCAAGAACAAATTGACGTCCCCGGCGGGCATCGTTAAACTGCCCGCCTCCGACAGACTGCCCAAAACCGACACCGATATAAGGAGGCGATAATGGCCAAGGAGATCACAGTCCAGCAGCTCGACACAAAACAGTTCATTGACGAACAGGTCCGCCAAATTCAGGATGCCGTCAAGGACGGCGCGGCCATCAACGCCCTCTCCGGCGGCGTCGATTCCTCCGTCGTCACCATGTTGGGCCACCGCGCCTTAGGCGACCGCCTCCGAACCGTCTTCATCGACACCGGCCTCATGCGCCAGGGCGAACCCCAGCACGTTGCCGACCTCTTCGCGGCGCTGGGCGTCAAGGTCGAAATCATCGACGCCGCCGCCGAATTCTTTGCCGCGCTTGCCGGCCTCACCGATCCCGAAGAAAAACGTGAAGCAATCACCCAGACCTTCTACAAAAACGTCTTCGGCCGCATCGTCAGGGACAGCAACGCCAAATGCCTCCTCCAGGGCACAATCCTCACCGACATCGATGAAACCGTCGCCGGCATCAAGCGCCAGCACAACGTCTTCGCCCAACTCGGCATCGACCCCCAGCAGGCATTCGGCTATCAGATCCTCGAACCCCTCATCCAGCTCCGCAAGGACGGCGTCCGCAAGGTCGGCGAGGCCTTAGGCCTGCCCGCCGAACTCTTTGACCGTATCCCCTTCCCTGGCCCGGCGCTGGCTGCCCGCGTCCTCGGCGAATGCACCCCCGAACGCGTCGAAACCGTCCGCAAAGCCACCGTCGTTGTCGAACGCATACTCAAGAACGTCCGCGCCTTCCAGTACATGGCCATCCTCCACAGCGATCGCGTCACCGGGATGCGCGACGGCCGACGCGACTTCGGCCTCCAGATCGAAGTCCGCTGCTGGGACAGTGTCGATGCCAGGAAGGCAACCCCGACCGAACTGCCCTTCTCAACCCTGCGCAAAATCGCAGACGAAATAATCAGCGAAGTCCCCGGCGTCGTCAGCGTCACCTACAACATCGCCACAAAACCACCCTCAACCATCGAAGCCATCTGAACCGGAAACCAGGAACAGGCGCCCGTTAACGCTGGACAGAAACTGGTAATGGAGAAACCGCGCCCGGGCGCCGGCTCTCTCCCTTCGCGCAATCGCTGAACCCGCTGTGAACCCTGAGCCGGACCACCCAGGTCCGCCTCTCCATTTCGATTTGACTCACCGGCCGGGCTTTGTTAACATTTAGCCCCGGCGGCCGACCAACTCCCGCACGCAAAATCTGCGAAAAATGCACAATCTGCGGATGGAAGCGGCCCCAACAGTTACACGAACGACAACAAGGAAGGCTTTACAAAATGGCCATCGCCGCAGGGATGCAAAAGAAGATCTGGAACATTCGCCCCCCCGCCCCCGGTGTTGCGCAGTTCGCCAAGGCCCTCAACATCAGTCCTCTACTCGCCCAGGTCCTCATCAACCGCGGCATCGCCCCCCAAAACGCCCGCGGCTACCTCGCCCCCAAACTCACCGACCTCATCCAGCCCGCCCGCATGCCCGGCATCCCTGCCGCCGTCGCCCGCATCCGCCAGGCGCTGGCAGACAACGAACGCATCGCCATCTACGGCGACTACGACGTCGACGGCATCACCTCCGTCGCCATCCTCTGGCACCTCCTCACCATGTTAGGCGCCCAGGTCGAGTACTACATCCCCCACCGCATCGACGAAGGCTATGGCCTCAACGAAGACGCCGTCGTCCAGTTGGCCGAAAGCGGCGTGCAGTTGCTCATCACCGTCGACTGCGGCATCACCGCCGTCGCCCAGGCCCAGCGCGCCGCCGACCTCGGCCTCGACCTGATCATCACCGATCACCACGAGCCCGGCCCCACGCTGCCCCGCGCCGCCGCCATCGTCCACCCGCGTCTCGAAGACTACCCGAACCCCGACAGCGCCGGCGCAATGGTCGCCTTCAAATTGGCCTGGGCCATTGCCGACAGCTTCAAGACCACCCCCCGTGTCAGCGGCCCCTTGCGCGAATTTCTCATCAACGCCACCACGCTGGCCGCCATGGGCACCATCGCCGACGTTGCCGACCTCCGCAACGAAAACCGCATCCTCACCAGCTACGGCCTCAAGGCCCTCACCGAATCCAAACTTCACGGCATCGTCGCCCTCATCGAATCCGCCGAACTCAACGGCGCCGATCTCGACAGCTACCACATCGCCTTTCGCCTCGCCCCCATGCTCAACGCCGCCGGCCGCATGGGCCACGCACGCCTGGCCGTCGAACTCCTCACCGCCGACTCCCCGCGCCGCTGCTCACAGATCGCCCAGTACCTCAAGGACCAGAACCGCCTCCGCCAGCAGCACCAGCGAAAAATCTTCGCCCACGCCCGCGAGATCATCATGGCCGCCGGCCTCAACCACCCCGACCGCAGGACAATTGTCCTGGCCGACGAAAACTGGCACCCCGGCATCATCGGCATCGTCGCCTCGCGGATCATCGACGAATACTTCCGCCCCACAATCATGATCAACACCTCCAACGGCCTCGGCCAGGGCTCCGCACGCTCCGTAGAAGGCTTCAACATCCTCGACGCCATCGGTGCCTGCTCCGAACACCTCGTCAGCTACGGCGGCCACGCCATGGCCGCAGGCCTTAAGATCGAAACCAGGCGCATCCCCGACTTCGCCCGAGCCTTCGAAGCATACGCACAGGAAAACCTCGACCCCGAACGCCTCACCGCCGCACTCGACATCGACGCCCTCTGTACACTGGCCGACCTTACCCAGCCCGCCGTCCGCGAACTTGCACTGCTCGAACCAACCGGCCAGGGCAACCCTCGCCCGCTCTTCGCAACACGCGGCGTACGCCGAATCTCGCCGCCTCGCCGCGTCGGTACAAAAGGCGACCACCTCCAGATCGCCGTCACCGACAACACCGCCTCGCTCCGCTGCATCGCGTTCAACATGGGCCGACTCGAAAAAAAACTCCTCGAAGTCGAACACTTCCACATCGCCTACGAACCCCAGATCAACACCTGGAACGGAAACTCCGCCGTCCAGCTAAACATAACCGACATCCAATTCGACTAAGAAGCCAGGAAGAGGCACCGGTTTTCCTCACCGTATCGATCTGTAGAGGCAAGGCATGCCTTGCCCTTGACCCTCGCGATTTGTAGGGGCACCCCCTTGCGGGTGTCCGCGTGCTCGCGCTGTCATCTCGAGCGCAGCGAAGCGATCTCAACCCCGACGATATCCTGTGCATCACGCCAACAGGTGGCTGGCACTTCTCCTGAAGCGTTACTCCCACGTCGCCCAGGGGAATGCTTCTCAACGCAACCTGCAAACTGCCACTGCAAGGCAAACGCCCCAACGCAACCTGCAACCGTGACGTCAAAGGCCCGGAGGGCCGAAAGAACGCATAGCCGGGGGCGTAAGCCCCCGGAGCAGACCGCCCAACTCTCCTCATCAGCCCCGAAAGGGCGGCAGAACCTCCGTTCCCCCAAAATATTTGAAGAATCCGCTTGACAACGTATACTCTGCGATATACATTATAGTCACGGCAGGCTCGTTTTCCGGAGCAATTTGGCAATGAAACTTAAATGGAAACTATCAATTTCGAAAAAGTGCTCGCGCTGTTCGAAAAGCACAACTGGCAACTGAAGAAAACATGGGGCAATTACAGGGTCTTCATCAATCCTGACGATCCGGAACAGCTTCCTTGGCTGATCCCGGTCGACGACCATAGGGTCAGCATTGAATACTATGAAAGAGCACAGAGATTCTTCGAAGATGTCTCGTAAGATAGCTGAAAACCTGGAACAACCCTTCGACAAAACCCTCCTCGCCAGGGCCCGGCAAATAGCCGCCGGCTATCGCATCCTCATCGAAAAAAATGAGCGATTGGGCTACATCGGCTCATCCGTTGAAATACCCACTGTCTTCGCCGACGCCAGAACGCCGGCCGCCTGCTACAAAGCAACCGAAGAGGCCCTCACCGTCGCCGTCGCAACCATGCTCGAGGCCGGCCGAACGCCACCCGAATCCGCGGCCAAACGCACCGAACAAGTCAACATCCGCTTGACTGCCTATGAAAAGCTCGTCCTGACCGCAAAGGCCGCTGAACTCGGCTTCAAGGGAATCTCAGACCTCATCCGAAACACCATCATCCGCAACCTCCTCAAGGCCTCTTGATCAACGTCGACGCAAAGTATTGCGAAGCAACACCGGGCTCCGGGGTGCCACCGTCAAACGTCCGCGATACCATGCTTGCCGCAGAATTCGCTCGAAACAAAGAAACGCTTACTCCCCGGCCGCGGTCGCCACACGTTTGGCGGTGTTCATACCATTCCGCAAACGCCCTCCGCCCTCAAAACCCCGCACCCATCCCGTGCTTCCGTGAAGCCTCCGCACCGTGCACCATCGTGTACGCGTACTCAATCCCCTGCCCGTACGCCCCGCCGTACTTCTTGAGAATCTCCATCATCCCGTCGTATGTCTCCCTGTTCGCCCAGTCACGCTGAAACTCCAACACAACCTGCATCGCCGTACACGGGACCGCCCCCGCCTGAATCACGCGCTGCATCGCCGCCTCGTGCGTCACCCACGACGTCCCCCCGCACGCATCCGCCACGACGAACACGTTATATCCCGCCGCTAACATATTCAGCGTCGGCCACGCGACACACACCTCCGTCCACAGCCCCGCCACCACAATATTCGTCCGCCGCGTCGCCTCGATCGCCCGCCGGAACTCCCCGCTGTCCCACGAATTCATCCCCGTTCGTTCGATCACAGGCACGTCACCGAACACGTCCAGAAGCTGCGGCCACACGTGCCCACTGAAGCTGGCGCTCTCCACCGCCGTAATCACCGCCGGCACGTCGAACAGCTTCACACCCTCTGCCAACATCAGCACATTGTTCATCAACTGCTGCCGCTCGACGCTGCCCACCCCGAACATCATCTGCGGCTGAAAATCAATAAACGCAGCCGCGCAGGTGTCCTTCGTCAAAAGCCCGCCGTCCGTACCCTTGGCAATGTTAACCATCTCGCCCCCCGCTTTCTCAAGAAAACGCCCCTAATAGAAGTCTCGCGTCAACTCATTATATGATCGTCCACCCGCGCCGCCCAGATAAACATCGCCGAACTCCGCAAACCCGCCGTAAGCAAAGCTGCCACGATCTTACCAGCAAGAACGTTACAAACCGCTCTTCCTCGTACCCCGTGAGCGGCCACAGCTTTGCTGCCGCCTCCGCCCGCCGCCATCAGTCGAACAGCCGAAGCCGCGCTTCGTAGCAAGGGCAGATGTTCAAACGGTGTCGAGTAAACGGAGCAGCAGCCATGAGCCCGCACAAGATGCTGATAGTGGACGACGAACCCGATATCCTGCGCCTATTGAGCAAGCACTTCACAATCTCCGGCTACGAGGTACTAACGGCGACTACAGCCACTGACGCACTGATACTTGCGCACACTCAAAGGCCGGATATCATCCTCCTCGACGTCCTGCTGCCGGGTATGGATGGCGGCGAAGTCGCCCGCCGGTTGCGCACGATTCCCGAAACGGCCGACACCCCCGTGATCTTTCTGACGGGCATGTTCCCCCGCTGCGATGACAGCCGGCCCTACCGCATCACGCCCGAGCACATCACGTTCTCCAAGCCGATCGACATCAAGGAACTGCACGACGCCGTCGAAGGACTCATCTCACGGACAGCCTGAGTCCCGGCCGCAGCACCAACCCCCCGCCTGCTTCCGCTATACGAGAACCGCCCCCTCGCCTCCCGAACCACCCCGCATACCTGCCCAAATACCGCCACCGCCCCGCAGAGTGCCCCAACCAGACTCCTCTTTCCAATCGCTTCATGCCCGCTCCAGGTCAAGATCCCCGAAAACGCCACTCGCTGCAAGACGCATTATCCCACTCCACCCCCCCAATGCAGCCGCGACTGAATAATGCACCGGAATCCGGACCTGAGCACACCCCCCAAGCCCCAAACCTCCCTCACCGTACCCCCCGAAAAGCGCGCACCCCATGCCCGCCGCTGACCAATCACAATCAACAATTCAAAAATCCTCCTCCCCCTCCAGCCCTCGCGGCTTGGCCCTCGGCGAGACCGACACGTGGTCTCCCCTCCAGGCGAATGAGAAGGCAAAGTGTTGATATCCTTTTTTTCAATTTTTTCGATTTTCCTGCAATTTTTCTTTTTGCCAAACGTCATATATAATGTAATTGCCAAAAGACAAAATCAGAGGCAAATAACAGAAGATGCAAAAAAAAGGAGGAGCAGGAATGATAGCCGCACCGTGGTCATACTTGGCGCTTTTCTCTGTAATCTCTGTGACCTCGGTGGCGGAGAATGCGCATAAAAAAAGCCTTCGAAACAGGCTAAGTAAATTCACATCAATTACTTACAGGAAACGGCCAAGGCGTGGTTTTCGCCATTTTGAGCATATTTTTCCGGCCCGAAACCGGCGGCCCGCGTTCATGTGCATTATAGCACGGGCGGTAGAAATTGCTCAATGTATCATTTCTCGGCCTCGGCGGCATAGATTCAAGTCTCCGGCGACGCGTCGGGCCCACGCGGCCTCCCGCAATCACCTAAAGTCTACAAAACACAAGGCAGGACGCCAAACGCACCGGCACGCAAAAAGCGGCTTTTTCGCCCGCACCGGCGGACCCCGCGAAATGCCCCGGCAAACCGGTGGATTCTTGAAACCCTCGCAATTCGCAAAAAGAACTGGCATTTTAACCCCCTCGAAAAAGACATGTGAAACTCACCCTCTCAACAGCAGCCCCCGCATTCGGCCCTTTCAGGTCGTCTCCGGCGGTCCCCGCCCTGCCATCACCTCCAGTATCAACCCCTCAATCGAATTGAACCACCCCATTTTCAACCCCCCGGATTCATCAGCCTCAAAGCGTTTTCTCAAACCTCGAGTGTACGCTTATTATATCTCCGCCACCCTCCAATGTCAACGATTTGTCAAGAGTCTGTTAAGAAAACCGCCGCCCCAACGCGAAAAACGGTGTCCCGCCACGTCACGTCCATTATTATCGGCCCAATCCCCAACAATTTTCCACCCCACCCCAAATTTTTTCTCTCCCCTGCGCGCACACCCTGCCCGCTCACTTCGCCCCTTCACATGCCTCCCCAATCACCTTGCGGTACTGCTGCAAAGTCACCAGGAACCCTATCGCCTGGATGTGATTGGCGCGGCCCGAGATATGTTCATCCAGCATCGACGCTGTCCCTTTCCTCCCCAGAATCTCCAGGCTGATGCTGTCCTCGGCAAGCAGCATGTCCCTCAGGACGCCGCCCAACTGTACCGCGAACACATCACCGATTGCATCCTGGTAAGTCGTCGTACCCGCCCGCCCCAGGAATCGCCTTCGCACACGATCGGCTCCGCCTGTCAGGCGAATCATCGCCTCACTGAACGCCTTCGACAGTCTCGGATAATCCGACAGCGGCAGGTACTTCCTCCGATTGATCAGCCAGCGATAAGCCCGGGGCATGGTCCTCTTAATGATCGTCCGGTGCAGCAGGCCATTCTGCGAGATCGGCGCCGGCAGCCGCCAGGCCAACTGCAGCAGCCCGGGACTCTGAAACAGCGCATAGCGATCGCGCACATACGTCCGCCGCGCCGACCCCGAACCCCACCGGCAGTACCGCTCGTGCAGGTAGAAAAGGTCAAGCACGTCGCTCGGCGCGCCCGAAATCGCCCTGGCCGCTTCAACCGAATCACGCAGCCGCCCAACCAGTTCATCCGCCATGCCACCATCCGCCCACGCCAAACCCCGAATCCGCGGCAGCTTCCGCTCCAGGTACCCCGCCAACTGCTCCGACGTATAGTCGCTCAGCCGCGGCCGTCTCAGTGGGCTCGGCGCATAGAACCCATGGAAGATCTCTCCCCCGTTCCCGACAAAAGTCGGCGTCGCCGCCTCCGTCGGTCGCGGCATGCTGAACGTCGCCCGCTTGCTGTTCGTCGTCCCGTTCGTCACAAACGCCAGCAAACGCGACAGCGGCATGAACGAATTGACAACCTGCTTGCCCGACGTGAAATACCGATGCCGAAAGCCATACGCCGCCGCCAAACGCATCGCCATCTTCACGTCATAGTGGCCCGGCGCGCCCCCGGTAACCGCCTCGATCCGCGAAGGCCCCACAACCCAAAGCAGAATCCCCATAACCGCCCGGCTGTCGATCCCCGCCGTCAACTCCGCCTGCACGACGGCCGCATCGCCGCTCATGGCGCGGGCGTTCTCGCGCATCCGCTCGATCATCTCGTCGATGTTCCGCCGCACCGCCTCGCGGTCGCCCGCCTCGATCCGCCCCTCCGCGCCGATCAGCGGCCGCACCACATTTCGCACCGCCCCGTCTTTCCAGACCGTATACGCACTGGGATCGCCAACGGTAAGATGCTTCAAAAGCGCCTTGCCGCCCAACGACCAGTCGCACGCGACAATCGACGCCGCCGACGCCAGATCGTATTCCACAGGGCAAAGACCCGTGGCCACGATCGGCACATCGTGAGGCGACACCAAAAGCACCTCGCCATCGCAAAAGTGCCTCAGCGTCCGCAGCCCCATCAGATCCGAAACGATGTGCACGCTCCTCGCGACACGGTCCACAACCACCGCCCCGAAGCACCCGTCCAGCCGCCGCACCGCCTCCACGCCTCCCTCGCGCCACGCGGCCGCAATGACCGCCGCCGCCCCCTGCCGCGTCGCCGCAACCATATCGCCGAATGCCAATACGGCCAGGGCATCATCGACGCACTCAGTGATCAGCGGCCTGTCCGCCAACTCCTCCGGATAGAAGTAAAACCACCCCCCGCCAAACTCCGCCAGCACCCGCTCCCGCAGCGCAATCGAACACCCCAGCGCCGGCATCATCCGCCGCGTAACATCCCACGCCCTCGCAACGTGCTGAACGCAATCCTGCCGCCCTGTTTACAATCTATTCAGCAAGCCCTACATAAGATGCCCGCCGAAAAAGTAGACGCAAGACGCCTCGCCTGTGTCACATCCGCCGCCGGCAGTGCGCTGCAAACCCGCTGCTTACAACCGCCGCAACCGCCTGGAGCCCCCCTCATTCTAACAAATCACCCCCCGCAAACAAACGCCCGCCATCCCCCGGCTCCCTCCGTCCTCTTGTCAAGCCTGCCCCCCAGACCTTAACAGCCAGCCCGTACTCCTGGAATACCTGCCACGGCGAAAACGCAACGCCGCGGGGGCGGCGAGGGTTTACGGCCCGGTTGCGGGCTGAGGCGGCGTGTGTCAGTCTACAATGCGGACTTCGGATTTCTGCTCGACCAGCAGACCGTAGATCTCAATGACATCTCCGTTGTACAGGCGTATGCAGCCCATCGATGAACGGGTGCCGATCGTCTCGGGCTCCTTGGTGCCGTGAATGGCGAAACCCTCGCGGTGCCTGTTTGACTCGTCGAGACCTTCTATGGCGATCCAGCGCGAGCCCAAGGGGTACTCCGGGTGGTTGGCCGAGTATGTGACGTGCGTTACAGGGTGCGTCCATTTGGGCTGGATGAGTTTGCCGCCTGCCTTGACGCGCCACCTGCCCGGCGGCGTCTCACTTTCCATGGCGCCGAGGCCGACGCGGTAGCTCTTGACGAACATCTGGCTGCCGAGGTAAAGGTCCATAGTAAACGTCGACAGGTAGACCTTGACGTGGAAGGGCCCCTTGATCACCTTGATCTTCTGCCCGGCCTGCAGCCGTTCGGGACGGTCGATGCCATTGATCTTTTGCAGGATCTCGTGCGGGACGTTGAACTTCTTGCCAATGCTGGACAATACTTCGCCAGGACGCACCGTGTACATTTCCGTCAGCGTATCACCCGGGAAAACGGTATTGCTGAAGAGCCAGACCTGGGCCAACTCGGCCATCTTTTTCTTCACGCTGGCGCGATACTCGGGGGTCATTTCCCTGCCGAGCACAGCATTGAGGCCGTCGCGTGCGGCGATGATGTGGCCGGCCTCCAGTTGTTTGAGCGCCTGCTCGATCTGGCTGAGCGTTGCCTGGCTCATCGTCGTGGTGGATGGAGGCACAGGGTCAAACAAGACCTGCACATTGTCTGTCGTTGATGCCGGGGCCGCGCGGGCCGAACCAGTATCGGCGCCTGTGTTTTTGGGCGGCACGACGGGGCTTTGAGCGGCTGCGGCCGCACCTGCGGCCGGATTGGACGTTTCGGGCGGCAGCACAGGAACCTCTGATGACTGGCTGTCAGGCGACATGCTGCTTCCGGCCGCTCCCGGGTCGCTGCCATACGTCCTCATGATCTTGACGGTGCCGCCAATCATGAGCATCAGCGCCACAACAAGGCTGATAATAAGGTTACGGGCGTTCGAATTTCTCCGTTTTGCGCTGCTCAAGGGCTTGTATTCATACTTGGCCACTGTTATTTCCTCCGTAAAATCAGACGCAGTTGATGAGCCCCTCATCCGTGACGATGAAGTCCACCCGCTTGTCGTGTCCGTCCATTGGAACCATATCCACGATTTGCTCGGCAAAAGCCAGCGAACAGATCGCCGCGCTCAACTGCGGCGAGGCGAGAAAACGGTCGTAATAGGCGCCTCCCCTGCCGAGCCGGTTGCCTTTCCTGTCGAAGGCCATTCCCGGGGTCACAACCAGGTCGATGTCCTCCAAGGGCATCGGGACACCTGTGGTCGGGTTCCTCAGGCCGCTGACGCCGGCACTGATGCCGGTTTCCAGAGAATTGATCTCAATCGGGATCATGTGCCGCTGCTGCCAGGAGATCTTGGGCACAACCACCGTCTTCTCCTGCTGCCAGCACTGCAGGATGACGGAAGTGGTGTCGACCTCGTGGGCCAGGGACAGGTAGACCATGACGGTGTGCGCACTTTTGAATGCGTCGTTTTGAATCAGGTACTGGCAGATTTTCCTGCTTTTTTCAGCCCTGGTTTGCTCGGTAAGCTGCTGGAGCCGGACCGCAATTTCGCGTCGGAGCTGTGATTTATCCATTTGTATACCTCAAGAGCAACCGTCCCTGTTGCCTACTGATTTCGGTTTATCTGTTTTAACTGATCGTGCAGTTTTTTCAAATACTCCTTTATAATTTTTTCCCTACCGATGTCCTTGGGTTGATAATACTGCTTTCCCAGATCGCAGCCGAGGTAATCCTGCGGGATGTAGCCGGTGGGGCTTTCATGGGGATACTTGTAACCTTCGCCGTGGCCCAGTTTCCTGGCGCCGGGGTAGTGCGCATCGCGCAAGTGCCTGGGGACAGGGATGGTTCGGCCGGCCTGAACGTCAGCCATCGCCTCGCCGATCGCCTTTGTGCAGGCGTTTGACTTCGGGGCACAGGCCACGTAGATCGCAGCCTGGGCCAGGGCCAGCCGTGCCTCCGGCAGGCCAACAAACTCGGCAATCTGCACGGCGGCGGCCGCCAAAACCGTTGCCATCGGGTCGGCATTACCTACGTCCTCGGCGGCACAAACGGCAATTCGGCGGGCGACAAAACGCAGATCCTCCCCGCCGGCCAACATCCGCGCCAGCCAGTACACCGTCGCATCGGGGTCGGAACCCCGCATCGACTTCTGCAGTGCGCTGGCCAGGTCAAAATGGGTATCGCCCGTGCCGTCGTACTGAATCGACTTTTGCTGGATAGATTCTTTGGCGATGTCGGTGGTAAGGCGGATCTTGCCCCCTTTTTCGGCCTTCTGTTGCGATAAAACCGCGATTTCCAGTGCTGTAAGGGCCTTTCGGGCGTCGCCATCGCACATGATCGCCAGGAATTCCAATGCTTTGGGGTCGACTTCGATACCCAACCGTCCAAACCCCCGTTCCGGGTCGGTGAGTGCGTTTTCCAGTAACTTGTGGATATCTTCAGGACTCAGCGGTTCGAACTGGAAGACAGTGCTGCGACTGATAAGCGGCGAATTCACCGCGAAAAACGGGTTTTCCGTCGTGGCGCCGATAAGAATGACGACCCCGTTTTCCACATCGTCGAGCAGCACGTCCTGCTGTGCGCGGTTGAAACGGTGGATTTCATCTATGAAAAGCAGCGTCCGGGCCCCGTCGGATCCAAGTCGCCCCTTCGCCAGATCGATAACGCCTCGAATATCCGCCACGCTGGCCGCCGGTGCGCTAAGATAGTGAAGATGCGCATTGGTATGCACCGCAATCACCCGCGCCAATGACGTCTTTCCGGTGCCGGGCGGCCCGAAAAAGATCACGCTGGTCAGCCGGTCGGCATCGAGCATCCGCCGAAGGAGCTTGCCGGGTGCGATAAAATGCGACTGGCCGACGAACTCGTCGATTGAACGGGGGCGCATTCGGACCGCAAGAGGCGCATTTGCCTCGATCCGGGCCTCTTCAAGGGGGCTAAACAGCGACTTGTCCTGCTTCCTGGCCATTTACGGGTATTATACGTCCGCGGCAAACGTCCTGTCACAGGAAATATGCCCGAGCACCCTCAGGCAGTTTCCGACAGGCAAGTGTATCGACATGTATCGACATGTAAGTGGTGCGATATTGACTTGCCTGTTTTTCCCCCATACAATGGAGCCTGCATCCTGCGAGTCAACAGTGATGTGGTGTGTTCTCTTCTGGAGGCGGGGCTGGAGCCCCGGACAATGGAGGCGTCAAAGCATGGGAACACTGACAGACAGCTCGCCCCAACATCGTATTGTGTCCGCTTTCTCAATGCGGCCATGCCAGTAAATTCAATTATTATTTGGAGGATTTGATCATGAGAAAAAGAAAAGTGCGGCTGGGAATCGTTCTGTTAGCGATTATCTCGCTCGGAACAAGGGCCGAAGTCATCCGCAGTACGGAGGACGCGGAGTACCCGGGGGCGGACACCTATGTGACAAACGATCTTAGTTCGCAGGGGCCGGGCAGCAACCACGGCGGCGCGACAAGTATGCGGATTCGGCAGAACGATGAATCGCGATCAAAGACGGCGTACATTCGGTTCAACATCAGCGAAGTTGCCGGGGACTTGTCAGGCGCCTTTCTGACATTCGTGACAACCCACTCAAAGACCGCGGGCAAAGCAGTCACTGTTTACGGGTTGACGGATGAGTCGCTTGATTTCTGGGATGAAATGGCGATTACCTACAACAATGCGCCCGCGATGCTGCCGGCTGATCCGGGATTCTATGATCTGGACGAGGCGAAGGTTGTGTCGTTGGGGACGTTCATGACACCGACCGCCTCCCCGCCGGTCACCATCTCCACCGATCCGACGGCCGTGGATCTGACGAGTTTTCTCGCATCGGACACGAACGGGGCGGTGACTTTCATACTCGTGGGCGGCAACGACGAGACGGAGTTTGCGACGAAGGAACATGCAACGTACGCGGCGCCGACGCTGACAATGCCGCACGCGTCGTTAGGTGCGGCACTGGATCCGGCGCCCGCGGACGGGGCAAGCGTCAATCGGAATCTGCTGACGAAGCTGGATTGGAAACTGATCCCGGGGATTGCAAGATGCGATGTTTACTTCGGGCCGGACCCGAACCTCTTGAGTCCCCTGGTGCAAAAGGTTACGCTCGACCCGGCGGCCGAGTCGCTGAACATTGACGCTATTCCAGGCTACAGCGTGCCGCTGCCCGATGGCAAATACTACTGGCGCATCGACGGCTATGACGGCGCGGCGGAGCCAAATGTCTTCGAAGGCATCTGGTGGAGCTTCACGGCGACATCGGCGCCGGTGCCGACGGGCATCACACCCGCCCTGCAGGCAAAGTTCGCCGGCGAAGACGCCGAGGCGATCACCGTGTCATTCGCGAGTTCGGCGGCCCTGACCTACACGTGGTATCGCAGCGCCGACAACGCCAACGATACGGATGCCGACGACGTGGCGGTGGGCGGCAATTCGGATACGCTGGTCCTGACGGACCTGACGCAGGCCGACGACGGCTGGTACTACTGCAAGGCCGTCAGCGCCGGCGGCGAGGCGAGAAGTGCTGTTTCGCGGCTCCTGATGAAGCGGCTGTTAGCTCACTGGGCGATGAACGGCGATGTGGCCGATTCGGCGGGCGATGCCGACGGAACACTTATGGGCGAGCCGGTTTTTGTCGCGGGCGTCAATGAAACGACCGGACAGGCGCTGCAGTTCGACGGCGTCGATGACTATGTTGATCTTCCGGACGGATTTGCGGAGTTTCCGGCAGGGCTGACGATCTCGGTGTGGGCCAATCCGTCCGCGGCGGGCAGTTGGGCGCGCTTTATCGATCTGGGCAACGGCGCCTCCAGCGACAATATTTATCTGAGCCGCAGCTCCAACACGGCGGCGCTGGCCTTCAACGTCTACACGGGCAGCACCGGTGCGGCGGTCACGGCGGCCAATGCGCTGGTGCTGAACGAGTGGCAGATGCTTGTGGCGACACTGGACGAGGCCGGCAACGTGGTGCTGTATCGCAACGGCCGGCCGGTGCAGACGGGGACGCTGCCACTGCCGAGGACCGTGGTGCGGACTAGCAACTTCATCGGTGACAGCAACTGGGCGGACGACGCATTCTACGCCGGGCTGATAGATGACTTGCAGATTTACAACTATGCGATCTCCGAGGACGAGGTTGCGGATTTGTATGCTGCCGTGGCGGGCAACTACTGCCGGTACGTTCCGGAGATGGATCTTAACGGCGACTGCCGCGTGAACCTGGGCGACCTGGCCGTGCTTGCGGCGGACTGGCTGGAGTGCGGATTCTATCCCGAATGCCCGTGAGCGGGATTCTGAGCGGTACATTTGCGGCGGGCGGGCGCACAGGCGCCCGCCTTTTTCGTATGCAGATCGGCCGGCGGGCTCGCTAATTGACAGTCGGATGGCCCGGCCACGGAGCATGGAAGCGGCTGACCTCCGCGAGGCGGAAGTAGTTGCGGTAAAACTTCACTACGTTGCCGGGCTTGAGGCTGCCGTCGGCCTGCCGTTTGAAAAGTTCGCGGCCGGAGTAGTAGTGGCTGTGCATGCCGAACTGGTCGAACACGCGGAAGAAATCGTTCATGAGCGTTGTCTGTGCCAGGGTCTCGTCCGTGGCGTGATCGAAGCCGCCGAACTCGCCGCAATGCATGCACACGCCGTTGTCGATCATATACTTGTAGGCAGGCAGCCACATGCGATGGATGTTGCGGATGTCGCGTTCCATCGTGGGCCAGCGATCCTCTGGCTTGAACAGCCGGAAGTTGTAATCATGAAAACTGTACACCGTCAGCGGATCGCCGGTCGGTTCCACCAACGGCAGGTTTTGGATCGCCCCCCACGCCTGGCACGGCTCGATGTAGAGAAGGTGGCGTTGGTCAATCGCCCGCAGCCGACGTGTCAGTTCGCGCATCGCGGGGTTGTACTTGACGGCCTTGTGGTCGAACGGCTCGTTGATGAGGTCGTACGCCACCGCCCAGAACGGCCGATCATGGAGTTGCCGTGCGATCTTCTCATAATGCTCGTATACCTTCGGGATAAAGTTGTCATAGTCTTCCTTGACCTGCCTGTGGTTGGGGCCTAAGGTCTGGTCGATGCTGTTCATGTAGTTGACGCCGACGGCGTTTGCATAATCGGCCGTGATCTCGACGCGGGTGCGTTTTTCGTGCGGCGGGAAGAAGCCCTTCGGCGGCAATTCATCGGACCAGTTGTGCTGCGGACGGTAGCTGTTGGTCCCGATCCAGGCAATCAGTTCCAGTTCGCGCTTATTGCCCGGCACGCCGGCATCCACACCTGAAAACATCCAGCTTGTAAAGCCGGTCAGCCGCGGGTACGGCTCGATCTGGTACCTGCAGCTGAGCCGGTCCGCGTTCATCACGGCCTTGTAGGCCGACAGCAGCCCGCCGTCCTGCACAACCTCGCACGCCGATCCCGCTTCGAGCCCGCGGTACTTCCGATCCATTGCGTAGGCACACAAGGCCGGCATCGGCGCAATCTTCAGCGGCCGGGTCCCCCATGCGTCAGCGGTCTCGAGGTAATCATAGATGTACGTCTGCTCCAGAACCGGCCCGCGCGGAATGTGGTTGATAGAGATGTCTGTATAGTCCTCGCCCGGCTGCACCACATTCGTGACGTTCAGGTAGTTCACCGGCACGGCCAGCGCCGCGCGCCGCCAGAAGTCGACGGCCTTTACAATCGCCGCCCGGTCGTCAAATGCAGGCACATCCTTTACCCACGGCCTGACGGCAATCACGCGGTCGCCCGCTTTGGCCGGCTCAATGCGTGCGCCATCGACTGCGGCGGCTATCCGCTTCGGCGGACTGGCAAACACGAGAAGCACGGGCCGCTGCGGTCCGTTTGCCTCTTTCGGCTCAAGCCACAACAGGGCCCAGTTGGCCGGCAGACGCACCGAACCGTCATACGTGCCGTGGGCGGGGGCCTGCAGACCCGAGGCGGAGGGCAAGATGAGCTTCGCCGAGGCAGCCTCGTAGCGGAGGTTCAACTCGGCGGCCTTCGGTGTCAGCACCACGCAAGGCGACAGCGGCGTGGCAAGGATATCAACACCTGCACCTCCGCCGTCGGCGCCCTCCAGCCTCGGACAGGTCAACTCCAGTGCCCCCAGGATGCCTCTCCTGCCGCCCTCGGCCTCGATGCGGAAGGCGAAGACGTTTTCGCCGCCGAAGTCGATCTTTGCGCCATCGATGGTGTACGTCCAAGTGTCACCGCGGTGTTGGGCGACATGAGTAATCTCGCGATCATTCACCCATCCGCGGACAAGCCCGCCGGCCCGCAAGGACAGCCGCACCGAATTCGGCGCCCACTCGGCCGGCACGTGCAGCCGCGCGCGATACCACGCCGCACCCCTGTACGAGGCAAACCGCGAATCCGCCTGCCAGCCGTCGCCGACCTTGAGCTGGGGCCACTGGTTTTCGATGTTGTAGCCTATGGTGTGACGCAACTGGCTGACGCCTTCGTCTTTCTCATCGGTACTGAATAGCCATACCTTCGGTCCGCTGACCTTCGTGGGCCCCGTTACGGGATTGACGCGTATCCCCCACCGGCTGATATCGCTGTCGACGAGTTCCGGATGATAGATCCACCCCAGGCGATCAAAGCGGCTTTCGTTGAGGTTGTTCAACGTGCGATAGATGGATTTTTCGCTTGCGCCGAGGCGCATCGCCTTGCGAGCATCGGCGTCGGCGGCTGCGACGCCAAGCGATTCGGCCTGTGCAGCCAAGTGCTTCAACATGGCTTCAAGGCCGGCGATGCGAATGATCATCTCGTGATGATCTGAAGCAGCCGCCGCCCGTTCAATCTGCGATCTGGTCTGGCGGGCCTCTGTGATCATTACATCGAGTTGTCGCGCACGGGCCAACAGTGTCGCATCGAGCCGGGCCGGCCCGCCCCAGCCGTGCGCGGCGCCCTTGTGGATGTAAATACCTTTCCGCAGCAGCAACTGATTTTGCCATTGCAGTTCGTCAAGCACACAGGCCGAACGCTTCAGCCCCGCTTCAATATATGCGGCCGCCAGGTGGTCCTCGCCTGCCTGCCAGTGTTCGCTCGCCGTGACACGCCCGCACGCCCCACTATAGCCGCATCGGAGAACCGCCTGCTCTTCGAGAATCGTCGTCGGCGCAAACTTCGTCACGCTCCAGTCGGCGCCGGTGGCCAGGTCCATGATGCGTTCGGCGCCCCTGTACACACCACCGTCCATGACAAAGCCGGCCTTTGGGGCGCTGATGCAGACGGCGTGGGGGCCGGGAGTGAGGCAGTCGCTCAGGTCGACGGCGTGGATACGTCCGCGGTCGGCGGGGGCTGCGGGCAGATTGTTCTTTCGATCTTCGGGCTGCGGCTGCCAGGCGTAGCGCTGCGTGCCGTCGACCCAGACGTAAACGTATCCGGCCGTTCGCAGGAGGACTGTCGCGCGATCGGCGCCGGCGGGAACGTCGATTTCCGTGCGGTACACGTAGGGCGTCTGCGGAATCGTGAACCAGTAGAGCGGCACCGGCTCGAATCGCTGTGCGTCGGCCTCGGCGCTCGCCTCGATCCAGACGCCGGCGCTGCACACTGAACAGAAGGCCGCCAGCAGAAGCACAGCAGGACAAACGGAATTACTCATACCTTCCTCGATTGCGGCTTGACGTGTTAACCATGTTTGCGCACGCAGTAACAGAGGTTTTTGTCGGCGCGGATGAAAAGACGGCTGTCGGTGAGTAACGGCAGCCTCCTGCCGATATTCCGACGTCGCCGTAATCCTGATTGCCGCAGGTTTTCGCATTGGAAGAGTTCCGCCTGGCCTGTTTTCCTCGCACGAACGTGTCAACAATACCAGAAGGCGGCCGCAAAGGCAAACCCGCCATGAAGCGACGGCCGCCATCGCCAATGCTGTGCGCAAATTCGGTCAAATCCTCTTGCAACCGGCGGCCTGCAAACGTACTATATGCGGTTTATGTCCGCGGCGGATTCCGAGTCCGGAGTGTTCGCCGAGGCCGGCAATGACGATAAGTCAGATACGCCAACGTAGCTCAACGGTAGAGCACCGGTTTTGTAAACCGGCGGTTGAGGGTCCGATTCCCTCCGTTGGCTTTTTTTTGTTGTAGGCGTTTTTTTTGGCAGGAATCCCGATGGAAAAGGCAATAGAAAAGGCAAGCGCGCTGATCGAGGCGATGGCCTATATCCGCAGCTTTCGCGACCGTATGGTGGTGGTCAAGTTGGGCGGCAGCATCCTGGAAGACCTGGACCTTCAAAAGAAGCTGCTCACGGACGTCGTGTTTATGGCAACCGTCGGCATGCGCCCGATGATCGTTCACGGCGGCGGCAAGGCGATCACCAAGGCCATGGCGGACGCAGGCCTGGAGCCCGTCTGGGTCCACGGGCGGCGCTACACCGACCAGCGAACGCTTGCTATCGCCGAGCACACGCTCATTCACAAGATCAACACGCCCATTTGCAACACCATCGAGGAACTCGGCTGCAAGGCCATGGGCCTGCACAGCCTCAGCAGTTGCGTCGTCTTCGCTGAGCCGCTGCACATGCAGGGTGAGGACGGCCGCAAGATCGACCTCGGCCTCGTAGGCAAGGTCAGTGCCGTCAACGCCGAACTGCTCGCCACCGTCTGCAACGCCGGCGTGATCCCGGTCATTGCCACGATCGGCTGCACCAAGACGGGCGGCAAGCTGAATATCAACGCCGACAGCGTCGCCGGCAAGGTCGCCGCCGCCGTCAAGGCCGAAAAGCTCGTTGTCCTCAGTGACACGCACGGCATCCTGACCGACATGAACAACCCTGAAAGCCGAATCTCCTCCGCCAGCGAGTCGGAGATCGAAAAGATGATCGCCGACGGCATTATCACCAGCGGCATGAGGCCGAAGGTCGAGGCATGCATCACCGCCCTCGAGGGCGGCGCCAAGAAAGCCCACATCATCGACGGCCGAATCCCCCACTCCCTGCTCCTGGAAATCTACACCGACAAAGGCATCGGCACACAGATCATCAAGTAGTCGGAAAGACTCTCCAACACGGCCGTTTCATTGTGGCAGGTAAGACTCGGGACGAGTCGCCGTCGGCGTCACTGTACAGAAGGGCAAGATTGTCAATTCGTATGTCGCGGCATCACCCGCATGTCCATCGTCCACAGCGGATGCATCTTCTCCTTTAGGTTTCCCGGATGCCGCTGTACCGCGACTTCGGCCGAACTTGATTCTGCGGGCCGCATGCGATACCATAGCACCATGATCGGAAATGGATGTTCCTGCTTTTGGAGGCAGAAATGATGCGCCTTACAACGACAGCGATTATCCTGGTGCAAGCCGCGGCCGCGGCCTTTGCCGCCTTGCCCTCGCTCGAAACCGTCAACAGCGGCGTCATGCAAGACGCCCTCAAAGGCCTGCCCGCCGAATTCGCCGATTGCGAGGAGATCATCTTCGTCCAGCGCGGCGGCTACGACGACAGCCACTGGTACGCCAACATCGGCTACTACTGCGACGACGAGAACAAGCCCGCCTATAGCAGCGGCGCCCAGCTTTGCAAACTCAATCTCAAAACCGGCAGAATCTCCATCCTGCTGCAGACCGAAACCGGCTGCATCCGCGACCCCAAGGTCCACTACGACGGCGGCAAGATCCTCTTCGCCTATCGAAAGGACAGTACGCCCTGGTATCACCTCTACGAGATCGACACCGACGGCGGCAACCTGCGACAAATCACCTCCGGACCGTGGGACGATTACGAACCGGAATACCTGCCAGACGGCGATATCGTCTTCGTCTCCACCCGCGCCCGCCGCTGGGTGGGCTGCTGGATGACCCAGGTCGGCACAATCCACCGCTGCGATGCCAACGGCGGCAACATCCGCGCGCTGTCCTGCAACATCGAGCACGACAACACCCCCGCCGTCCTGCCCAACGGCCAGATCCTTTACATGCGGTGGGAATACGTCGACCGCTCGCAGGTCGAGTTTCACCATCTCTGGACGATGAACCCCGACGGCTCCAACCAGATCGTCTACTACGGCAACGAAACGCCCTGGGGCGTGTTTCTTGACTGCCGCCCCGTCCCGGGCGATGACCGCGTGGTAGGCATCTTTTCGCCCGGCCACGGCATCAACGACCACTATGGTCACCTGGCGTTTTTCTCAAGCCGCTTCGGCCCCGACGCGCCGCAGGGCGTCAGGCACGTGGAGTTCAACTTCCAAGGCCGTCCCTTGCTCGCCGATCCGTGGCCGCTTTCCGCCGACACTATCCTTGCCGCGGACAAGTACAAGTCCCGCATCATCACGGTCGAACGACAGGGCGACAAATACGCTGCGCGCATCCTTTACGAGATGCAGGACAACAGCCGCAGCTGGATCACCCAGGCGCCGCGCCCCATCCTCAAACGCCCGCGTGAAAAAGTGCTCGCCGACCGCACAGACCCCTCCAAACCAACCGGCACACACATCCTCATCGACGTCTACAACTCGCAGAACATGCAAGGCGTCAAGCGCGGCGACATCAAGAAGCTGCTGATCATCGAAACGCTCCCCAAACCGGTCAACTTTTCCGGCGGCCAGGACACAATGAGCTGGTTGGGCACGTTCAATCTCGAACGCATCCTCGGCACCGTCCCCGTCGAGCCTGATGGTTCGGCCAACTTCGAGCTGCCCGCCAGCCGCCCCGTCTTCTACGTGGCGCTGGATGAAAACGATCTCGCTGTCAAGCGCATGCAGAGCTTCACCTGCGTCATGCCCGGCGAGCGCATGACCTGTCTGGGCTGCCATGAGAACCGCAAGAGTGCACACACCGGTATCGGCGACGCCGCGCGCATCATGGCGATGCAGCGGCCGCCGTCAAAGATCACGCCTATCCCCGGCGTACCCGATGTGCCCGACTTCATCCGCGATGTGCAGCCCGTTCTCGACAAGTACTGCGTAAGCTGTCACAACGTCAACGACCGCCAGGGTCGGCTGGCCCTGGAAGGCGACATGGGCATCACGTGGTCGATCAGCTACTTCTCCCTGATCATGCGCGAACAGGTCGCCGACGGGCGCAACGGCCACGGAAACCAGCCCGCCCGCTCGTTGGGCTCGAGTGCATCGCCGCTGTTGCGCAAGCTCGAAGGCGGCCACTATGGCGTCAAGGCCGACCGCGCCGACTGGCTTAAGGTCTGGGCCTGGATCGAAGCCGCCGCGCCCTTCTGCGGCACCATCGGCGGCCTCCGCAACGCCGCCCAGCAGGATGTCAAACTCGCCGCTTTCGCCGGAGGCGGCGGCGTCCTGGCAAAACGATGCTACGGCTGCCACAATCCCAACGGCCAGGGACCGCAGAACAGACTCGGCGCAGGCTACGATAACGAGGCCCGTCGGCCGCACTTCAACCGCCCCACCGGCTCCTACGAACGCATGGTCCTCAAGGACGACCCGATCCGGTACTACAGTTGGGACGTGCTCGTCAACGCAACCCGGCCTGAAAAATCCGCCGTCCTCATGGCCCCGTTGGACAAGGCCGCCGGCGGCTGGGGCATCTGCCCGAACGTCTTCAAGTCGACCGATGACCCCGACTACCGGACCCTCGCCAACGCCGCCAGGAAATGGCAGGCGGAATGGCTCAAGGCCCGCCGTTTCGGCGCTCCGAATTTCCAGGTCAACCGCCAGTACGTCCGCGAGATGATCCGCTTCGGCATCCTTCCTGAAGGCACAACCCCGGACCAGGTCGACCCCTACAAAACCGACCGCGACTACTGGGAAATGTTCACCTATGACCCCGAAAAGCTCCAGACACCGACTGCCGCCGGGCAACTGACCCTCCTGGCCCCCTGAGCAGGCAGGAGTGGCGGCCGCTGGGGCAAAGCCCGGGTGACCCCCTGCGCCCGCCCGCAGAGCCGCGACCATCGAAATTTGCTCCTTGACAAGAGACCGTTTCGGTACTACGTTACTGTGTTTTACACTGTCCGCCGGTGCCCGAACGGGCTGTCGTCCCCGAATCAACGCCGCGGAGCGTCATTTCGACACGGGCCGATGCCGAAGTACTAACTGAAAAAAGCTCATTGGAAGGTTCTTGAATGAATACCGCTGAAGTCATGGAAATGTACGGCAAGTACGTTATTGCCAACTATAAGCGTCTGCCCCGTGCCATCGTCAAAGGCGAAGGCTGTTACCTCTACGACGCCGAGGGCAACAAGATCCTCGACATGTTCCCCGGCTGGGCGGTCAGCGGCATCGGCCACTGCCATCCGAAGGTCGTCGAGGCCATCCGCCGCCAGGCCGCCGAACTGCTGCACATCGACAACACCTTCTACATCCCGCAGCAGGCCCAACTGGCCAAGCTCCTCTCGCAGCGGGCCTTCGGCGGAAAGTGCTTCTTCTGCAACAGCGGCGCCGAAGCCAATGAGGCGGCGCTGAAGCTCGCCCGCAAGTTCACCCCGCGCGAAAAGTACAAGTTCATCACCGCCGAAGGCAGCTTCCACGGCCGCACCTTCGCCACCGTCACCGCCACCGCCCAGCCCAAGTACCACGAAGGCTTCCTGCCCATGCTGCCCGGCTTCGAATACGTACCGTTCAACGACGTCGACGCCCTGCAGGCCGCCTTCAGCGACGAGGTTGCCGGCGTCATGATCGAACCCATCCAGGGCGAAGGCGGCATCAACGTCGCCACCGAAGAATACATGCAGACAATCCGCCAGCTCTGCGACGCCCATGGCGCCCTCATGATCCTCGACGAGGTCCAGACGGGCCTGGGCCGCACCGGCAAGTGGTTCGGCTACCAGCACTACGACGTCCAGCCGGACGTTATCACAATGGCAAAGGCATTGGGCGGCGGCGTCGCTATCGGCGCCATGATGACCACCGAGCATATCGCCGCCTGTCTCGTGCCCGGCACGCATGCATCGACCTTCGGCGGAAACCCCTTGGCCTGCGCCGCCGGCATCGCCGTCATTGAAGCCATCGAAGAAGAGGGCCTCCTCGCCAATGCCGCCGAATTGGGCGACTATGCAGTCCAGCGGCTCACCGCCCTCAAAGACAAGTACCCCGTCATCACGCAGATCCGCGGCAAGGGCCTCATGATCGGCATTCAGCTCAGCGCCCCGGGCGCCGGTATCGTCGACCGCTGTCTCGAGAACGGTCTCCGCATCAACTGCACGCAGAACACTGTACTGCGGTTCATGCCCTCGATGACCGTAACGCGTCAGCAGATCGACGAAGCCCTGACCATACTCGAAAGTGCCCTCGCACAGGAAGGGTGACAATCATGCGGCATTTCCTGTCCATCAATCAGTTCTCCAGTGACGAGCTTCAGGAACTGCTGGACCTCAGCGCCGACCTGAAGACCATGTACAAAAACGGCGGCCGCGACTTGTGCCTGGCAGGCAAGACCCTGGCCATGCTCTTCGAAAAGACCAGCCTCCGCACCCGCGTCAGCTTCCATGTCGCGATGATCGACCTCGGCGGCGACGCCATCTACCTCAAGCCCGAGGACATTGGCATCATCGGCAAGCGCGAGTCCGCCAAAGACATGGCACGCATCTTCAGCCGCTACGTCCACGGCATCATGGCCCGCACCTTCGCCCACGAGACCATTGTCGAACTGGCCCGCTATTCGACAGTGCCCGTTATCAACGCCTTGAGCGACTGGTCGCACCCCTGTCAGGCCATGGCCGACATGCTCACTATCCGCGAACGTTTCGGCCAACTCGCCGGCCTCAAGCTCGCCTTCGTCGGCGACGGCAACAACGTCGCACGCTCGCTGGCCTTCGCCTGCGCCAAGTTCGGCATGCAATACGTCTGCGCCGCCCCTGCCGGTTATCGGCTTGATGCGGCGACCATCGACGAAGTCAACACCATCGCCCCCGGCTGCGCATCGCAGACCAGTGATCCTGTCGCCGCCGTAAAGGACGCCCACGTCATCTACACCGACACCTGGGTCAGCATGGGTCAGGAGGACGAAAAGGAAAAACGCATCAGGGACTTCAAAGGCTTCCAGGTTGATGGCGAACTCCTTAAGGCCGCGCCGCCGCATGCCATCATCATGCACTGCCTGCCGGCCTATCGAGGACTTGAAATCACCGATGAAGTCGCCGAGTCCGCCAACTCGGTTATCTTTGATCAGGCTGAGAACCGTCTCCACTTTCAGCGGGCCCTCCTCAAGAGACTCCTCAGTTAACGCCCGGCAGGCGCCTATGAGCAAGAAGATCCTGATCGCAACGACCAACAAAGGCAAGGCCGCCGAACTCGTGACGATGTTGGGTGCTATAGACGCGGACGTCCAGTGGCTCACCCTTGCCGACTTTCCCGACGTCTCCGAAGTGCCCGAAGACGGCGCCACCTTTGCCGAAAACGCCCGCAAGAAAGCGCTTGGCTACGCACGTGCTACCGGCCTCTGGACGCTGGCCGACGACTCCGGCCTCGTCATCGACGCCCTCGGCGGCGCCCCCGGCATACACAGCGCCCGCTTCTCCGGTTCCGTCGATAGCGCCTCGCGCCAGCTCCTTGATCACAGGAACATGGCCAAGGTGCTCGACATGATGAAAGACACACCCGACGAGCAGCGCAGCGCTCGCTTTGTGTGCGGCATTTGTCTTGCCTCCCCCGTCGGAATTCTTCTCGAAACAGAGGGGCAATTGGAGGGCATCATCGCGCACGGCGAGCGTGGCTCGGGCGGATTCGGTTACGATCCGATATTCTTTCTTCCTGCGCGAAACTGCACCGTCGCCGAACTGAACCCTCAGGAAAAAAACGCCATTTCCCATCGATCAGCGGCCGTCAGGAAGCTCCGCCCGCTGCTCATCTCGCTCCTTGCTGAGTCACCCTTGTCCTGATTCACACTGCGAGCTTACGGATAATACGGATACATCGGCGTATATTGAGGGCCGCCGCCTGTCCCCTGACCCGCAATGATCGCCAGCGTGATCAACAGTGCCAGAATCACCACAATCGCGAATATCGCCCAAAAACGCTCGTCCCGCAACAACTGTTGCAGTTTATGGGCGCCGGGCACATGAAGGTGAGTTATCCGACTATTGTGCAAAGCCTCAAACATAATCAGTCTCCCTCAAAACCCCCCGCGTTTCTTCTGATTTATAATACGTACGTCCGACCAAATCGGTCGCGCGTTCAATTTCCTTATCAGCGGGCCGGATTTTGCCGACCTCGCCCGCACAAGGCCGCCCAATGGCTTTTTCCTTGACAGGCCGACGGCGTAAAGTTATGTAGTTGCCTCTCAGGCACAGCCGGCGGCTTATCGCGGCCCGGTTCGACACGCGAAATCATGAACGTCTTGTTTGGTGTGTTCGCAATGGCAAATACCGCTAAATCACTGGTCATCGTGGAATCGCCCGCGAAGGCCAAGACCATAAACAAGTACCTCGGCGGCAATTTCGAAGTCAAAGCGTCGATGGGCCATGTCCGCGACCTGCCTTCAAAGGGTCTCAATGTCGATATCGAACACGACTTCGCGCCAACGTATGTTATTACGCCCGGCCGCAAGAAAACGGTCAATTCACTCAAAGCCAGCGCCAAATCCTGCGACGCCCTCTATCTGGCGACCGACCTTGACCGCGAAGGCGAAGCGATCGCATGGCATCTGGCCGAAGTACTCGGCGTGCCCGAAGAAAAGGTCTTCCGCGTCGTCTTCAACGCCATCACCAAGAATGCCATTCAGCAGGCCTTCTCCAATCCCGGCAAACTCAACATGGACCGCGTCATGGCCCAGCAGGCCCGCCGCATCCTGGACCGCATCGTCGGTTATCAGATCAGCCCGCTGCTCTGGAAAAAGGTCGCCAAGGGCCTCAGTGCCGGCCGTGTCCAGTCCGTCGCCGTCCGCATGATCGTCGAAAAAGAACGCGAAATCCGCGCCTTCGTCCCGACGGAATACTGGCTCATCCCCGCCGTATTCACAACCGATCTTCAAAGCGACTACGCCTCCGAATGGCAGAGATTTTTGGACTCCGCCAGGGATCCAAAAAAGGGCCGCACTGTCGCCGAACAGAACGCTTGGCTCAAGGAACACAACGCCTTCAAGGCCGACATGTACACCGTCAATGGCAGGAAGTTCCACGCCGGCGACGAAAAAGCCGCCGCAGAGGTTTTCGCCGCGATGAAGGACGCCGAGTTCAAAGTTGCCAGGCTCAGCGTCAAACGCGTTTCCTCCCGCCCGTCGCCGCCGTTTATCACCTCGACCCTTCAGCAGGCCGCCGCCAATCGCCTCGGCTTTGCCGCACAGCGCACCATGCGCATCGCCCAGGACCTCTACGAAGGCATCGACATGGGCTCCATGGGCGCGCTCGGCCTCATCACCTACATGCGAACCGACAGCACGCACCTCTCGGAGGAAGCCCTCACCAGCGCCCGCGACTACATCGCCCGCAGTATGGGCAATGAATACCTCCCTCCAAAGCCCGTTCACTACGCTTCCGCCAGAGGCGCACAGCAGGCCCACGAGGCCATCCGTCCCACCGATTGCGATCTCACCCCGGACGCCATCCGCCAGTTCCTCACCGACGACCAGTACAAACTCTACGACCTCATCTGGCGCCGCTTCGTCGCCTGCCAGATGGCCGAAGCCCAGTGGGACACCACCGCCGCCGAAATCGAGGCCTCCACGCCCATCGGCGTCTGCGCCTTCCGCGCCACCGGGCGCGTCCTGGTCTTCGACGGCTTCACCCGCATCTGGACCACCGCCTCTGACGACCAGTTCCTCCCCCCAATGCAGATCGGCGACCCGGTCCGAACCGTCGACATGAAGCCCCTGCAGAACTTCACCAAGCCGCCGGCGCGATACACCGAAGCCTCACTGGTCAAGGCCCTCGAAAAGGAAGGCATCGGCCGCCCCAGTACCTACGCCTCCATCATCAGCACCATCCAGGAACGCAAGTATGTCGAGAAGGTCGACCGCACCTTCCGCCCCACCGCCATCGGCGAAGTCGTCACCGACAAGCTCTGCGAGTTCTTCCCGCGCATCATGGACATCGCCTTCACACGCCACATGGAAGACCAGCTCGACAAGATCGAAGAACAGCACCTCCACTGGCTCGGCGTCCTCCGCGAGTTCTACGGACCCTTCAAGGAGAACCTCGACAAGGCCCTCGAAGAGATGAAGCACGCCCGCGCCGAGACCACCCCGAGCGAATACACCTGCCCCGACTGCGGCGCGGCACTCGTCTATCGCTTCGGCAAGAACGGCCGTTTCCTGAGCTGCTCCACCTACCCCGAATGCAAGTTCGCCTCACCGTGCGACAGCGAAGGCAGGATGATCACCGAAGAGCCCACCGAACACAAATGCCCCAACTGCGGCAAGCCCATGGTCCAGAAGTCCGGCCGCTTCGGCCCATTCCTCGGCTGCTCCGACTACCCCAACTGCAAAACCATCCAGCGCCTCGACAAGGAAGGCAACATCATGCCGCCCAAGCCGCCCGCCGAGCCGACGGGTGTCACCTGCCATAAGTGCGGCAAGGGAGAGCTCGTCATCCGCCAAAGCAAGAAAGGCCCGTTCCTCGGCTGCAACAAATTTCCGCGCTGCCGCACCATCATCTCCGCCAAACAGCTCGACCATCTCAAGCAGCTCCAGGCCGAGGGCAAGTGGCCGCCCGCCGACAAAGAGGAGGCCGACGCCATCCTCGGCAAAACCGAAACGAAAACGAAGAAAGGCAAGAAGAAAACCGCAGAGTAGTGACAAGCCGGCCCTCAAAGCCGTCAGTGGAGGACCGTCAAATGACAAACTCGAAGAACGATTCCAAGAGCGACGTATTCGAAACCGTCGAGCCAATCGGCAAGAGAGTCCTCATCCGCAAAGACGAAGACAAGAAGCAGACCAAAGGCGGCATCCAACTGCCCGACAATATCGAAATCCCCACCATCACCGGCCGCATCGTCTCGGTCAGCGCCGAAGTCCTCTCAACCGCCGACCTGCCGCTGCGTCAGTACGACAAGGTGCTCTTCAACCCCAAAGGCGCAATCCCGGTGGATTTCGAAGGCGACAATCGTCTCTTCGTCGTCGATGTCGACAACATCGTCGCCGTCTTCCGAAAGGCGTGAACTGCACAGGTCTGCCGCTTTGCAACAAGCGGCGCTCAGCGCGACCGCCGCAGGAACAGCAGTGCCCCGATCCCCAACAGTGCAAGCGTAGCCGGCTCGGGAACAGCAGGATCATCGCCCCCATCACCCGGAACAGGAATATCGTCACCCCCGCCGTTCCCATTGCCGGGATCGCCGTTGTCGCCGCCCGGATTACCGTTGTTGCCGGACGGCAGAGGCACACGCCGCAGCCTGCTGGCGGCCCGGCCCGAGGGATGGCTGCTGGCGAACGGCTTGCTCCCGTAATTCGCACTGGCCGTCAGGGTGTTCGCCCCCGCGCCGCCGCTCGGCGCAGAGAGCTCGTCCGCCCCCTCGGTGGTGGCATACGGGTCCGCGACGTACGCTTCCTGCACAGCCGAACCGCCGCCGCCCGTGCCGAGTTCATAGTCCATCCGCCCGAACACCGCCACCACGATCTTGGGCGCATCCAGCACGACGACCGACTGGTCCGTCTGCGAATCGCTCACGTCGCCGAGCCAGTACAGGAAACGATAACCCGGCTTGGCAAGCGCTTGCAGCCTGATCTGTTCTCCGACGGGAATCTTATGAACACCCACCCCCGGCTTCACCGCGCCCGCATTCGACGGGCTCTGCTGAACAAGCAGCGAGTACGAATCGACCTGACCCCAGGCAATGGCCCCCATGCAGCCGGTCAATACGGCCGCAACACACAATAGGCCGCGCAACTTCTTCACCCACATCATCCTTTCCCCCACAGCACAAACAACTTAAACCCGTCCGTGCTTGCTACGATTGCACCCTTCGGCAGCCGAGCAGTCCGAGGCCGCCCATCGCCAGAAACGCTAACGTCATCGGCTCCGGGATCTCCCCGCCGTCGTCACCCGGCACCGGAAAGTCCGAAGCCGGCAGAATCGTATACTGACCTTTCACCCAATCATGGTCGCTGCTGAGCACCAGAAACACCGAGTGCTTGCCGGCGATCAGCGTCGCATCGGCGAACTCCCACGAGCCCACCGTCAGCGAAACGTCAAAGTAGGCATCCGTCGACTCGACACCACCGGCTGGATCATCCACCGAACCGATCTGCTCCTGGCTGTTGATCGCGCCCAGGCCGATGCCGCTGATCTTGAAAAGCTCGATATCCATATTGGCCGAGCCGCTGTTGTTGAACAACTGATACACATACGTGTACTGCCCGGGCCCTGACCAATACTCCGCGAATTCGTTGCCGCCCTGAGTGTCGTACACGGCAAACTCAATTCGGTAGACCCCGTCGTTGATGAACCCCTGGTAATGTGAACTCGTCGGCAAGTACATCAGCCCCGCCTGTGCAGCCGGAGCCAGCACCATTGCCATCATCACCGCACCCGCCCACGCACTCCTTCTCAGATTAATCATCACGCGCTCCTGTCTGAACTTTCCTCGTTCCCAACCATCCGCGCGAAACCGCCGACAGGAAGTTCCGCTCTCAAATCGCCGGGCCAAGTCTCGAAACCGCCATCCGGACGCCCCCATGTTCCGACACCCTGACTCCGATCGCACTGATACTCCACTTCCGTATATTTAACCACACGGCAGCACGATTGTCAAGCAATTTCGCTTATGCTATCCGGCACAGTTAAAATACCCCCGATACCCCCTTCCGCAGCACAGAAAATGCCCTTGCCGGCCTGCAAAATACCTTTGCGGAATCTCACAAACCGCTGAGAAATGGTGACAATAACTGTAGCTTATTAGTCAGGCAACACGCTTCATTTTTTGCGCTGCACAAACCGCGAGATATTGCGGATCGCCTGCCGCAGCCGGTTTTCGTTTTCGACCAACGCTATCCGCATATACCCTTCGCCGTTCTCGCCGAACGCCCGCCCCGGCGCGATTGCCACATTTGCGCCATCCATCAGGTCCATCGCGTAGTCGATCGTACCCTTGCCCTGCAGATGCTCCTCCGGCACCTTCGCCCAGACGAACATCGAGGCCCGCGGCGTCTCCACCTGCCACCCGATCCGCCGCAGCCCCTCGCAAACAACGTCCCGCCGCGACTGGTACTTGGCATTCTGTGTCTTGATATCCTCATCACAGTGGCGCATCGCAATGATGCTGGCAATCTGGATCGGCTGGAAGATTCCGTAGTCGTAGTATCCCTTAATAGTCGCCAACGCCTCGATCATGTGCCGATTGCCCGTCACAAAACCGATGCGGAAACCCGCCATACTGTACGGCTTGCTCATCGTCGTAAACTCGACGCCCACGTCCTTGGCCCCCTTGACCGACAGGAAGCTCGGCGCCTTGTACCCGTCAAAGCACGTCTCGCCGTACGCAAAATCATGGATTACAGCGATCTGGAACCGCTTGGCCAACTCCACCACCGGTTCAAAAAAGCCGTCATCCACTGTCATCGCCGTCGGATTGTGCGGAAAATTCAGGATCAGCAGCTTCGGCCGCGGGTACAAATGCTCGCACACCATCGCGATTGTGTCCAAAAACTTCTGATCGTTGCCCAACGGCACACTGATCACGTTCGCCCCCGCAAGCGCCACGGCATATGTGTGAATCGGAAACGCCGGGTCCGTCACCACCGCCGTATCCCCCGGCCCCAACATCGCCAGGCACATGTGGCTGAACCCCTCCTTCGAGCCGATGCATGCAAGAACCTCCTTGTCCGGATCGAGTTCCACGTTCCATTGCCGGGCGTACTTGATCGCCACTTCCCTGCGAAGGTTGAATATGCCCTTGGAAACCGAATACCGGTGGTTCCGCGGATCGCGAATCGCCTCGCAAACCTTGTCGATCACGATCTGCGGCGCACCATCCAGCGGATTACCCATCCCCAGATCGATCACATCGATATCCGCTTGGCGCTTGGCGTGCTTCAACGCATTCAGCCGCCCGAATAGGTACGGCGGCAAACGCTTGATCCGCTCATTCGGCTCAATCACAAATTCCGACATTGCAAAATCCCAACACCCAAAATGCTCTCATCTCGTTTCGCTTACGCGCGCAACGCGGCAGAATACCGACCCCCGCCCCGCTTTTCAAGACAAATCACAAAATAGGTATTTCTCACACACCACAGCAGGCTGTTGAATAACCCGACGCCCCATCCCTGGCCCCCCGCCCCGGCGCACCTGGGGTTACTAATCAGAATTCCTTGACAAATCCAACCCCCGTCACAAACCGCTCCCCCACCACGTCAGTGTACGGCGTCAGCTCGAAGCCCGCCACCTCCGGCGCCTCGTACTTCTGCGCCACGCTGTGCCCCACGATATACCCCAACACCGCCCCGAACAGCACGTCACTGGCCCAATGATCGCCGCTGTCCATCATGCGATACCCCACGAACCCCGCCCCCAGATATGCGGGAATCCCCACCTCCGGCCCGTACAGCTCATCCAGCACCGCCGCCACCGTAAACGAACTCGACGTATGCCCGCTGGGCCATGCAAGACTCTTGCCGCTGGGCGTGTCGTCATTGACAATCAGCTTCAAGGCCAACGTCGCCGCGCCATTCACCGCCAAAGCCTCGAACAACGTCCACGAGTTCCGCGTCCCCACCGCGTCACCCTTCGACGCACTGCTCAGGTACCAAAGCCCCGCCGCCGCAAAATGAATCCCCGGACACCCCGCATAATCCACGAACTTATCCAGGTCCTTGTGATCGCTCACCCACGGATTGTCCTGGAAGTTGTCCCAGATGCGATCATCGCCGCCGCCCTGCCGCAGCGCAATGCTCCCGCCCGCCGCCGCCAACAGCCAGAACAGGTTGTTGTCCGTCGTCACGATCTCCCGGGAATCCTCGATCACCAAGCCCGGCAGCGACCATATCTTACCCGCCAGACTCCCCGCGGCAGCTCCCAACCCCGGCTCCGAATCGCCGCCACCCGGCGCATCGGGGCTCACACTCAGTGAAAAGGAAGTCTCCTCCACAACATCCGCCGCCGCAATCTCCCCCGGCCGTTCAATCCTCGCCTCGACCTGCCGACACCCGCCCCCACACAACGCAGCCAGAACGAGCGCACACGCGCCGAATCCCTTCAGCCAACTCAACATCCCTGTCAATCCTCAACTTAACCCGATGATCGTCCCTAACCATCCAGCTGCGTACTATTAACCTGATAACAAGTAATCAGCGTTTAAATCTTTTTCCCTCTTGCTTGCGCCTGCGCCGCGCCACGCATCATCTCGTCCTGGCCAGCCGCTATTCCCACTCAATCGTCGCCGGCGGCTTGCTCGACACGTCATACACCACGCGATTAACCCCACGCACCTCGTTAATGATCCGGCTGGCCAGGGATGCCAGCACCTCGTACGGTATCCGCGAGAAGTCCGCCGTCATGAAATCCGTCGTCTCCACCGCCCGGATCGCGATCACGTGCTCGTAGCTGCGTTCGTCCCCCATCACCCCCACGGTGCCCACCGGCAAAAGCACCGCCAGCGCCTGGCTGATCGACCGGTACAGCCCCGCCGCCTTGATCTCTTCTATCAGTATATCGTCCGCCTCCCGCAAAATCTCCAGCCGCTTCGGCGTAATCTCCCCGATCACCCGCACAGCAAGACCCGGCCCTGGGAACGGATGCCGCCAGACCATATCCTCCGGCAGCCCAAGATACTCACCAACCTTCCGTACCTCATCCTTGAACAGATCGCGCAGCGGCTCCACCAGCTCGAAGCCCAACTCCTCCGGCAGCCCCCCCACGTTGTGGTGCAGCTTGATGTTCGCCGCCAGGTTACCGTCCTTGTTCCCCGACTCGATGACATCCGGATACAGCGTTCCCTGCGCCAAAAACCGGGCATCGGCGATCTTTTCCGCCTCAGATTTGAACGCCTCGATGAACTCCGCCCCGATGATCTTTCGCTTCTGCTGCGGATCGGTCACTCCCGCCAACTTCGCCAGAAACCTCTCCCCCCAGTCCACCACCCGCAGATCCATGTGAAAGTGATCCTGGAACATCGACACAACGCCCTGCCGCTCGTTCTTCCGCAACAGGCCGTTGTCCACAAAGATGCACACCAACTGATCGCCCACGGCCCGATGCAAAAGCGCCGCCGTCACCGCTGAATCCACCCCGCCGCTCAGACCGCAGATCACCGTGCCGTCGCCCACCTGTCTCCGCACCGACTCCACCGTGTGCTCGACAAAGTCACTCATCTGCCAGTCGCCGCTGCACCCGCAGATATCGTAAAGGAAATTCTTCAGAAGGTCCGACCCGCGCGGCGTGTGCGTCACCTCCGGGTGAAACTGCACGCCGTAGAACGGCCGCGCCGTATGCTTGACCGCCGCATAAGGGCACGTCGGCGTCTCCGCAAGCGCCATAAAATCCGCCGGCAACTCGTTCACCTGGTCGCCATGGCTCATCCACACCGTCGTCGCCTCAGGCAGCCCCGCAAACAGCTCCCCTCCGCCCGTGACCTTCAGATTCGTGCGCCCGTATTCGCGGCTCTTGGCCGGCCGCACATCCGCCCCTAAGATCTTGCAGCCGATCTGCATCCCGTAGCAAATTCCCAGGATCGGCACGCCCAACTCGAACAGCTTCGGATCGCACGTCGGCGCATTGGCCGCATAAACGCTCGCCGGCCCGCCCGACAGAATAATCCCCTTCAGATTCATCTGCGTCAGATCGGCCGCCGCCACATGCGGTTGATGAATCTCCGAATACACCTTCTGTTCGCGCACGCGCCGAGCGATCAACTGCCCATACTGGCTGCCGAAATCAACGATAACAACAACTTCCCGACTCATTTCCATCCCGCAATCACACACCGCGTCTCAACGCTGCTGTCTGGTGACGAGCCCATTGGTCAGCAGCACAACCTTGTACAGATACAGGACCACGATCAGCGCGAGCGCAAACGCAGGTGACCATTTCGGATCGCCCCCCGCAAACAGCCTTTTTCTATATTTCAAACTGCTCCGAGGCCGAATAGTTCGGCGACTCCTTCGTAATCATGATATCGTGCGGATGCGACTCGCTGATGCTGGCCGCACTGACCCGCACAAACCGCGCCTTTTTCCGCAGTTCCTCGATCGTCCGCGTCCCGCAATACCCCATCCCCGCCCGCAGCCCGCCGACCAACTGGTACACATAATCGCTCAGCGTCCCGCGATACGGCACGCGCCCCTCCACGCCCTCCGGCACCAGCTTCTCCTTGCGGCTTTCGCCCTTCTGCCCGTACCGGTCCGCAGAACCCGCAATCATCGCCCCCAGCGAGCCCATCCCACGGTACTCCTTGAACTGCCGCCCCTTGAAAATAACCAACTGCCCCGGGCTTTCGTAAAGCCCCGCAAACAGCGACCCCAACATTACGCTCGACGCACCCGCCGCAATCGCCTTGGTAATGTCGCCCGAATGCCTAATTCCGCCGTCGGCGATCACCGGCACGCCGTACTTCTCCGCCGCGCGGGCGCAGTCCATCACCGCCGAAATCTGCGGCACGCCCACGCCCGAAATCACCCGCGTCGTGCAGATCGCCCCCGGTCCGATCCCCACCTTCACCGCGTTGGCGCCCGCCTCGATCAGGTCCACCGCCGCCCTCGCCGTGGCAATATTGCCCGCGATGACGTCGATGTCCCACCGCTTCTTGATCTCCTTGACAGTCTCCAACACGTTCTGCGAATGCCCGTGCGCCGTATCGACCACGATTACGTCCGCCTCCGCCTCGATCAGCGCCTCGATCCGTTCGTAATCGTGCGGCCCGACCGCCGCCCCAACACGCAGCCGCCCCCGCTCGTCGCGCACCGCCAGCGGATACTGCTGGAAACGATCTATATCCCGCATCGTGATCAGCCCCGCCAACTCCCCCTTGTCGTTGACCAGCAGCAGCTTCTCGACCTTGTGATTGCGCAGAATTTCCTTGGCCTGTTCCAGCGTCGTCCCCGCCGGCCCCGTCACCAGGTTTTCATGCGTCATCACCGTCGAGATCTTCACCGAATTGTCCTGCAGGAACTTCAAGTCACGCCGCGTTAGTATCCCCACCAGCTTCTTGCCGTCTCGCACGATCGGAATCCCCGAGACGTTCTGCTCGTTCATCACCTCCTGGGCACGCTCAACGAGATCGTCCGGCGAAAGTGTCACCGGGTCCTGTATCACCCCGTTCTCCGACCGCTTGACCTTTGCCACCTCGCGACGCTGCGCCGCCACCTTCAGATTCTTGTGAATGATCCCGATCCCCCCCTCCTGCGCCAGCGCAATGGCCAGCGCCGATTCCGTCACCGTATCCATCGCCGCCGAAACCAGCGGAATGTTGATCCTGATGTGGTTCGTCAGACGCGTCGACGTGTCCGCCTCGCTCGGCACAATATCGCTTTTGTCCGGAAGCAGAAGCACGTCGTCAAATGTGATCCCTTCCCCCACGATACGATCGCTGTCCATAGACTGTCTCCATCGTTTACGAAACCGAATTGCAAAAGCCGAGTATACCCCCCGGCCCCCTGAACCGTCAAAACGAAATTCCCCAAATCCCCGTCCGAGGTTCGTGCCCGCCCCGATCCGCGCGCACCTTCAGTAAAAGCGGTAAAACAGAAAATAAAAACAGTCAATTCTAACCCTGTCCCGCCCGTATCGCCGCACGCAGATCGATCGTGCCTTCGTAAAGCGCCCGACCCACAATCGCCCCGGCCGCCCCCAACTCCCGCAGCCGTACCACGTCCTCCACCCGCGTCACCCCCCCGGCCGCAATCACCGGAAGGCTCACCGCATCAGCCAGCGCCTTGGTCCGGTCGAAATTCGGCCCCGCCATCATCCCATCCTTTGTGATGTCCGTATAAATGATCGCCGACAGCGGAAGCTTCGACGCCTGTGCCGCAAAATCCCAGAGTTGCTGCGGCGTCTCCTGCGTCCAACCCGCGACCGCCACCTTCGATCCCCGCGCATCCAGGCCGAACGCCAATTTGCCGGGATACGTCTGGGCCATCTTCGCAAACCACGCAAAATTGCTCACCGCCGACGTCCCGATGATCACCCGCTTGACCCCCGCATCCAACATCCGCCGAATCGCAGCCTCATCGCGAATCCCCCCGCCCACCTCAACGTTCATGTCGTAATGCGACGTGATCGCCTTGATCACCTCGAAGTTCACGCTCCGCCCCATCCTCGCACCGTCCAGGTCCACAATGTGCAGCCACTGCGCCCCCGCATCCCGAAAGACCCCCGCCTGCTTGATCGGATCGTCTTCGTAGGTGATCTGCCGATGATACTCCCCTTGGACCAGCCGAACACACTTGCCACCGATCAGATCAATTGCAGGTATCACATCCATAGCAGCCTCGACTCCGAGCAACGCAAAACACATTCACCGGGAAAAAAAACACCCATGGGCCGGGATTGTAGTCAAAACCCGCCTCCGCACAAGCCAAAAATCGCCCCGTCGTCCCCCGCCTCACCATTTCATTCACCTGATCTCGCCCGCGACAACCTTCTCCGGTACAAGCGATTGCACCGCCTATTGAAATCTGTTCTTTTGCTCTGTTCGAATTGGTTTCACCGTTCGAAATTCATGCTTTGGATTTCGCAGCGATCCGCCCAACCCGCCAGGCCTCACCACCCCAGAAGCCGACGCGCATTGTCGCTAAACAGCATCCGTTCCCTCGTCTCGCCCAATCCCAGCGCCTTCACCTGCTCGATCTGCCGCCCCGCATCCCCCCATGGACTGTCGCTGCCGAAAAGCACATACTCCGCCGGGTGATTCAGGATCATCCGCCGCACACGGTCCGCCGGCAGATAATCGAGTGAATATGAGATTTCCAAATACACCTCCCTGCCGATGACCGCTTCCTCGACGGCCTCCCAATCCTCCCACGCCCCCAGGTGCGACATCACGAGCTTCAATTCGGCAAATGCCTCCGCCACCTTTAAAACCCGCCGGGCGCCGCACCGCTCCACCCGCTCGAACCCGAAGTCATACCCCGTGTGCATGACAACGATCAGTCCCTCCTCACACAGCGCCTCATAGATCGGCCGCATCCGCGCCTCATCCGCAACGAAATCCTGGTAGTACGGGTGCAGTTTCACGCCGCCCAGCCCCGCCCGCCGAATCGCCCGAATCTTGCCCGCTGCGTCTTCATCGTCCGGATGCACCGATGCAAACGGCACGATCCGCTCCGACGCGATCTCAACGCACCACCGCAGAATCGAATCGAACTGCCCCGGCCGCGTGGCAATGCAGCACACCACGCTCCTGTCAATACCCGCCCGATCCATCGACGCCAACAGCGACCCGACCCGCCCGTCCAGACACGCACGAATCCCTGCCCGTGCCTGCAGCTGCCCCATTGCCCGATCCGCTAATGCATCCGGAAACGCATGAGTATGAAAGTCAATCACGCCGCCCATTATTGCCTTTCTCCCTTGTCCGGCCCATGATTCAGGGAAAGCCGCCCTCAGTCAGCCTTCGCCCGGAAAATGCCTCGGTCCGCTGGCGACAGTGTACCGCAAGCACGGCCCCTTGCCAAGACGAAGACCGAATGAGCCTTTTTTCACCGCTGAATTGCGTCGAAAGAAATCTTTGGTTTGCTATAATAGAGGCCAAACTGAATGATTTCACGCGATAACTGAAAGGAGCGCTGCGATGACCAGACAAGTCTCTACACGGCGGGAGTTCATGGCCGCGGCCTGCGGGGTGGCCGCAGCAACCATCCTGGGGCATGCGTCGCAGGCGGCCCAGACCGCGCCGATCGGCGTCCGCCCACTGGGAGCGACCGGCGTCAGCGTCTCGATGCTCGGCGTCGGCGGCCACCATATCGGACAGGTCTCCGAAGGCGATGCCGTTCGCCTCATTCGCAAAGCCATCGACGCCGGCGCAACCTTCATGGACAACGCATGGGAATACCACAACGGCCGCAGCGAGGAGTACATGGGCAAAGCCCTCGCCGACGGATATCGCGAAAAGGCGTTCCTCATGACCAAGCATCACGGCCGCGACAAAAAGACCGCCATGGAACACCTCGAGGACAGCCTGCGTCGGCTGCGCACCGACGTGATCGATCTTTGGCAATTCCACGAGGTCGTCTACGACAAAGACCCCGAAATGATCTTCGCCCCCGGCGGCGGCATCGAGGCCGCCGACCTGGCCAAGAAGCAGGGCAAGGTGCGGTTCATCGGCTTCACCGGCCACCGCGACCCGCTGATCCACCTGAAAATGCTCGCCTACGGCTACCCGTGGGACGCCGTGCAGATGCCGATGAACGTCTTCGATCCGCACTTCAAGAGCTTCGAGCAGCACGTCCTGCCGATACTCGTCAGGCGCAACATCGGCGTCATCGCCATGAAAACGATGGCCAGCAGCTACGTGCTGCGGGCCAACGTGGTCCAGCCCGCCGAAGCACTGCGGTACGTGTGGAGCCGGCCCGTCTCGACAATCGTTTCGGGAATGGAGTCAGAGGCGCTGCTCGACGCAAACATCGCCGCGGCACGGGCTTTCCAACCCATGTCCGCCGAGGAACAGGCCGCCCTGCTGGAAAGAACGCGACAAGCCGGCGCCGACGGCAAGTTCGAGCCGTACAAGTTTGCGCCTAACTTCGACGGACCCGTCGGCCGCAAGCTCCACGGCGTCCGCTGAAACATGGCAGTTCGAATCCGCCACTCACGTCGGCTGTGAATCGGCAGTGCACGACCACGGCATAACGCGCGCCGCTCGACGCACTCAGCCTTCACACCTAGCCCACAACGTCACGCCTGCCCAGGTTCTGAATCCAGAGAATAGATGTGCAGTCAACCGCGCTGCGCCGTCAACCGATGATGAAGAACAAGTTGTGCAAGCACCGCGGCATAGCCTCCAGGCGCCGCCGCGTCGATCCCTCGATGTGCTTACATCGGCACGACTTTCGTCGCTTCCGGCCCCTTCTTCCCCTGTCCCGCTTCGTACTCCACCCGCTGGCCGTCTCGAAGGGTCTTGAAACCCTCCATCACGATGTTGCTGTGATGGATGAACAGGTCGTCGCCGCCCTCGTCGGGGGTAATGAACCCGTAACCCTTCTTGTCGTTGAACCACTTCACCGTACCGCTGTTCACGTAACTTCTCCCTGGGTCCTCAATACGGACCCATACCACAAACTTCCCCTCTTCTTCGCACAAGCTGCTCCCGAGGGATTGAAAAGCAGCTTCCTCACTTGGGGCGACTTCCGACGAGCGGTAAGGAGCTTCTTGCACTTCCTGGCCCAAATTCTACCGGAAGCGCACGACAAATGCACCAACTATTTTACCGGAGATTAAAAAAAAGTCAATCCTCCCACACAATCACGACCTTCCCGCACCGCCCCTTGTCCATCAGATCATACGCCTGATCCGCCTTCTCTAATGGGAACCGGTCCGTAACCGTCGCCTCAGGGTGAATCCCCCACCGCGGAATCCGCTCCACCAGATCCTCTAAGTGCGGTACCGACGTCACCCACGACCCGTAAATCGTGATCTGGTTGTGGATAATGGTCGGCGACGGCTCAAACTCCACCGTCCCGCCCTCGCCGATGAACACGCACCGCCCCCACTGCCGCGTCGCCTTGATGGCAAGCTGCCGCCCCGCAGCCGCCCCGGAGCAGTCCACCGTCACCTCGCAGCCCGTCCCTCCCGTCGCCTCCTTCACCGCCGCCAGCGCCCCCTCCCCGGCCTTCACAACCACATCCGCCAGCCCGAGCTTCTTCGTCAGGGCAATCCGCTCCTCCACCACGTCCGCCCCGATCAACTGCGTCGCACCCATCGCCCGCGCCAGCATCAAAGTCGCCAAGCCCATCGGCCCTAACCCCACCACCAGCACCCGGTCATTGCCGCTGACGTTCACCCGCGCCAGCCCCTCATAGCACGTCCCGAACCCGCACGCACACAGCGCCCCATCAACGTAACTCATGAAGTCAGGCAAAAGCACCAGGTCCCGCTCCTCGGCCAACAGGTAATCCGCGTTGCCCCCGTCCCGCTGCCACCCATAGGCCGCCCGCATCGGGCTGCTGCAACTGATCTGGTACCCCATCCGGCAGTCATGACACACCCCGCACCCCGAGATATGGTAAACGACCACCCGGTCCCCCTCCTTGAACCGCTTCACCCCCGGCCCCAACTCAACCACCTGCCCCGCCGGCTCGTGCCCGCAGATCACCCCGCGGTACCCCTCCGGCCCCTTGCCCAAATGCTCCCGGTAAATCGCCCGGATATCGCTGCCGCAGATCGACGAGGCCTTCATCTTCAACAGAACCTGCCCATGCCCCGGCTTGGGCACGTCGAACTGCTTGAATTCCACCGTACTGTTGCCCGGCAATACTACACCCGTCATCTTCGCCATACCTTCATCCTTTCACATAATGTTGCACAACCATCCCGGCCGCGACTGCGGCTTGGGCATTGTGCCCACTATAAACACTGATCGACAATTAATCCTCAATCCACCCCCGCCGCTGCTGCTTAAGCTGCCCCCGCCGTTTCTTCTCCTGCAAGCGCCGCTCCACCGCCGCCCGCGGAACACGCGTCTTCTTCCGCACCGGCCTCCGCCGCAATGCCTCCGCCAAAAGCTCCGCAAACCGCACCACCGCCGCCTCCTTATTGGCCGCCTGCGTGCGATACCGTTGCGACGCCACCCGTAAAATCCCCTCCCCGCTGATCCGCGTCGCCAACCGCCTCCGGATCCGCCCCTTCTGTTCCTCGCTCAACGCCCCGCACGCCCCCACGTCGAACAGCAGCGTCACACGCGTATTGACCTTATTGACGTTCTGCCCCCCCGGCCCGCTGCTCCGCGAGTACTCAAACGCCAGATCCCGCTCATCAATCCGAACCCCGCCGCCAACCTCAATCATAACACGCCACAAACCAGTCAGTAGTACCGCCGCTCCCGACAGGACCGCACCCGGCCAACAGCCTGTCATTCCCCAGTTTAAGCCCCCGCACCCCCGAACGCAACCTGCAATCGCCCCGATCCCTCACTTGATTCTCACCCCCCAACCTGCTATCCTTTTACCATTGACCGGCCCGGCCGCGCGGGCAGCGGGCCTCGCAAAGATTCACTTAACTCGATTCGAGGAGTGGCAAAATGACAAGAACACGCCGACAGTTTCTGAAACAGACCGTCTTCGCCGCCGCCGCCAGCCCCATACTGACCAGGCCGGCCCGACCGCAAAGCCCCAACGAAAAACTCCTCTGCGCCGTCATCGGCGTCAAGAGCCGCGGCGGCGACCACATCAGCGCCTACGTCGGCCGCAAGGACACCGAGATCGCCTACATCGTCGACATCGACGAAAAGGTCGGCATAAAGGTCTGCGACGCCATCGAAAAACGCACCGGCAAACGCCCCAAGTTCGTCAAGGACATGCGCGTGGTCTTCGACGACAAGAACGTCGACTTCATCTCCACCGCCACCCCCAACCACTGGCACGCCCTCTGCGGCGTCTGGGCCATGCAGGCCGGCAAAGATGCCTACATTGAAAAGCCCATCAGCTACGACATCGCCGAAGGCGCAGCTCTCGTCGCCGCCGCCAAGAAATACAAACGCATCTGCCAGGTCGGCACCCAGTGCCGCTCCAACCCCGCCGTCATCAACGCCATGAAGTTCATCCGCGACGGCGGCATCGGCGAGGTCAACTTCGCCCGCGGCCTCTGCTACAAGCGCCGCAAATCCATCGGCCCCCTCGGCGACTACAAGATCCCCGAAGAATGCGACTTCAACCTCTGGTCAGGCCCCGCACCATACACCAACCCCAGACTCACACGCCCGCAGTTCCACTATGACTGGCACTGGCAGCGCCTCTACGGCAACGGCGACAGCGGCAACCAGGGTCCGCATCAGACCGACATCGCCCGCTGGGGCCTCGGCATCAATCGCCATCCCAACAGCGTCATCTGCTACGGCGGCCGACTCGGCTACCAGGCCGAACGGAAAAACCCCAACTACGTCGACGCCGGCGACACCGCCAACACCGAAATCGCCATCTACGATTACGGCGACAAGTGCATGGTCTTCGAAACCCGCGGACTCGAAGTCGACAACCCCGCAGACGAAGAAATCAACCGTGTCTTCCGCAGCAGGGGCAACAAAATCGGCGTCATCTTCTACGGCACAAAAGGCACCCTCGTCCAGCGCACATACACCGACTGCACCGCCTACGACCTCGACGGCAAGCCCATAAAGGACTTCCGCGGCGGCGGCGACCACTTCGGCAATTTCATCGACGCCGTCAAGAGCCGAAAGGCCGAAACCCTCAACTCCGACGCCTTCCAGGGCCACCTCTCCGCGGCACTGGCGCACCTGGCCAACATCAGCTATTACCTCGGCGAGAATAACAAGGTATCCCCCGCCGAGGCCAGGGCCATCCTCGAGAAGGTCAAGAGCCTCGATGACAACGTCGCCACGCTCAACCGAACCATCGCCCACCTCAAGGAAAACGGCGTCGACCTCGACATGTACCCACTGTCGATGGGCCCGATGCTCCAGTTCGACCCCGAAAAGGAGGTCTTCACGAACAGCAAAGAGGCAAACGAAATGCTCCGGCGTCAGTATCGCGCCCCGTTCGTCTGCCCGGCCCCCAACGAGGTCTGAGAAACCAGGAACCTTTTCCTGCCAAAAGTAACGCATACGGCCCCCCGCGTCGCTCCTGACCGCGGGGGGCCGCACCATGCGCCAGCCGTCAAAGTTACCGAACAACCCAACTCGTCACCTCGCCGCATCCGTAAACCGTCGATCTAAACGTCGACCCGACGAATTGCAGCGCAAAGTCTCGCCGCCTCCAGGAAGAAGAGCGGCCCCCGACGTCAAACCTTACCGCTGGGGGCCGCACATGGGGGGGCCGAAAAACGCTATTTGACTACGTAGTTCGTCGTCTCGCCGCACCCATAATAGCCGTCGATCTGCACGTCGACCGCCATCTTCTTCTTCATCTTGCTCATGTCCACGTTCTTCGCCAGCACGTAGAACGTCTTCTTCACCAGATCACACTGGAAGTAGCAGATCCCCGACACATCGTTGCCCCGCCAGATGAACTGGCCGTTGGCGTAGTTGCCCTGCTTCACCGGTATCGCCGCGTACGCAACCGCCTTCGGGTCACCGTCGACGCGGATCCACACCTTCACCGCGTCGCACTTCTGCGCGTTCGCATAAGTCGCATCCAGCGAATTGCCGTAAATCATCACCGTATCACACTTCGGCGCGTATCCCTTCAGCACGTACGCCGCCCAGATCGTCAACTGGTCACAATCCGGCCGGCTCGACGCGTAGAAAACGTTCTCCTGCAGGTTCCTGATCGACGTGTTCGCTTCGATAATCTTGCTCAGCCGCACCGTCTCTAACCACGGCAGCAGGTCCTTCAGCTCCGGATCGTTCTGATACCAGAACCTGTCCCCGTCCCGCAGCCGCAGAAACTGCTCGCGCAGCAGCGTCCGCAGCGTATTACCCGGCCGGCCTGCGTCTTGCTCCGCGATAAAGCCTAACCACGGATCGATGTTGTCGACGTTGCCGTAGCAGCTCTCCAGCGCCGACTGAACACGCACGTCGCTCGTGATCTCCGCAAATGTCGTATACTTCGTCAGGCCGAACGCCTCCCGAATGGTGTTGAAATCCGGCAGGCCGTGATCGCGCCCCCGCTGCAGGTTCAGCGAAGGCAGATCCTGGTTGCCGAACAGGATGTTCCGCACGTCATCCACCACGTACGCATCGATCTCCTGCGCAACCTGGTACGCCAACCCCCGAAGGAACGGCTCAATACCACCCTGCTCCGTGATCAGCCCCGGGTTCATGAACGCCTGCCCCAACGGAACGTGGCCGTACGGAATCTCGCGCCCGTACTCATCCAGACGCAGCAGCACAGGACTCAGCAGCGTATGACCCAGCCGGAACGCCGCCGCCGAAAACTCGTTGAACACCCCCGCATGCACGTCCGGCTTGTACCCAGTATATGGCGGCAGATCGTTCGCCCCCAGAAGTGCCGGCAGGAACTCCTTGTACGTAACCACCTGGATCTCCGCACCCACGATCTTCCGCGCCGCCTGGTAAATCTTCTCGTCCGACCACGTCGGATACGCCTCCGAGATCAGCCGCGCCAGCCTGTTGTGCTCCCGCATCAGAATCGTATGCATGCACGTCAGCACCGCATTCTCATTCGTCCGGATGTCCCCCGCCACGAACATCTTCACCGGCGTCGGGCTGCCCCCGGGCACCGTCCCGTCCTCGTACGGAAGCAGTTCTCCGTACAGCGGATGATACTGAGATTTCAGCAGCCCCTTGTACCCCGCCCGCAGCCATTTCGCACGCGCCGGATCCGAACCGTAAACCATCGACCCGTCAATCCAGCCCGTCAGCACGTTAATCTGCTGCCGCGGATTGCCGGGGCCCGTCCCCGTCGTCGGATCGTACTGCGACCGCGTCAAGGCCAGCATCTTGCCCCCCTCCTTGTACGGATCGAACTGCGGATCGCCCGGCGACACCGGAATATTGAACTCCTCCTCAGGTTCGGCCGTCAGCGTCAGGTCCAGATCATGATCCAGTATCTGCCCCCACGCCCACATGTAATCGCTGTACCCCAACTGGCTCGGAATCGAATAATCCTGCGCAACGCACACGTTGCTGATCACCCGCGGGCTCGGCCGGTACTTCCCCGCAGGCTCGTAATAGCCGTCCGCATACTCAGGCTCACAGATGCGAAGCAGTTGCGCCCCCGCGCGGCACCACTCCGGGTGCGCAAGGTTGTTGTAGCTGCCGTCCATCGTCCGATTCTCCGCCGCGCACACCGCGCACACCACCGCGATGAACGCGCACACCGCTGCCCCTTTTCTCTTTTCCATCGTCTTTCTTTCCCTTCCTGAAATAAGATTATTTATGCAAACACAACGACAAGAGCGCTTACACTTTCTCCCCGCCGAGTCAAGCCGACTTATTACTGAATTGAAACGAGGTCTTTTACCATTCCCCGCGAGAAGAATGCCCACCCCTTGTACACGTTCGCTCACACGAGCGCGCCGCGGCCCGCACTCTACTCAACAAACACAGCACCTTCGCCGAACAACTACCCAAACCCGGCCCCCACACCTCATCCAACAAAACCCCCGCCGTTCAATGCCTTGACAACCAACGCGCCCCTTAGCCAAAAGCCCCGCAAAATACTCGCGCCTCCTTGCTTGACTCGCCGCAATTCAAATGTATGTATTCTTCCATCATGGGGACACATGACAACACAATGGGGGCGATCACGATTCACGCACACCTTCAAACCGCCGCCGTCCCTTTGTACCCCGCCGCCGGCCACGCGCCCGCCCATCATGTTCCCAACCGGTGTGGCGCACATGTTCCTCGCCGCACGCACGACCGATCTGTCAGCCTCGCATGCGCATCTCAAGCTGCGATATTCCAGTGTCGAACTTTCAACCTTCTGTGCCTCTCTCCCTCCAAAACCCCAGCACACCACCACCTACCAACGCACCCTGAGTCACGGCGCGCCGGAACCGCGCCGTGACTCATCCCACAAAACCAACCCCTCACCCAGAATAAGCTCCCACCGAAAACAAAACCCTCACCGAAAGCAAACCCGCATACCGCTGATAATCACCCGCGCAATCCGCCCAAATACCTGCTGATCCGCGCCATCTGCGGATCAAATCTTTCCCGGCCACGAAGATCACGAAGCTTTCGAAGTTTTGATCATCACTCTTCGTGTTTCTTCGTGCCCTTCGTGGTTTCAATCATCCGCGCTATCTGCGGATCAAATCTGTCCCGGCCACGAAGATCACGAAGCTTTCGAAGTTTTGATCATCACTCTTCGTGTTTCTTCGTGCCCTTCGTGGTTTCAATCATCTGCGCTATCTGCGGATCAAATCTTTCCCAGCCACGAAGATCACGAAGTCTTCGAAGTTTTGATCATCTTTCTTCGTGTCTCTTCGTGCCCTTCGTGGTTTCAATCATCTGCGCTATCTGCGGATCAAATCTTTCCCAGCCACGAAGATCACGAAGTCTTCGAAGTTTTGATCATCTTTCTTCGTGTCTCTTCGTGCCCTTCGTGGTTTCAAATCATCCGCGCCATCTGCGGATCAAAAAACAGGGCCGCTTGCCTCCACATAACACCAGACCCGCATGCATTTTCCGGCTGTCGCCGATTTTTTTAAAAAATTTTATCTCCTTGCGCCACAACGACTTACGAATTCCAGCCACCCGCACAAAATCGGATTTTTCGCACGAAACCTGCAGGTTCGTGCATGGGTAGAGGGACGATTAATCGAATCGCCCAAGAAACCTGACAGCAAAGGAAGAAAAATAAGGAAAGAAGGAAGGACAAAAAATGCCGCCGACCACAAAGCCGCTCTCATTGCCCGGACCAGGCTCACTGCCGGGACCAAAGAGACAAAACAGTCTCAATCTTCACATCGCCCTTTGCGCTCTGCTTTTATGGATCACATGCCACAACCTTCCACAACCCACCGGCCGCCCCCTCAACAACCCCCTTCCCGCCACCCACACCGTTGCCGCCCCGAACCCACAACATGTCACCCTGAGCGATTCGCCGAAGGCGCTTCCGCTCGGGCCTGACCTGCCGGCCTCCCACGCACCCGCACCCTTTAAAATGCCCCCTATCCGACCTCGGCCCCAAACCCCGTCACGTCCTCATCCTCACCTTCCACAAGCCCCTCCAACGTCAACTCCTCTATCTTCGGCAGCATCTTGTATCCCCCAACCAACGCTTCAAGCTCGCCTCGTATCTCTGCAGCGCTCTGAAGCACCGCCGCAATCTGCCTCTCGCGCTTTTTCCATATCCTTTGCATAGACCGCTTCTCGCCTTCCAAATCATTCTGCATCTGCGTGTATGCCGTCACGATCATCTTGATCCGCCTGCTGAATTCCGGTCCCGTCACATATTCATATACAAAATCCTTCATGCTGCCCTGCCCGGCATCCACCGCTTTTTGCCGCGCCAACCGAATCAGTCCTTCTCGGAGCGCAGTACAAAGCCCGATTGCGCTCCTGTAATTCGTCACCCACACATCATCATAGTAATCGAAATCTCTCACTTCGCGAGGCATCGCTACAGTCATAAGCACTGCGAAATCTGCCCCCGCCTCCATTTGATCACTCTTCAACTTCTCGGTCCACGCCTTCGAAAATTCCTTCGTGTTCTTCGATTCCCACAATATTCTCCCGCACACCTTCCCGGTCGGCCCATAGACAACCTGCAGGATATCCGCTCCCCGGCTGCCCTTGGCTACGTCCTCGAATCGATCATATGGGAACCGCTCGCGAAGTACATCCTTCAGGGCCTCCTCCATCATCTCCCCCTGCCGCTCCTGCGATCCCTGCTCCATCTTCCTCTGCATATCCTCCACTTGCTTCCGGAGCGACGCCAACTGGTCATCCTTCTCCCGCATCTTGAGTTCCTGCGCCTCTGCGGCCCTGCGCAGGGCGTCCTCCGTAATCTTCTTGCGCTCCTCATCCAACTTCCGCTGCACAGTCAGTTCCAGTTCTTCCGCCTGCTGCTCCAATTCCCGCTGCTTCTTCCGGAGAGCCAACTCCTCGGCCTGCGTTCTCCTGAGTTTCTCATTCATCTGCGCAAGTTCCCCCTCCAATGCCTTCCGCCGCTCAGCCTCCTCCGCACGCGCTTTCACAAGCGCTTCCTCACCAAGCTTCTTCTTTTCGCTCTTCAATCGCTCAGCAACTTCCGCCTCGATAGCCTCGCGCTTCTGTTCAAGCTGCTTCTCTTTCTCATGGACCACTTTCAACTGTGCCGCAAGTTCTTTCTCTTTGCGCACAGCCTCAGCTTCGTACCTTGCCTTCAGAGAAGCTTCGATCTGCCCTGTCAGAGCCTCGCTCAGTGCAATTTCCGCTCCGCACTCCGGGCATTTAATCGTCTCGCCATTTGCCATCACAACACCTCAAACAATACACCTGATAAATTTCCGGCGTGCCACTTCCTTTTCTACTGCCCAGCTATTATGAGCTATGTTACGCTGACTTCACCTCACGTCTGCGCTATTCTTGCTGCCTCCTCCAGTATTGCCTCAATCTCAGGGTCTGGGCGCAGTCCTCTCTCCACCATCCGCTTACCTACTTCTTGGCCAAGGCGGACCTTAAGGTATTCAAAGCGCACTCCTGTGAATCTTTCGTGCACAAGCTTTTTCAGTTGATTCTCCACAGGTTTATCCACGTCTATGTCGAACTTGCTGATCTCTCTCTGCTCACCACCATACTCTTCCACCTCACTCTTGCATAACTCGTTTGTAACCTCAATGAGAATCTCAAGCGGGAGATAATCTTCTATCGTTCCCTTTGCCAGCGGATATATCTTCTTAAGGTTCGGTATCTTCTTGCCTTCTATCTTTTCCGCTTCTCTGACTTTGCCATGATCCAACACGATTAGGCAGGGCAGCTTGTACGCGTTCAGTATCCTTGCGTGCATCAGCATCTTTTTCGCATCACTACCCCCAGCCGCCACAATCGAGATGCCAAGGCTACGCGCATTGTATCCTGCTGCCTGAAAAAAGTGTGGGTACGCATATAACTCCGTGTCCCCTTCAACGATAATCGTGCAATTCCCGCCTCCGCTCAGCAAAGCGTCTGAAACCTTTATCCCGACCAATTCCCGCAACTCATTTGGGTTCTCCATGTCGAAATACGCTGTAACAGTTGCCCCATCTCCGCGGCGCCGCAGCACAATGTTATCCTCTAATCGGCCCAAATCCAGAAACACTGGCGAATGCGTTGTCGCTATAACCTGCGCATGTCGGGTAAAGTCTTGCATTGCCCATCGCATCTCCCGCTGCGCCCTCGGATGCAGACTATTCTCTGGCTCCTCTATCGCCAAGATACAGTTCGGCGTCTCGTATTTCGCATAGACGCGAAACAAAGCTACGATGAAGCTGCTCTGCAAGCCAGCTCCCCTGTTCTCCAAGGGTATCCCCTGAACCCTTTCATCATCCACCAGCAAAGGTATCTCAATACCCTTCAACAGATCTATTTCAACATCATGTTCTAACTTGATTAGATTGTTGTTCATTTGCTCCTGAAGCGCTTCCTGTAAATCAGTTATACGCCGAGCAATGAGCTTGTCCCACTTGTCGTTGAAAAATGATTGAAAAAGGTCATGCGGTCCGGGTAACTGATAGACAGACAACAGTTTACTCTATTTAGGAGACCGCATGATGGGTAAGAACTACACGAAAAAGACCAATCGGTCCAGAAGAAAACTCCACAAGCTGCCGGACGATGCGGTTCAGGTTGACATCGCCGGCGGCACGGCGACGT